>Ga0213861_10002928_pt1 | contig 14314 bp, 26 predicted proteins | sample PICome_4_FD_160110 | JGI IMG/M metagenome (GOLD analysis project Ga0213861, IMG submission 160110) | Coastal seawater microbial communities near Pivers Island, North Carolina, United States - PICO131 | ecosystem: Environmental > Aquatic > Marine > Coastal | place: USA: North Carolina... | reverse complement strand
TGATGGCGTCAGCGGGCCTACGCAACAGCGAGCGTTACTTCCAGCCGATCACGCCTGAGTATGAGCAGCAGCTAATGCAGCAAGCCCAGCAGGCAGCCATGCAGGCGCAGGGCCAGCCACAAGACGGACAGGCGGCGGCATTCCTGCAGGGCGAGCAGATCAAGGCGCAAACAAGGGCGCAGGCCGATATGATGAAGGCCCAGCTTGATGCGCAAAAGATGGTTATGGAAGACGACCGCAAGCGCGATGAAATGTATCAAGAGATGGTGCTGAAGAATGCTGAGTTGCAGGGCAAGTTCGGGCTGCAAGCCAGCGAGCAGCAGATCCGCGTTGAGCAAGAGCGGCAGCGCACAATGAACCCGATGGGGTCTTAATATGGACACTGTCGCAAAAGCCGAGCGCGCCAAAACAATTTTGGCCGATAATGTTTTCATCGAAGCCATGAATGTGGTAGAAGAGCAATATGTTGGGGTATTCAAATACCCCACATCCTCTGATGAGGACATTATGGAAGCTGCGCGAATGGTTCGTGCGCTGGCGCTTATAAAGGGGCAACTGCAATCCTTCGTGGATAACGGCAGACTCCTAGAGCGCAAAAAGAATGGAAAGGATCGGCAACGTGCAAGCGACTGATCTTGGAAGTATTGAGGCGGTCGCCGCCTCTATTATTGATGCACCGGTTGAAGAAGAAACCGTTGCAGAAGAATTGACGGAAGAAGTTGAGGCCGCAGAGGTCGAATCTGATGACGTTGATGATGTGTCGGAAGCCGATGAAGCTGATGGCGCAGAAGAATATGACGAATCCGAGGCCGAGGAGGTTCAAGAGGAGCCTGTGCATGGCGAGCTTTACACTGTCAAAGTGGATGGCAAAACCAAGCAGGTAACCCTAGACGAGCTGACCCGCGGATACTCAGGACAGGCATATATCCAGCATAACCTGGAACAAGCTGCAAAAGCCAAGAAGGCCATGCAGCAGCAGTATCAGGAGATGCAAAACGAGAGGCAATTCTTGGCAGAGTTGCGTCAAAAGGCAGAGCAAGGCCAATCTCTCATTCCGCCTAAACCCCCGTCGAAAGACCTCTTTGAGAAAGACCCAATCGGGTACATGGAGGCCAAAATTAATTACGACGAGGACGTGGCTGAGTTTCAAAAGCAGCAGCAAGTGCTGCAGCAGATGGACCAGCGCGAAGCGACGGAAAAGAGCCAAAGGCACATGCAGTATCTGCAACAGCAGATGCAAACCTTGCAGGAGCGTATTCCTGAATTTGCGGACCCCAAAAAGGCACCCGCATATCGGGACAAGATGATCCAAGCTGGCACTAATTTCTATGGGTTCAGCTCAGAGGAATTGAGCGCCGAAGCTGACGCACGAAGGATTGCTGTTTTGAATGACGCGATGAAGTACCGCGAGATGCAAGAAGCCCAAGGCGTAGCACGCCAGAAAGCTGATGGCGCTCGTCCGGTGGTTAAGCCTGGCACTAAGCGCACTGAACGCACCTCACAGGTGAAGAAAGCGCAGCAAGCCGCCTCTCGGATGAAAAAAACCGGCACCGTCGATGACGTGGCCAAATTCCTGCTGAGTTGATAAAGGAGCCTCAAAATGGGCGTTACAGCAAATACCAATGAGACATATGATGTCTCGACAATCCGTGAAGACCTTCAAGACGCGTTGATTTCGATCAGCCCGACTGAAACACCCTTCATGACATCAATCGGTCGTCGTGATGTGAAGAACACATACTTCGAATGGCCCGTCGTCGAGCTTGCTGCGGCAGTCACGACCAACGTGGTTATCGAAGGCGAGTCAGCACCAGGCAACGACGCGCCAACCAACGCCAAGCGTTTGGCAAACTACACGCAGATCTCCGACAAAGTTGTCGAAGTCTCTGACACCGCCGACACTGTGAACGGTGCTGGCGATGCTCAGACTATTGCCAAGCAAATCGCGTACAAGCTCAAAGAGCTGAAGCGTGACATGGAGCAGATGCTTGTTGGTCACAACAACGCAGCGGTTGCAGGTGCTTCCGGCACAGCGCGCGAAACTGCGTCTTTGTCTGCCTTCCTGACATCCAACACCGATCGTGGTGTGGGTGGTGCTGACGGTACGCTGTCCGGCACAACTGAAGGCTTCCCGAACGCTGCCGCTACTGACGGCACACTGCGGGCGCTGACCGAGACCATGCTCAAGAACGTGATTGCATCCTGCTGGGATGCGGGCGCTGAACCTTCTGTTGTTCTGTGTGGTTCTGGCGTTAAGCAGAAAATCTCGTCCACCTTCACTGGCTCGGCTACTCGCTACCGCGATATTTCCGACCAGAAGATCGTGGCTTCGATTGACGTTTATGTGTCTGACTTCGGCGACGTCCAGATCGTGCCTTCGCGCTTCATTCGTTCGCGCGATGTGTTCGTTCTTGACCCAGGCATGGCGCGCGTTGCGTACCTGTCCAACACAAAGCAGAAGCCGCTGGCCCGCACAGGCCACGCAGACCGCACACTGATCTCCGTCGAGTACGGCCTTCAGGTGGATACAGAAGCTGCGCACGGTGTCATTGCAGACATCAACCCAGCACTGTAATCTAACGAGGGGGCCGGTTCGCTGGCCCCCTTTACCAATGTTTGGAGTGAACACATGAAAATCAAAGTTACAGGCACACGTCGCCCTTGGATTGACGGCAGCCCCCGCCCTGACGGCTGGGAGGGCGAAGTTGACAACGCACTGGGCGAGCATCTTGTTGCCAATGGCTTGGCCGAGATTAAGAAAGGTCGTCCAAAGAAGGATGACGATTGATGGCTTGGCGTCTGACTGACAACGGGGTCATGGAGCGCATGGTTGAAGAGGACGGCAAGCTGCATGTCCAACGCACTATGGGCGGCCTGACAAACCTGTTTGACCAGAATAAAGCTGAGGCGGATCTGCTGAACGATCAGAGCGGCATTGGCCGTTCAAACCGGCTGGTTGGACGCATTGACATGGTGACCGCTGAGAAGTGGTCGCGTGAGTGCGGAGCGGCTATCGGAACGGCTGAATTTGCGGCATACTGCAAGAAGAAGATCATGGACGGGGACTTTTCGAAGTTCCGAGTCGAGGGCAACTGACAATGGCTGACGAGCTGAACATCCCGACCCATCGCTGGTATCAAAAGCGCAACCACATCGCGCTGGCCAAAGAGGATTTTTCTCGTCAGTTTATTTACGACAGCGGCATCCAAAAGATTGACGCATTTATTGCATTGCAGCCTTGGGCTGATGAGTTCGCTGAAGAGCCATAAGGACTAACTGCATGAACGACGCATTCCCACTCATTGACGCCGCTATGAAGTACCTGATTGTCCCTGCGGTCATATGGGTTTGGATGCTGCACAAAACGCAGAGCTTACACGCGACGGACATTGCGGTTCTGCGGGCCGAGGCCAACGCGCGTGATGTGTCCCGCAAAGAAGAACGCGAAGCAACAGCCGCCCAGCTAGATCAGATTTTGCAGATGCTGCAAACGATCAATGGCCGGATCGACGGCATGATGAGCAAAGGCGAAAAGTGATGAAACGCGAGTTTACAAGTTACAAAACGGTCCCAATCTCTATCTGGACTTGGCCGTCCTTCAGCCCCCGCGAGATGGCCTGCAAAGGCACCGGCAAGCTGATTATCGACACAGATGCGATGGACGACCTGCAATCCCTGCGCGACATGCTGGGCAAGCCTTTGATTATCACTTCTGCGTATCGATCGCCTGAGCATAACCGTGCAGTCGGTGGGGCCAAAGCATCAAAGCACATGGAGGCGATTGCTTTTGATGTGCGCATGGACAACCACGACCCGCACAAGTTCGAGCAGGCAGCGCGTGCTGCTGGGTTCACAGGCTTTGGCTATTATCCCAAGTCTGGCTTCATGCACATTGATACAGGACCAGCGCGTAGCTGGGGCAAGCCGTGGCCGAAGACGCAGACCGAGTGGCCAGTTGAGCCGCCACGCCAACCAGAAACGCTGGCCGAGGACAAAGATGCCAAGGCAGCGGCTGGGGCAGGGGTAGCAGGCGCATTGGCCGTAGCTTCCGACTACTTGCCTATCCTTGGTAACTTGGGCGACACAGCGCAGCTTGTGGCCGTCGTGGTTGCGGCTCTGTTCATCGGTTATATCCTGTGGGAGCGAGCGTGAGAGCATATCTGTCTGGCATAGTGGCGGCTCTGGTCGCCCTTGGTGCAGCCCTGATTTATGCCAAGGGCCGAAAGGACGCTGACGATGCAAATGCCGTTCAAGACTTCAATGAATACATCAACACGCGCAAGCGGATGGATGAAACCGATGGCCCTTCTGATGCTGACGTCCAGCGGTGGCTGCATGAGCGTGGCAAGTACAAGCGCGATCTGTGACGGGTCGTTTGACCTACGGACGCATCATGCGGCGGCTTTATCGCAGGATGGCGGACCGCTATCGCAGCGAACAGGGGCGGCGCTGATAAGCACGTTGGACGCGGGTTGCGACGATGCCTAGCCCAACAATAGCCAACAAAGCCATATCGGACGCGCAGCAGCAAGCCTACGATGCCGTTCAGGAACATGGCACGATCAGGGCGGCAGCAAGGGCGCTGGGCGAACATTATTCTGGCGTACATCGCAAGTACAATATGGCAAAGGCAAAGATTGAACTTGACCCGGGCGTGGCCGACGCGCTGGATCAGGTCGGCATACAAGACCCGACCCGCGTGCGCGGAGGCTGGCTCAAAACAAAACACGCCAGCGTCCAGTTCAGTATGCCTAAGATTGGCGAAATTGGCATTGAAGACAGCGCAGAGCGCATCAAGGACGCATTGCAGGGCATTGACCCGCCAACGCCAATAGAAGCCCCCACAGACGCCGCTGTCAACCTGCTGACGCTCTATCCCATGCCGGATATTCACGCGGGCCTTAGAACCGACGCACAGACGCTGGAAAGCACTGTTGAGAGGCTTGTCGGCGGAATGCGGGATTGCGTCAGCCGTTCGCCAAAGTCCGCCACAGGTGTCTTGCTGGTGCTTGGGGACATGCTGCACCACAATGACAATGAGAATGCCACGCCTGCCAGCAAGCACGCGCTTGATGTGTTGGCGAGCATCGAAGAAACGGCGCTGGCGATGATTGCGGGGCTTGCCCGCTGCGTTGAGATTGCATTGCTTCACCATTCTCGCGTTGTTGTTAGCATTCTCAGGGGCAACCACGACCGCGACGCATACTTGATTGTGCTTTACTCGCTGGCCGAAAGATACCGCAACCACCCGCGCATTGACGTGCAGCGCGATGAAGGCGAGTTCTTTGTCATCCAGCACGGCAAGTGCCTGCTTGCAGCGCACCACGGCGACAAAGCAAAGCCAGAGCGCCTTGTTATGGCGCTGGCCGACGAGTTCCCGCAGCTTTGGGGCGAGACACGGCACAGGTTCTATTACACAGGCCACCTGCATCATCACAAGTCAGCCGACATCGGCGGGGTTCAATGGGAGCAGCTTCGGGCTGTCACCAAGCGCGACAGGTACGCAAAAGATAACGCCTACACCGCGAGGTCGCAGATGCAGGCGATTACCTTTGACGATAAGTCTGGCGAAGTCAGCCGCGTAAAGATCAATCTTTAACTATCCGCTTGCAGCCGCTTTACTGATTCAGTAAACCGTCTGCGTGAGCGGCGCTTGAATGAAATACTAAGGTTATGATCTAGCCGGACGTGCTGCCGAATGCGCCACATTCTGACTTTCCGCGCCGCTCACACGATTACTCCCCCAACTCCCCGCCCAATGCCATATAACCACAGGCATCGACGCTGCTGTCCCGATGTGGACCATTGCGCAGCCTAGCGATCTTTAGAAGGGCCATAAGGTGACAAACATCCGCTGGCGATACTTCGTAACCGAGATATGCAGACCACATTTTAGCAATGACGCCAAAGTTTTCTCGCGGCGTGCCGTAGTCTTTTTGCCGGTCGCCGTTGATTAGATTGTCAGCCTCGGCCAGAATTTCGCTGCGTTTTGTCATCATATTCTCCAATCAAGGTTTCTGTCTTCTATCTCCCGCAGCAGTTCGTCTGCCTTCGGGTTGTCGTACCGAACGCACGTCTTGTATGCGTTCAGCAGGTGTTCATCGAGCATGTCTTCAATGTAGATTATATCGTCATGCGTGGCCCACATCCCACGGCGGGCGCGGGCTTGCGGGTTATCCAGCAGTTCTCCAATTATCTCACACGAAAGATCAACCGCTTCACCCATCATTCTTTCTCCATTCCTGCTAGAACGGAGCAAGCTTCGACTGTTCCAGCTTCCGATTTTGACGCCTTTAGTTCCGCCTCCAACTCAGCAACACGTTGCTCGGCGGCTTCGGCGCGAGCGATAAGCGACGCATAACTATCTTCGCCGCCCTCGTTTAGCAGGAAATCAAGTTCATCCGTCAGCGCCTCCAATTCGGCCAGCTTCTTTTGCAGGTCAGAGATTTCTGGCATGGCAAGGATGGCGTCGGCTAGTTCGTTTGCAGTTGGGCCTTCACCTGTGTTGGCGTATTCATCGTCAGCGTCCCGCAGCTTGTCGGCAATCCTATCGCGTAAATCACTCACAGCCCCATCTCCTCTGCATACGCGTCTCGCACAAAAGCGGTTAGAAGCTCTGCCAGCGACATGCCGCGTGGCAGTTGATTCAGCAGCCACAACAATTCGTCTTCGCTCAAGCCGCTAAGAGCCTGCTTAATGCTGCCACGCTCACAATCCTTTTCTTTCAGGATTAACGTCACTTGGTCGTGACGATTCATTATGGGCTTTGGCGGCAACAGGCCCAGTTCGCGGGCTTTGGTTATACGAGTGCCGACCCAATTTCTGTTCCTATCAAGTGTCTCCCCGATCTGAATGTTGCTCATGCCCTGCGCTCGCAACTTTGCGACCGCCGCGGCACCTTCTGTCTTGCTCATGTACTTCATTCCCCCAACCCCTCTGGCCGCGCCACAGGGCGCATTGATGTGAAGTTGTCGAGGCAATAGCCGTCAGCCTCTGCGCCATCCACTGCGGCCATCGTCAGCATGATGTCGATGTGATCGGCGCAGGTCAGTTGCGTGGTTGTGACTTCGTAATATCCAGCGGGCAGCGTAGTCCCAGATAACGTAATGATTGTCAGAACTGTTGATAGTGTTGGCATTGGTTATTCTCCTTTTCCGTGATCCAGCAGGAAGCTGATCGGTGTGTTCTTGAGTTCAAATAGTTCGGCTTCGAGTTGGGCAACGCGAACTTCCAATTCCTCCGCGTAGGCTTGGGCTGCTTCTGCATCGGCCAACGCCGCCTCAAATATCTCGTGCATGTCATGCTCCTCGCGCTCGGCAAGGTGGCGGTTGATTGCGTATGTGTTTCCGTCGGTCATTAGTCGGCCCCTTCAAAGTCTGATGCGCTCATCGCGTACATGACAAACGACGGTCGCTGCTGACCGACGCGATGGTAAACCTCGGCGCGGCTGATCCGGCCAGCGTTGAACAGGCGCTGCAATGAGTTCCCAGCGGTTGTCGTGCTGACGCCAAGCATTTCAGCCATTTCGCTGGTTGATGCAAATTCGACAGTGCCAAGAACTTTGAACGCTTCAATGTCAAGTTCCTTTGCTGACTTTACCTTTGGCACTTCAGCGTCCGTTACAGCGTCACCTTGTTCATCGACGACAACTTGTTCGCCAAACAGCTTGATGGCCCTCCACGGCGCTTGTTCGCGGCGCTGCTCGACGTTCTCAATCAATACGGCCTCGTATTCGCCGTTGACGATGATATTGATTGGGCGAGCCACTGCCGCTGGCACAAAAACCCTTTCGCCTGTCGTCATGCAGACACCAAATGCCGTGCTTGTATCAAGTTGGCCCGTGATGATGATCGTTGTTTTCATTTTGCGTCTCCTGCTTTTGGCATGTCCTCTGACCGCCAGTAGTTGTATTTTTTCGTTGTCATGCTTTTGACGTGGCGGATGCCGTATTCTTTTTGAGAGGCTCGAAACTTATCACCCCAAGCGTTCATTGTTTTCATCTCAACACCAATTCCCGTTGCAATGTCAGTTGTTCCCGCGCCAGGGTGCTTCTCCAGATATGCCCGCACCAAAACTGCGCGGCGCTGCCATTCCTCCTGCATTAAATTGTGCTTGATTTTGGTGGTTCCCATGTTTTTTTCGTTGCCGTGCGAGCGTTGCCTAAACGGCGCTTTGCTTTTTACATTTGCCGCTTCCAGCTTTTTCATGGCGCGGCCAATGGCTTCTTCGTGCTGCGTAGCAATGGTTGGGTTTACGTTAAATGCTGGGATCATTGCTTTCCCTCCATTACATCCAGCACGTCCTGCTGGCGGTATCCAAACTTAGCCGCGATGACGTTGCAGATTGCCACGCGGTCAACGGTCAGCCCATTGTTGCGCTGCAACAGCGCAATGCGGTTGTATTCACCGATGATTGTGATTTCGCTTGGTTTCATCATCCGACCAACCCATGCCCGATAATCAAAAACGCATAGCCACCGCCAAAGATAGCTGCGGCCCCGATTAAGTCTGCGATAAAGTGTTTCATTAATTTTCCCTCATTTGCTATTCGTGCATCCTTTATACACGCCGCAACTGAGTGTGCAACACACAAAATGCACTAAATGTCTCTTGACCGTGTTTCATTCATCTGTATAAAGGGCGGCAGTCAAACACGGGAGTTCAGGCAATGAACAAGACAAGTCAGATTCATGTGAGGCTCTCGCCGGAGCAGCATGACACTATCAAGAAGGCGGCGGAATCCAAGGGCATCAGCACATCAACATTTATACGCTGGGCGTCGCTGCAAGCTGCATCAGGTGAAAGCGCATGATGCTGATCGGCATTGACCCAGGCTACACCGGCGCAATCACGTTATATTGGCCTGCGACCGGCGACATCGAGGTCCACGACATGCCAACGCTGATGAACCCAAAGGGCAAGACGGTGCTGGACATGCACGCTATCCTGCAAATTCTTGAGCCAGAGGACGATGGCCAGCGTGTTGCCTATATCGAGCAAGTGTCGGCCATGCCGGGTCAAGGCGTAAGCAGCATGTTCCGCTTCGGTGAGCAATACGGCGCATTGCAGATGGCACTGGCAGCGACAAAGACGCCAACGCATTACGTCACGCCAGCGGTCTGGAAAAAACATTTTGGCCTGAACCGTGAAAAAGGTGTCAGTCGTGGCATGGCAATGCAAAGGTTTCCAGCATTTGCGGAAACATTTAAGCGCGCCAAAGACGATGGACGCGCAGAGGCAACATTGATTGCACTTTATGGAAAGGAAACGATGAAATGAAATATGAATGGCAAAAAGATGCTGAAAATGAAGTGCGTGGTAGGGTGAACAAGCTGAACGAAAGTTTAGACCGTAACAAGCCGTTCGCCGTACTTGGCGTTGTGATTGAAAACGAGGGCACAGGTGAGGCTATGTTTATGCCGGTGAACAAAGCAGACGAGTATGTTTTGTTTTCTGATATTCTGTTGGACGCAGTCTCTGACATTGAGTCGCTGTATCACGAGTCAGTGGCGGCGAGGCGCTTGCAATGATGATAACCGCCGACAAATTATCCAACGCCGAATACCACGCAAAAGAAGCCATATCGTCGTCCGACGTTAAGATGGTGTCAAAGTCCACGCTGGCTCACTGGAAAGCCAAGACCTACAAGTCCAGCCCGACATTCGACATCGGGACCGCTGTTCATGCGATGGTTCTGGAGAGCGAAAAAGACCTTGTGCTGCGTGGACCAGAGACACGTCGCGGCAACGACTGGAAGAAGCCATATGAGCAGGCGCAGGCCGAGGGCAAGACCCTGCTGACCGCCGGCGACTATGACCTTGCCAAAGAGATGGCCGACAGCCTGCTGATGCACCCGATTGGTGACAGAATGGCTGGCGATACTGTCATCAACGAAGCTAGCTTCTTTGCGACTGACGACAACACTGGGCTGGAACTGAAGACGCGGCCTGACTCATATTGGCAGGCAAACGGCGTCATCTATGACATCAAGACCTGCCAAGCTGCCGATCCAAAGTCATTCGCAAAGGACTGCCTGAACTACGGATACCACATTCAAGCAGCCTTTTACATGCACGTCCTGCGGCTTGCAGGCTATCAAGCTGACAAGTTCCTGTTTGCATGTGTTGAGAAAACAGCGCCATATGCCGTCGCGGTGCATGAGCTGTCAGAGGAATATCTTGCCTATGGTAAGTCCAAGATGGATGAAGCCTTGAACAAGATTGCAACGGCCAACGCCAGTGGCGTCTATGACACTGGATGGTCAAACGGGGTCAACACGATTGATCTACCAAGATGGTTGGAAAACCCAGCCGACTTTAATTAAGGGAGCCAACACAATGGCCAAGACAGACTTTAGACAATTCATGTTCCGTGGCGTAGAATTTAAATATCCCCGCCTTGACACAACATATCGCTACAACACCGCCGAAAAGCGCAGCGAGCAGTGCCAGCCAACGGCATCAAACGCTGCTTACAGCGTTGCGTGGGACGTTGGCCACGACGAAGCCAAGAAAATGCACGCCGAGTTCAAGGCGCACTACGAAAGCTGCGGTCGCAAAGAGCCGTTCAGCAAGGTTTTCGGCATGAAGAAACTGGACGATGGCCGCGTCGAGTTCCGCGCCAAGCGGAATGGAACCAATGCCGAGGGCAAGGTCAACGAAAAGCCAAAGGTCATTGACGGCATGAAGCAGCCGCTGGCCGACCTTGGCATTTGGGGCGGGTCAAAGGGCAATGTGCGCGTGACTGCATATCCGGCCACCGACCCAGACGGCAACGGCGGCATCTCGCTGCTGATCGACGTTGTCCAGGTCACTCATGCTGTCTACGGCGGCGCGTCGCTGGATGACTTCGACGAAGTGCCAATGACTTCGACAGGCGGCAACCAGCCGTCGGAGTTTGATGACTTTGAAGTCAGCGCAACGCCAGCAGCCGCGGCACCTAAGCCAGCCGATCTGGATGACGGCATCCCGTTCTAGTGCGATAAAAAATGCCCGCAGCGGGGAGGATTCGCTGCGGGCAGTCAGGGAGGTAACGAACACATGGAAGAAGGCAGTTCGCACAATGACAATACAAAAAAACGCAACGATGAGCAAGCAACTTGTGCTGACAGCCAACGGCAGCCACGACACACTTATCAATAGCCCAGACCAAGAATATAACGGGATAACCATCGGCGAAATCGCCAGCATGGTTGACGATCCGCAAGCGAAGCCAAAGGCCGACGCCGCGTTTATCATCCCGTCAACATACCGCAAGCACGATGGCAGATCACACGCAGCCCAGAGGGAGCGCGGCGAATACTGGATGCTGACCATCGACATCGACGAGGGCAATCCGACAGCCGACCTGATTGAATATGCCTTGGAAGGCATCATAGCTGACGCCACGCGGCTCATCTACACGTCGTCAGGGGCAACCGCCGACAACATGAAGTGGCGCGTCCTGATCCCACTCAAATCGCCGCTCACAGGTGCTGAGTACGTTGACGCGCAGTTGGCCCTGTTCGACATGATGGACGGCGAGTTCGGCATCAAGTGCGATACGGCGCTCAGCCGTACAGGCCAGCCGATCTACCTTCCCAACGTGCCAGCCGACAAGCGGGATGCAGGCGGCAAGCCAAACTTCTACATCGGCAAGAAGCATCGCGGCTCATGCATGATCGACCCAAAGGACAGCCGGATCTGGGCCAACGTGGAGTTTCGCGCCAAGCAGGCAGAGATAGCCGAGTTCAAGGCGGAGCAGGAGCGGGCCGCACGGCAGGCAAAGCGCGAGGAAAAGCGCAACCAGCGGGGCGACGACGTTGACCCGGTTGATGAGTTCAACCAACGCCACAGCATCGCTGACCTGCTGCTGAAGTACGGATACGAGCAGCAGGGCCGATCAGACAGCTATCGCTCACCGCAGCAATCATCCGGCTCATTTGCCACGAAAGACTTCGGCACGCACTGGGTATCCCTGTCAGGCTCCGACGCGGGCGCTGGGCTAGGTCAGGCCAAGGAGGGCATATGCTGGGGCGATGCCTTTGACCTTTATGTTTACCATGAGCATGTAAATGATTTTACAAAAGCCGTCAGGACTTACGCGCAAGAACTGCGGCCTGATGCGGCGAAGCAACGGGACACAATCTTGCAGGACGCATATAAAGCCAGCGATGACTTGGATGATTTTGAGTTCATACCCGACGATGACATTGATGTATCGGCTGGAACAGACATCCCGCAGCAAGGAGGCATTATCCAACCTGACAAGCCAAAGCGGCCAATCTTCTGGGCAAGGGATGCCAAACCCGTCCTATCATCATCATACCTCATCAAGGGGTGGCTGGGCGCTGGGCAGATGTCGGTCGTCTATGGGCCGTCAAACGTCGGGAAATCATTTTTCTGTCTTGATATGGCATTTTGCATTGCGGCGGGAATTGAGTGGCAGGGAAGCCGGGTCAAGGGTGGCACGGTGCTATATCTTGCAACGGAAGGCGGCAACGCATTCCACAATAGGGTTGTCGCGCTGCGCAACGAATATGGCATAGATGACGCGGCTCTCGCTGTCAGGCCAGCGCCGATTGATCTGCTGCGCCCAGAGGCCGACTTGGCGGACCTGATTGAACTATGCCGAGAAGTTGAAAGCGAAAGCGGCCAGCCAATCGCGCTGATTGTCATTGACACGCTATCAAGAGCAATGGCTGGCGGCGACGAAAACGGGCCAACGGACATGACAGCTTTCATCGCCAACATTGACGCCCTTCGCGAAGTCACAAAGGCGCACAACATGATCGTCCACCACTCAGGCAAGGACAGCGCAAAAGGTGCGCGGGGTCACAGTTCGCTCAGAGCCGCCACAGACACCGAGATCGAACTTGAAGTGGAAGACAACATCAGGACAGCCACGGCCACCAAGCAGCGCGATCTGGAACCAAAGTCGCCAATCATATTCAACCTGAAGGTCCACACCCTTGGGACCGACGAGGATGGCGATGACGTAACGACATGCACGATCAAGCCAGCGGACCCAGATGACGTGGAAGACGCAAAGCTAAAGAAGCCCAAAGGGGCGAACCAGATAGCAGTAGCAGCGGCCTACAGGCAGATGAAGGGAGAGAGTATCGGGATGCCGAATACAGGCGGCGCTGGATGGCCGGAGCCGGGTAAGTATTGGACCATTGATGAGACAGATTTCCGCAACTTCGCAGTCGGGAAACTGACCGCTGCTAACCCAAGGGACGCATATTTGACCGCCGTGAAGGCGTTGGTTTCGTCGGGTTATATGGTCCAGAACGAGGGCTATATTTGGATGACTGGCAAGGATGGACGGGTGAAATCGTGAAAAGGGGTGTCGGGTTTGGGTCTTGTAAGTCATTGAAATCATTGAAACCGCTAAACCCGACGGCTGACGGTTTTTACCAGATGGTCAAATTTAGCGTCGGGTTAGTGTCGGGTTTAGCACATTCAATGATTTCAATGGGTTAGACCCCCTAAACCCGACAAGACCCGACGCTCGGAAGCCTAAACCCGACGGGCGGCACGAACTTCGGAAGTGTCGGGTTTCCCTTTAGGGAACCCGACACCCGACGCACCCAGATTTTCCGAAGACAATTTTAGATGATTATTTTGATTGATGAGATGGATGCTTGTAGGTAAGTTGGAAAAGAAAGAAGTATGAAAAATGAAAGGACGTGTTCTTATGGGTTTTGAAATTGAAAAGGGGATTGCACCAGCATCGGTCTTTGGTCGGCAGTATTATCCGTTCGCACAGATGGATGTGGGGGATAGTATTCTGGTCAGCAACAGCGATGGTCAAGAGGTGCAGAAGAAAGCGCAGACAGCGGCTTACATTCACGCCAAACGAAATGGGCGCAAATTCGTCACAAGAACGCAGGACGATGGATTGCGCATCTGGCGGGTAGCGTGAGGAGCGTCGGCAATGCCTAAACCAAAGTCAACAGCAGCCAAGAAGGCGATGGCCGAGCGTGGCACATTCAAGGTCGGTGGCAACTCGGACTATGGCAAGCCGTACACAGCAGCGGTCAGCAAAGCCGTCACGCCGTTCAATGAGATGCTGAAGCGGGCGCAGATGACGTGGGGGCAGCGGTTGCTTGAGTGTGTGCCGCCGTCACACGCGGCAAGATACGCCAGCTTAGTGGCCGATCTGGATGAAGCCATGATTGCCGAAGACGCAAAGGCGGTGGCAGATATTGCTGGCACGCTCTGCAAGGGGCTGCCGATCATGCACAAAGCCGCCATCGACGCCGGCCATCGTCCAGCATCGTCGGACGTTGTGACGTTGGACGTCGACGGGGTTGTCTACGCGTTTGTGCTGAG
>Ga0213861_10002927_pt1 | contig 14315 bp, 11 predicted proteins | sample PICome_4_FD_160110 | JGI IMG/M metagenome (GOLD analysis project Ga0213861, IMG submission 160110) | Coastal seawater microbial communities near Pivers Island, North Carolina, United States - PICO131 | ecosystem: Environmental > Aquatic > Marine > Coastal | place: USA: North Carolina... | reverse complement strand
CACACCGCATGACCCACAGTATGATGGAAAAGCACCAACCAGCCATTTACCAAATAAGGACTTTGACTATGGATTAGTCAAACAAGTACTTAGCGAAGTAAATGCGGTTGCAACAAAAGACCAATTAGTAGTCCTTATATCAACGGTTCTCCCTGGTACAACCAGACGAGAATTTATTGACTTAATTCCAAATGCCAGATTCGTATACAACCCATATCTTATTGCTATGGGCACAGTCAAATGGGATATGGTTAATCCAGAAATGGTAATGATTGGAACCGAAGATGGAAGTGAAACAGGTGACGCAAAAGAACTTGTAGACTTCTACAAAACAATAATGCAAAACGAACCAAGATACATTATAGGTACTTGGGACGAAACAGAATGTATTAAAGTATTTTACAATACATTTATATCAGCAAAAGTATCCTTAGTAAACATGATACAAGATGTTGCAGAAAACTTAGGTAATATTAATGCAGAAGTTGTATGCGATGCACTTGCAACTAGTGATAGACGTATTATGGGACCAGGTTATATGAAGCCTGGAATGGGAGACGGAGGTGCTTGTCACCCACGTGATAACATTGCCCTACGTTGGATGGCAGAAGAACTTGATCTTGGATATGACTTGTTTGATGCTGTAATGCTTAGTAGAGAAAAACAAGCAGAAAACATGGCAAAACGATTAATGGAACTTGCAGGTGGTCAACACCCAGTATATGGGTTAGTACCAGACAAGCCTATTATTATTGTTGGTAAAGCATACAAACCATTAGTAGAATATGAAGCCGGTTCGGCAAGTATGTTAGTTGGTCACTATGTACAAAGTTGTGGACATGAACTATATTACTTAGACGAAAAAACCGGAGATATGCCTCCGCAATCAGTATTAGATAAACCTGCTGTATACTTACTTGCACATAATCCAGGTATTACTTATGGTGACCAATTAGATACAGTACCCGGCTGGTACGGAGATCATAAGGCAACAGACTGTGATGATGCATTAATATCTACAGGAAATGGCACTGAATTAAACTTTGCCAAAGATAGTATTGTTGTTGATCCATGGAGAAAGACTCCAGAAATAGAAGGGGTTGAAGTAATACATTACGGAAACACCAGGAGAAAATAAATGTCTGAACCTAGATTTTGCAGTCTGCTATGGACTCATATCAGTAACGAACCTTTAGGACATGTTAGAACATGTTGTATTGCAAAGGAACGAGTAAAAGATGATGAGGGTAACGACTTTACACTAGGTTCAACATCAGTAAGAGATATCTTTCATAGTAATTATTATAAGAATATAAGACAAGAAATTAGGGACGGAAAATTTCCTGAAAATTGTGAGCCCTGTTGGAGAGAAGAAAAAAACGGTAAAAAATCTAAAAGGCAAATTTATAATGAATATGCTGAATGGAGATTTGACCCTATAGATTATTCTAAAGAACCCAACATGCCTCAAGATATGCAACTTATTTTAAGTACAACATGTAACTTAAAATGCAGAAGTTGTAATCCAAACTACAGTAGCAAGTGGGTAAAAGAAGCAGATTCTAGAGGACTTCCTTATCATAAAGAAATAGTAAGTGTGCCTATGAGTGATTTAGAAAATTCTAAATTTTGGACACTACTAGATGACTGGTTACCTCATATTGTAAACTTGGAAATTATGGGTGGTGAACCTTTATACATGAAAGAGTTTAAAGTGTTTGCCAATAAATTAATTGACGACGGTATTGCTCCTAAAGTTGCACTAAGTTTTAGTACAAATGGTACAATGGGTAAAAGCGAATTCCTTGGTAGAATAATTGATCAATTTAAAACAGTATCGTTTAATATTAGTGTAGATGCCGCTGTTGGAAATAGATTTGACTACCTACGTCATGGTGCAGATTGGGAAGAAGTTGCAAAAAACTTAGATTATATACACGGGTTACAACAAATGGGTGTTGTATTTTCAGGTATAACCTGTACTGTAACTGCCCTTAATATAATGTACCTAGCAGAGTTTCACGAAGTGTTCCAAGAAAGATGGCCTAACTTTCATGTGTTTCATAATATAGCAAACTTACCTAGTTGGTATAATCCAAATGTATTTCCAAATGAAATGAAAGAAGCAATCGTAAAACCTTTAGTAGATGGATTAGAAAAAGGATTATTTAAAACTGATCATTTAAAACAAGAAATGAAAGGACTAATTGCACATGCAACTACACCTAGAGAGGAATGTATAGCACCATATGGAACTGGTCCTGATGATACAATAGAAAACGAAATAAATTTAAGGTGGAAACTATTTAAACAGCAAGTAGTTGCCGGAGATAATTACAGAGATGAGGATTTTAGAACAGCATTTCCTGAACTATGGGAAATTGTTAAGCACGATTTCTTTTATAGTAAGCATTTGGAAAACGCAAAACTAGATCCTAAATATGGAACTATAAACAGAATATGAGTAAAACATTTTGCCCACTACCCTGGATGCATCTAGGCACTCACCCTTTTGGTGGAGTTACACCTTGTTGCGTATCTGATATGACTGCTGGTAAAAACAGAGCAAGAAATTATGAGAACGATCAAGATATATTTTTAAATTTAAATGATCACGATATAGATGCACACATGAATAGTGACTATTTCAGAGAAATAAGAAAGGAGATGTTAAATGATATGGAACCTAAAGCATGTCAAAGATGCTACCAGGAAGAAAGAAAAGGAATTGAGAGCAAACGTGTCTACGAGTCCAAGATATATAAGGACATTGACTCCACTTACGCATCCAGAATTACAAGTGAGGACGGTAGCATACCTATGGACCTTCGCTTTGTTGAGTTGCGTCTTGGTAATGTATGTAATGTCCGGTGCCGTACTTGTAATCCAGCAAGTAGTTCAAGGTGGGTGGCAGATTATAACAAAATTGTTGAATCGTTAACCTTTGTTAATCAAGATTATGGCTGGATAGATCATAAACACGATTTTCAATGGCCAGAAGATGAAAATTTTTATGAAGATTTGTTTAATTGTGCACCTAATATGGAAGTACTCTATATTAATGGTGGTGAACCCACATTAATTAAAGCACATTGGAAGTTTCTAGAAATGCTTGTTGAAAGTGGCCGTAGTAAAAATATTGTTTTATGGTATAATATAAACATGACTAGTATACCAGACAAAGCAATTCCACTATGGAAAGAATTTAAAGAAGCCAGAGTATGTCCAAGTATAGACGATCTGGCACATAGAAACAAATACATAAGGTTTCCTACAGAATGGTCAGATGTAGAAAGCAATTTAGATACTATATTAGCAGTACCAGAATTAACTGTTAGGATAACTCAAACTGTGAGTGCATATAGTTATATATACTTAGATGAATTTTTAGATTGGGCTCCTGTGCCTGTAGATTTAAACTTTGTATATGACCCTGATTACCTATCGCCTGGAATACTACCTCCTGTCGTGAGACACGAGGCCCATACCAAGTTTAGAAAAACGATGGGTAACAGACATGAACTCGGAACATTGTTGAGTATGTATGATAACGATGATTGGGATGAAGTTAAGTGGGAACACTTTTGTCGGTACAATGACGAGTTAGATAAAATACGCCAACATGAAGAAGGTTGGAGGGAAGTATTCCCTGAACTAATAGAACTTTTAGATAAACATAATATAAAGCATGAGTACTAATATGAAGTTAGTATTAAACACATTACCAAACAATGCTAAATCTATATGTAAAAGTCAACATGCAGGATATTTTGATAGATTACAAAAAGATATGCCTGATAACCCTAACTATGTTGTATTTGATTACCAAACTGTAACAGAAACAGAACATGTCTTTTTCACAATGGAAGCCATAAAAATTGCTGAAGAATTAGGTTTAGAAAATGTTATACTTAGTTACACTACAGAGGCATTACATAGAAAGTTTTGGGAAATTAGTATATTGTTATTATCTAAAGCAGGATATAAAAAAGTTTTACTAATAGATGCTGGTACTGATGTTGCTATAGAATGGTATATAGATGTTTGCCATGGATCTACTAAGGTAAGATTTTTAACATCTTCCACATGGTTCGATGTGTATTCCGGAAAGCCAGGATACAAAGAAAACATTCCTTTAGAGCATAAACGGTCTAAACATTTTATAAGTTTAGCACGGTATTCTAGAAAAGAAAGAATACAGTTTATATGCAAAATTTTAGACGATCAATTTTTAAGACCTAAAGGAAGACTATCTTGTGGATGGGCAGATTATGAATTAGCAGATGATTATTGGAGTAGAGACAAACCAATTTGGAATCTTATACCAACACATTTACAAAATTACTTTCCATTATCTTTAGGAGACCAACCGGAACAACAACACGACTTGCTTCCCCATATAGCAGACAATGTATTCAACGTTGTACTAGAGGGAGTAATTGGACATAACCCAGCATCATATTCTGTTAATAGTGATACATCTAGTACAGGTGGAAGATATCTTACTGTAAATAGTGACAGGATGATGCCAACAGAAAAAACAACAAAAGCATTTGCAATGAATCAGATACCTCTAATTTTAGCAACACCAGGCATGGTGCATACATTAAGGTCAATGAACTTTGATATGTTTGATGATGTGATAGATCATTCCTATGATGAAGAAAATTGTATAGAAAATAGAATGAATATGATATTAGAGCAATTAAAAAAAGTTTGTGAAAAAGATTTAGGGTATTGGCAAGAATTTATTTTAAATAACAAAACACGATTTGATCATAATCAACAACATGTAATAAGAATAAGTGAAGATTTACATGAACAAAATAAACAAGTTATTAAGGAGTTTTTCGTATGAAATATGACGATATAAAAAACTCCGATGTAATGTGCATTCTACCTTGGATTCATATGCACCCTTGGCCTAATGGAAAGACTATGCTATGTTGTGATTCACCATGGGAAGAACATATAGGTGATTTGCGAGAAAACAGTTTACAAGAAGTTTGGAATAGCGAAAAAATGAAACAAGTTCGCTTAAACATGTTAAAGGGCAAAAAGTGTAAACAATGTGTACGTTGCTATGAGAAAGAAAATAAAGGACATGAAAGTTTAAGGTTTACTAGTAATAGAGAGTGGCTAGAACCACATTGGGATAAGGTGACAAAAACAAATGCAGACGGTAGTTTAGATGATCTACATATTGTATATTTAGATTTCCGATTTAGCAATGTATGTAATTTACGTTGTAGATATTGCGGCCCTGAATTAAGCAGTAACTGGTTTCAAGATGCAGTTAAAAGCGAATGGAATATTTCTCCAACAGAACAAGTTATTCAAATTCGTAATGATGTAGATAATTTTATGGAAGAATTCGAGCCAATGCTAGAACATATAGAACAAATTTATTGGGCGGGTGGTGAACCTATTATAATGGACGAGCATTGGGCCATAATGAATAAACTTGTAGAGATGGGCAAAACAGATATACGAATTTTTTATAATACAAACTTCACAAAATTAAAATACAAAAAATATGATGTATTAGATTTATGGAAAAACTTTGATAATATCAGTGTTGGTGCCAGTTTAGATGCAGAAGGCACCAGAGGAGAATATCAACGTAAAGGCACAAAATGGTCAGAGATTATAAATAACATTGAACAACTTAGAAAAAAATCTCCTGAAGTTGATTTTTATATTAGTGCAACTATAAGTGCCTATAATGCTTGGCATATTACTGACTTTCATAGAAGTTGGGTAGAAAAAGGATATATAAAACCAGGCGATTGGTATGTGAATGTGTTACTCAATAATCCTCGATTTAGAATGAGTGTATTACCACAAAATTTAAAAGCAGAAATAAAATATAAATGGGAAAAACATTTAAGATGGTTAGAGCCATTAGATCCTTCAGGTAGAGCAACAGAAGGTTATAAAAGTGCAATAAAATTTTTAGATGATGATCATACACATTTATTAGAGGAATTTAAAATGTTTAATGAATCGTTTGATAAATTAAGAGATGAAAACTTTAAAGATGTTTATCCGGAGTTGGCAGAATTATGAGTAAGTATTTTTGTCCAATGCCGTTTGTAAATTTAGAAGCCAGAACTGATGGCTCAATGTCTATCTGCTGTCAAATGGATGAGCTAATCAGTAAAGACGGCCAAAATTTATCTCTTACTCATGATGTATTAACTGATGGCTGGAGAAGTGAATGGTTAGCAAATTTAAGAAAAGATTTTTTAGATGGTAAAAAACCTGCTTCTTGCTACAGTTGTTGGACTGCCGAGGATGCCGGAATAGACAGTAAACGTCAGAGAGCATTGAGAGACTTTCCTACAGCATTACAAGAAGCATTAGAAAAGAAAGAACACATCAAACCAAAGTCCATGGATCTAAAATTAGGTAATGTATGTAATAACAAATGTAGAATTTGCAATAGTTTTGCAAGTAGTTTATGGGTACCAGAAGAGAAAAAACGAGATGGTACAAACAATTTGTTTTGGGATAGAATGCGTACAGTAGGTAGATGGCCAGAAACAAATGAGGCATTTTGGGAAGACTTTGAAGAACTTAGTGATGACTTAGAAGTATTAGAATTTTATGGCGGTGAACCATTATTAATAAAAAGACACTACGACATACTACAGGATTTAGTTGATTCCGGTAAAAGTAAAGATATAAAATTATTGTATAATACAAATGGTTCAATATATCCTGAGAGAGGATTAGAACTATGGCCTCACTTTAAACAAGTAATGTTAAGTTGGAGTTTTGATGGAGTAGGAGAGCAATTTGAATACATAAGGCATCCTGCTAAATGGAACGAGGTACAAGAAAATTTACAAAAAGTATTAGATAAAAATATACCAAATATATTTGTAGACATATGCTATACTGTGGGAATCTTTAACATTTTTTATATGGAAGAAATTTTAGAATGGAGAGACAATTTTAAACCAGATCTTCCTATATATTTTAATCATGTTTATACGCCAGATCATTTTAGTTGCAAGGTATTACCTAAAGAAATAAAAAACAAAATTGTAGACAAGTATAAAGATAATACACATCCTGACATTGTGAGTTCGGTAAAATATTGTACAGATGTAGATTATGATATAAGTTTAATGGAAATGTTTTACAAACAAGTGAAGTTTAGTGATGAATTTAGAGGAGAAAGTTTTGCTAAAACATTTCCTGAATTTTATAATTTACTAAAACAATACGGTAATGCACCGGAGAAATTTTAATGAGTAGAGACTATATGGACAGCAAAACGTTTTGTCCTTATCCTTGGATATCAATAATGACACAACCGACTGGTACTCTTAGTTGGTGTTGTGTTGCACGTGATAACTTTAAACAAGATGACGGCAATATGGTAGATTTAAATCGCGGACATAAAATTGAAGATGTCTGGAATAGCAATCATATGCGTAAAATCCGTAAGCAGATGATAGAAGGCGACGTGGTAAAAGGTTGTGAGCATTGCTATGATTTAGAAGATATGGGTTTCCCTAGTTATAGAACTAACTATATTAGGGATTGGTTTGAGTATAGTGGCAAAGGAGAAGAGATTCATGACATTATAGAACGTAGTATAAACAACGACTATAGAGTAGAAGAAGCACCCATGTACTTGGATTTTAGGCTTGGCAATATGTGTAACCTGAAGTGTAGAATGTGCCAACCACAAAATTCAAGTCAAATACAAAAGGAATATAAAAAAATAGAAGCGTCTGACCCAAGTGGAGCACAGTTTATTAAAGACAACTTTACTTGGGGACAGTTCGTAGATAACTTAACCAATTGGGAAGACGATCCAGACTTTTTACGACAAGTAGAAGAATGGTTACCCGGAGTAGTAAAACTATATTTTACAGGTGGTGAGCCTACTATTATAGAACGTGTATATTGGATAATGGAAAAGTGTGTTGAAATGGGTATTGCTAAAGATATAGAACTTGTATTTAACAGCAATATGACTAATGTTCAAGGAAGATTTTTAAACTTAGTAGAGCAATTTAAAAACGTTTTAATGTGTATTAGTGTAGATGCGTATGGTAATGAAAACGAATACATTCGTGGAGCAAGTCATTGGAAACAAGTAGATAAAAATATTAGAAAATATTGTGAGAGTGATGTAGTAGGTAGAATTCTTTTTTCCCCAGTTATACAAATTTATAACGTATTAACCATAACAAAATTACTAGACTTCATAGAAAGTTTAGAAATAGAATACGGTAGAGAAGTATTTGTAACATTCCTAATATGCGATTATCCAACAAGTTTAGACTTTAGAAATTGTCCTGAACAAGTTAGAGAAGTAGCCGCAGGTAGATTAGAACAATGGTTACAAAAAAGTAAGGTACTTAAAAATAGACCTGAAAATGTGCAAAGTATAGAAGCAACTATCAAAGCACTAAAAGAAAATAGAAAAGAAAATTGGAGGCAAGAATTACTTACCTTTGTAAAATATACAGATATGTTAGACAAACAAAGGGACGAAAGTATGGAAGAGGCATTGCCAGAATTATATAATTTAATGTACAAATCTAATAGATAATATTATGGAAGAAGAAAGAAGAGAAAAAACAGATGCTCAAAAAGAGCACGAAAAAAAGGTATTTGACGATGCTCTTACACCTGAGGAAGAAGAGCAAATGAAAAAGAAATTAGAAGAATTAAGAAAAAGAGACCCTTTTATATATAGATGAGAATCTTAGGACTTAGTTTTGGATTTCACGATGCTGGAGCCTGTATGTTACAGGATTCCACTATAGAGTTTGCCGGACATTCAGAACGTTACAGTAAAACTAAAAATGATGCATGGTTAAATCATGGGCTTATAAATGCCGCAATAGAAGGCGGAAAGCCTGATGTAATAGTTTTACACGAAAAAGCATGGCTTAAAAAATTAAGAAATGTGTATGGTGGTAATTGGAATGCCTTGCGAGAGCCAACACAACGACAGTGGATTAAAAAGTTTTACCCTCAACTTAAAGGCATACCTATAAAAGATTATTATCATCATGAGACACATGCCGCCGCTGGTGTACTTAGCAGTAACTATGAGGAATGTGCTGTAATGGTTATAGATGCTATTGGCGAGTTTGATACTGCAAGTATATGGCAATGGAAAGAAGGAAAACTTAAAAAGTTACATAGCATAAAATTTCCTAGTAGTTTAGGATTGTTTTATAGTGCTATAACACATCATGTAGGGTTAAAACCTATGGAAGATGAGTATATACTTATGGGCATGGCCGCATATGGTAAGCCAGAAAACTGGAAGCCTTTAAGTAGAAAGATGGGAGAAAGATTCTTTAAGTATAAACATCCTTGGATAAGTTATAGACAATCTATATCAATGAAACAGAACTTACAACGAGGTTTAGATGTAAAAAGTTTTACTGGAGTTGACGATTTTGATATGGCCGCCGCGGCACAAGATCAGGTACAAGAAAGAATTTATTCATACGGACTGTATGCAAAAGAAATAACTGGTAGTAGTAACCTAGTGTACATGGGCGGTGTAGCACTAAATTGTGTTGCTAACAGTAACTTAACAGATATATTTAAAAACATTTTTATTATGCCTAATCCAGGAGACTGTGGGAGCAGTCTAGGAGCCGCCGCATTAGAATTGTATAATAAAACTGGAGAAAAAATAGATTGGAAAACACCTTACTTAGGACATAATATAGAAGGAAAATATCCAATTAAAAAAGCATTAGCAAGTTTAAAAAAGGGGGAACTTTTTGGGATAGCAAATGGTAGAGCTGAGTTCGGGCCACGTGCATTAGGTAATAGAAGCCTATGTGCAGACCCAAGAGGACCAGATGTCAAAGACAAAATGAACGTTATTAAAAAACGTCAAATGTTTAGACCGTTTGCACCCATGATTTTGGAAGAACATGTGCATGATTATTTTGAAATGCCAGGGGGTATTTCACATGCACCATATATGCAATTTGTAGCAAAGTGTAAAAAGCCAGAAGAATTTCCTGCTATAATTCATAAAGACGGCACCAGTCGTGTTCAAACAGTACGGAAAGAAGAACATCCTGACTTGCATAAACTTCTAACAATGTTTTACGATGAAACAGGCTGTCCAATGTTACTTAATACAAGTTTAAACATTAAAGGACAACCTATTGTAAACGATGAAGAAGATGCTAAAGCCTTTGCCAAACATTACGGAGTAAAGGTCCATGTCCGAGATTGATTGGCATAAAATTCAAAGAAAACTAGAAGATAGATGTCATATGTGTGGTGGTAACTTGCCGGATCATAGAGGAGTATGTCCAGTTTATGGAGAAGAACTTAAGAAAAGATATGACTCCTTAAATGAATCTGTAAAAAAAATAAGTGATATAGCACAAGGTATAATAGAGAAGCATAATGTTTGATATATTTTACATAGGCGATAATATAAAACTTGCAGATAGTTTTCCATTTGCAAAACAAGTATCTGACCATGACAAAATAAAGCCTAATACAAAAATGTATTGGGTAATAGATCCTAATATAGAAGTTACAGACACAGACGTATTTGATTACAGGCCTGAAACCTATGATATGGGCTATACTCATATATGGAAATGGGATAACCAAAATTATGGTGGTATAACTTTATTACCAAAAAGTAAATCTAAAGGCACAAAAGAAATAAACAAAATTGTTTGTAAAAAGACATTTGAAAAACTTTATACAAAAACACCAGCAAAATATTTTGATAAAAATCCTTATGCTAGTCATGTATGGTGTATAGATAAAGAATACATATTACCAGAAGATATAAACTGGGCTCCAAGTAATTTTGAACCAGACTTTATACATAGTTTTCATTTACGAGGTCAATTAGAACACAAATACCCAGCAGAAGAAGGTGGTATTAAACTTTACCCTAGAGAATGGAAAACTGCTGATACAAAGTATCATGGTTTCTTAGATATAAATTTAGAATACCCTGTTATGTTTGTAAAGGATGTAGAAAACTACTCACAAAGGAATACTTTTAATCATGATTATGTTTGGCTCATAGATTGGGAACATAAAATAAATACCAAATCAACAGACTGGGTACCTAATCCTTTTGAACAAGATATGATACATACATTCCGTATGCCATACCAATTAACAGAAAAATATCCACAAGAAATAGGTGGCATACGACTAGTGCCTAAGAATTGGAAAGGCGCAGAAACCAAAATACATAAAGATTGTCCTGTTGAAGACGAAAACTATGATGTATTTTATACAAACAAGAAGTTTGATGCAGAAACATTTGAGTTTTATGCAAAAAGATCAGAAACAGATTGGTTTTGGGTACTAGACAGGGATTACGATTTTAATGGAAAACTTTTATATGTTCCAGCAAAACATGAGCGTGAATATATCCATGTTTTTAAATGGGGATTAGATCAAAGGTACTTACCTGAAGTTACAGAACTATGGGACGAAAGAGTTGCTGGTATATTTTTAGTCCATAAAGATTTCGATTTTACTAAAAAGAAACTCCACACAGATGTTGTGCCAATAAGATATGATGTTTTCTTTACAGATAATATGAACGATTATGCAACATTTTCTCGTAAAAGCAGAACAGAAGCATATTGGTTAGTGGATTCAGAACATGTTATATCCGAAGTATTTAAATGGATACCACCATATAGCGAACAACAATATATAAATGTATTTAAATTACCAGGACAATTAGAACATAAGTTTCCACGAAGTATAACAAATACAAGTGATAATAGATCTGGAGGTATAAAACTCGTACCTAAAGAATTCAATCCACAAGATATAAAATATCAGGGTTTACTTACAGATATAGAAATAATTGAGTTTGAAAAGTACATAGATGAAGAAGAAGGTAGGAAAAAATCTAAGCATGATTGGTTTTGGGTCATAGACACTGATGTAGATGTTCACAAAGACTTTAATTTTGATTTTATGCCTGAAGTCTTCGACAATGGTAAAACACATATATGGCAAAAATTAAATCCAGTAACAGGTATACAGTATGATTATGGTGGCGTGATGCTATGTCCTAAAGTACCACAAACAAAAGGCAGACCAAAATATATGCGAGAGCCTGCCTGTACACAAAAGCCATATCCTATATATAATCTTACACCAGATGACTATAAAAATGGCTTACAGAGCACCTATGAGCGTCTATCAGGCATGTCTAAACTTGATATGTATTGGGTAGTAGATGCTTTTACACAGGTAAATCAGGATTTCGATTTTAGTTTTTATCCCACTCAATGGGATAAAAATAATGTTCATGTATTCAGCACCGATGAGGGAGAATATAGAAATATTAGGCTAGTACCTAAAAATGCATTTATAGATAATAATTACACAGATAAAGAAATTGCAAATAATAGTTTTAAAAATCTTAAAGAAATAAATATAATTGGTAGTGTGAAACCTAAATGGCCTATAATTAGATTAGAAAGTTTTAATTTAAAAGAGTTTAAAGATAAAATTAAAGAAATAAAAGAGCCATTTGTTTGGACTATTGATCCTGATGTTAAAGAAAATATAAGTTTATTAAATAGTGGCTTTATGCCTATAATTACAGATGTAGATAAAATACATTGTTGGCAAAAACAAAATCCAGTAAACGCAAAAGTTCATGGTTATGGTGGAGTAAGGTTATGGCCCACAAGTATTGATTTTGACAGCATTAAATCGTCAGAATTAAAATTAAATAGATTTAAAAAATTACAATATGTAAAAGAATTCGGTAGTACTTCAAAGGCTTTCGATATAATCTTTTTAAGTTATAACGAACCTAATGCAGAAGTAAACTTTAGAAGATTACAAGACCATATAAGAAGTATAAATGGAACGTTAAAACTAATATGGATAAGAAATATAAAAGGAATATTTGATGCCCACCAGATAGCGGCTACTAGAGTGTCTACTAAAATGTTTTGGGTAGTAGATGCTGATGCACAATTAATGCCAAACTTTGATTTTAGTTACATACCAGATGTATATGATGAAGAAGTTGTTCACGTATGGGGCAGTAAAAATCCAATTAATGATTTGGAATATGGTTATGGTGGAGTAAAATTATTTCCAACAGAGCTAGTTTTAAAAGCAAATTCATGGGGTATGGATTTTACAACAGGGTTAAGTAATAGGTTTAAGTCATTGCCTGAAACTAGTTGTATTACCAAATTTAATACAGATGCTTTTAGCACATGGAGAAGTGCTTTTAGAGAATGTGTAAAACTAACAATAAATAATGATGAGGAGAGCAGGCAACGACTAGATGCCTGGATAAACACTAGAGGAACGGAAGAATTTACTGACGAAGCAGTAAAAGGTGCAACAGAGGGAAACCAGTTTGCACTTAAAAACAAAGATAATTTAGAACAGTTAAATAAAATTAACGACTTTGATTGGTTGGAAGAATATTATGATAAGTCTTGATACCTGGAACGAAGTAGAAGAGTATATAGATAACAGTTATCTACATATTCCTCCAAGTTACTTTGAAAGAGCAGTAATGGATAGACGTTATCCACGTGATGCTTTTAGCAAAGGACAATTAGCAAGTAAAAGTTGGTTACTGCAAGAGTTAAGCAACATAAAAGACTTGCCAGAAGACATGACCATAGCATTATTAGGGTGCTGGATAGGTGCTATCGTAGAACCTTTACTAATATCAACTATTGAGATTGAACGTATATATGGTTTAGACATTGATGCACAAAGTATAGAACTTGCAGAAAAATTTAATCAAAAACATGTAGCAAACAGTTGGAAGTTTAAAGGTGTAGTTGCAGATGTAAGTGTGTTAGATTGTAATCATATGGAATTTGAGACAGGAGGTGAACTAATAAAGGTATCGCCTGACTGTATTATTAATACCAGTTGTGAACACATGGGCACAGAATGGTTTGAGTCTGCTGGAAGTGATCAACTTATAATTATGCAAACAAATGATTCAGAAGAGTTTGACGGTCATATTAACGTATGTTATACTGCTGAAGAAATGCAACAAAAATACCCATTAAGTAAAACGCATTTTGTTGGCAGTTTAAAAACTCCAAGTTACACTAGACATATGCAGATAGGTTACAAATAATGAAAACAAAAGTAATAAACTTTTATGGAGGACCTAATTCAGGCAAGAGCACAAAAGCCGCAGGACTATATTATCAAATGAATATGGCTGGCTTTAGTGTAGAACTAAACAATGAGTTTGCAAAAGAGTGTGTATGGGAAGATAATGTTCCTATGCTAAAAGATCAATTGTTTATGTTAGCACATCAGCA
>Ga0213861_10002922_pt1 | contig 14323 bp, 10 predicted proteins | sample PICome_4_FD_160110 | JGI IMG/M metagenome (GOLD analysis project Ga0213861, IMG submission 160110) | Coastal seawater microbial communities near Pivers Island, North Carolina, United States - PICO131 | ecosystem: Environmental > Aquatic > Marine > Coastal | place: USA: North Carolina... | reverse complement strand
CGGTCACCGTTCCACGTCAAGTTGGATTTAGCTGCATAATCAGAAACTTGAATGAAAACCATAATGTATACCATCAAATAACAATGCAGCTGGCGTGTATAATTGAATGAAGTTGAGACTGTAGAAGAAAAAATGTCAATATGAAAAACTCCAACTCACAACACTATCGACTATAATCCCTCTGGAATTCAATAACTTAACTGTAATTTTCTACCACTATCCCTGTTAATGATAAACGCTTACATTCGCCAGAGCTTTCCCAAAATTTGCGTATCCGCCTTTTGGATACTGCTATTTTTAATTTGCGCCTTGTTAATGCGAAATTTATTGATGACCGCATATATCGAATTTGACCTGGAAACTTCCCATTCTGATCAATTTGCTATTTATTGGGCGGGTAACGGTCAAGCATACAATGAATCCCGAGTAGCGCGTGCTCATCTAACACCGCATCGAAAACAGTATATTTTACCGTTGGGTGATCTTAAAAAGATGTCTACGTTGCGTATCGACCCTACAGTAAGCCAGTCGTCTGTGCGTATTTCTCGAGTAAGAATTTACCAATTCGGTTATGACACCTACCATTTATCGCCTGAACAGGCCGCACAACAATTCACCTTACGTAACCAAGTATTGAGGGTTAATCCAACACCTAGCGGATTAGAGATATTTTCATCAGGTACCGATCCTCAGCTGGAATGGAACGTTAGCAAGCTCCAAAAATCAAAACTCCAGACGCCCTATCAAAGCATAATTATTCGCTCTATTCTTTTATTTACTTTATTCGTTTTCGTTTTCAAGTGGACACGGGAGTTCGATCAAGAATATAACGTCATTCCTTATGCAATGCTTGTTGCATTCATTTTGATGTTTAGCATGGCGAGTGTCAGTCGAATAAATGCGCATCCGGATGAGTATGTACATGTGCTAGCTGCTCGTCACTATATTTCCAACCACAGCCCGCCATCTGCTTGCGAGCCAGGAACCGAACAAAGCTATAGCCCTTATGGCTTTTCACGATTAAATTCAACAGAAATTGCCTACTTTTTAACCGGAAAGTATGCCGCGGCGGTTGCATTTCTTCCGACAAAGGATATTTTTAAGCTACGATTTTTCAATATTTCACTATTTGCATTATTATTGATTCTCTCAATTCGTTCACATCCATTTAGGCTGTTGTGCATTCCACTCCTTGCAATGCCACAAACATGGTATCTATTTAGTTACGTAAACTCGGATGCATTCGCCTTATTCACAGGCTTAGTACTCACACAACAAATTATCGATCCTCGCAGCATACTGCGAACTCTTATCGATTCGGGAAGTCAGGTTAAACAATTAAGTGGATCACTTTTTCTTGGCCTTGTGCTTACCTGTTGTGCACTCATAAAGAAAAATTATTATGCGCTTGATCTATTTTTGGTTGGTTGGATTGCGTTGCAATATGCGCTGAGCTCACGTTCAATCCGAGAGGATGTACTAAAGATCATCCCGGCCGTGATAATTGCCGGTGTTCTTTTTTCATGTTGGATATTTGTTCACGAACAAGCAAATGATTTTGAGCGTAAACAACGTATCGTTGAATGCCAACAATCTAAGGTGCATTACCGCTATCGAGAAGATACTCCACTAAAGGAGCAATATCATTCCCTATATTGGAAGGATAAAGGCTACCCGTTTAGTGATCTATTTAAAAATCATTGGGGAACCAAAATTTTTCAATCTGCTTTTGGTCACTTTGGGTACCTCGATATACAAGGACCACGTTACTATTATTCATTTTTATCCATCGTGTCGATACTTCTCTTACTCTATGTCATTATTGAAATATTGAGACAAGGAACCGTCAACCAAAAACTAACCCTGTTTATGGTTGTCGGAATGGGGATTTTGTTACTTTGCATAATCGCTTGGAAATCCTGGACAAAAGACTTTCAACCCCAGGGGCGATATTTGTTCCCGATGATCCCGATTATTGGTCTTTTACTTGTTCACTGTCGAAAAATTTTGAAACCACGCGTGATCACCAGTCTTATCTTACTGATGTTCATCGCGGGTATATTATTCTTTGTGCAGGTAGGTTTGGTAGAAATTCGAAGGGGTTAAGTATACAAACGAAACCTCTTAAGCACTGCAGTTAAGCAATTACATCGCTTTAACTCCGTGTTACTTAATCCAATTTCAACTCAGATACTTTGCTAGTAACTTGGCACTGTCTCGAGCCTTGCGCTTTTCTTCTGTAACTAGGGGTATCAACTCCTGACTAATATTTTCCCTATCGTTCCAAACTTCCAAAATCTGTCCAAGAATATGATCTGGATCCAAGTTATCAAACGAAATAAATTTATCTTCTTGGCCAATAGTACGCATAAATCCCGTACTTTTTGGATATGAGGAAATATTCATCATCGGCGTATGCATAGCAGCCGAAAAAATAAGCGTATGAGTGCGTAATCCAACATGCATTTCAACCCGATCCAATAACCCGGTTAGATCCTCATAAGTATAGGTTTTATTGGAAACAACTTTAATACGATCTTTGTGCTCACTAAATTTAATACACCGGTAGGTGTTATCCAGATCCATAGGTTGGGTGCATACAAATAGAATATCAACGTCCAATTTATCAATCACACGATCAATAGACTGGCCCACCGTGCGGCAAAAGTCTTCCTGGGTGTAAGTTCCAGTCATACTCCAGTTGTCTATATAGGCATTAACATTAAACCCAACTGTACCCTTAGGGTTAGTAAAAAGGCCCTCAGTCTTAATTATATCTTCCAATGCCTGACCAGACGTCGGCTCTGTATTAAGTGCACAATCTGCATGACAAACTGTTTCCGGATGCCGCATGTTTAACTTTTCGAGTAATTCAATTGTTTGAACATCGCGAGTTATGACAAGATCACAAGCATCCATAACTTTCTGTAGTGCTTTCTTACCGTAAGGAAAATCAATCGGCCCAATCGAGCAGTTGTACATTACGATAGGAATGTTTTTGCGCTTACAAAATGGTGCAACTAAAGCTATCGAAGATAAGTTATTGAATAACGGATTATAAAATTTTCGATCAAAAAGAATGTTGTCACAAATTAACACAAGATCCGTATTAAGCATTGCATGAGCGAGCGGTATACCAAAGTTTTTAATTGCTCCGTACCACGGCAACAGTGGCACGGTTTTAATATTAAACTTACCAAAATGCTTATGTATAAAGCCCGGGTGTGTCGTTGTAATTTTAAACAACACATCTGGGTATACTTCCGAGATGTCTCGTAACATGTTGCCTAATATTGCGGCATCACCCGCGTTCCTTCCGGAATTGTTACCAAGAACGGTAATACGTTTCATAAAAAATCTCGAATAAAAATGTTAACCAAGTAAACCCTGATCCCTATACCAGAATGCAGTCTCTTCTAAACCCTTATCATTATCATAGATAAATTTGTAATTCAGTGTTTCTTTTATTTTCTGATTAGTAAACTGCCTATCTTTAGTATAGAAGTCCACCCGGCGTCGGTATATAGGCGGCTGAATACCAAGTGGTGGACAAATAACACTGCAAATATCGGAGGCCCAATAAAACGGTTGAATAGGCAAGCGAACCGTACGAACCTTAAGACCCAATTTTTTTGCAATCACCTTAGACATGTCCTCGATAGAAATCGGGTCATCACTAGCAGCGATCAACGCTTGGCCCAATGCCGCTTTTTCCAGGCCGGATAATAAAATGGTATTCGTAAGATCTTCGACATGGACCAGATGATACATACCCTTGCCCTTTCCCAGCATCAGTAAATAGCCTTTCTTGACCATACGGAATATTTTCAACAAACGCATGTCACCCGGACCAAAAATAGGTGCAGGACGGATTATTGTATATGGAAAATTATTCTCATCCCCAAACTTTTTAATCCATTGTTCCCCTTCTAGTTTGGTTCGTTGATATCCGTCACCAGGAGAGAAACGATAATCTTCGTCCGCGCGATCAACTTCGATGTGTCCATGCACCCCCACAGTAGACACATGCACAAAACACTTAAATTGCTCACTTCCCAGAACCTTATTTACCATCAACTGGGTGCTATCCAAATGGACTGCTCTAAAGTCATCGTCTGTTGATTTCTCTTCACGAAAAGCGGCGGCCAGATGAAAAATATACTCTACTTTATCAACAGCGCGTTCAATCACTTCTGGGTCGAAAACATCGCCGCGAAACCATTCCACATCGCGAGCAGCTAAGTCACCCGTATCTGAGCTTTTTCGCGCGATAACACGCACACGTGCGCCAGCATCAAGAAGTTTGTGTGTTAAAACTCGACCGGTAAAACCTGTGGCACCGGTAACCAGTACAAGACGGTCGCGGTAAGTTTCAAGTCGTGATTCCATATCGTTCATAAAATTTCCAACGTTAAATAATGTGATCAGCCTGCGAGTTTATGTTTGATCATACGTTCAGCTACCGTATGAACTCCCAAGCGATTCGTCCCAGGACCTACATGAATATCTGGGTTCGACAACAAAGACTGAAGTGACTGCTCTATCGAGTAATCATGAGGGCATACTATTTTTGAAAAATAGGAACCTGGCCTGCACTCTTCCCCACCAAAAGGTAGTGGATCCGAACCGGCGAGGACTCGAAAACCCCTTTTCTCAGCGGCCCGCATTATAAACGGAGTTGACCACCCAATGGGCCGTAAACTTGTATCGCCCAATGCGATTTGCTGTGGAGTGAACTCATCCAATAGACTTGTTACGATTTTACCACGATTACCGAACCACTTCCCGACTGCCCAAGCAACCACGGGAATTCCGTTATTTTGTAATATAGACTTTACGGTCGCTGAAGCGGTAGCGCCTTCCGTGACACGACCACGCATATTGAGCGCCAATATCTCAATATTTTCGGACGTCACGATTTGCTGCCCGGCAATAATATGTAGCTCTCGGCCATCACTATCAATTAACTTTTGAACAGTCGTTGATGCTGTGGGTTCAACTTTAAAAAAATCACGAACTTCTGATAATCCACCGGTTTCTAGCTCGTCATACAAATTACAGTCATAGCGCTCGGTTATACACGCCAAATATTTTCCGCTCGGAAATATTGCTGACATATTATTTAATGCTGCTTTAAAACTGTTCAGCGCATTATGGAAAGGATAAATATGAATATGGCTATCAAAGAGCAATGTTTGGGTATTTTGAGCCATAAATATTACACGTGAAAAGATTGATAGACGGTCTCGAGTTGATTTTGAAAGACACGAAAATTAAACGTAGTCTCATATCGTTGCCGACCATTATTCGCTAAACGGCCGCGTTCGACTGGGTCCACTACAAGACCACAGATTTCGTCGGCGAAATGCTTTGCCGTGTATTCACATAATTTTGCACAATCCCGATCGAGGATGAGACGATTGGCATCAGTATCTGTTGCGACTATTGCTGTACCCGCTTTGAAATAATCGAGTATTTTCAGGGGCGTGTTAATACCTGCACGACGAGGAGCCAATACAATGTCAGATGCAGACAGCCAGTTTGGGAGTTCATCAGGATCGATTCTTCCCGCGAATACCACCCGTTTAGCATAACTACCGAGTTGCTTACTATAATATTCAATCTCAGCAGTTGATCCACCAATCACGACAAAACGCACACTTGCTGCGGCATCCAACACCAACGGTATGGTCTTGAATAATAAATCGATCCCTTGATACTCCGCAAAAGAACCCACGTAGGTGACCAATATCGAGTCGTCTTTTTGCATCAATGAATCACGTATCAAGCCTACCTGCATGCTATCGCTCTCAACTAACGACGATGGAATATCCGAAATGCAGTACGTTGGAGTATTCGGGGCATAACGCTTCGCCTGATCGGCAAGTCCAGGGCCTGTCGCAATTACCGCATCCGAATGTCTCGCGGTAAAAGCCTCTAGTTGACGATAAACACTCATTATTATATTTCGTAAACCCTTCTTTTTATAAGATGCGGGGTCGGAATGTTTTTCATAAACACAGCGGGCCCTAATAATACGACTTATCAACCAGGCAATACTTCCGCCTTCTTCAGTTCCATGCACGACGTCGTATCGCCGGCTAATCGCCAACTGGATTCCTTTCAACAGAAGAAAAAAATCAAAAATTAATTTTGGTAATGACGGCCCGATTGATAAGGACTTTACCCCAGGAATTGACCATGTTCTGATTACACGTGATCTAATTTCGGGTGCATCCTGGCCAATCGGAGGCGCTAACAGATCGACCTCGTATCCCATCGATTCCAAAGCAAGAACATTAAATTTGACACGAATTGAACTCCCGCGCCACTCAAAGAACGGTTGCGTAGATATAAACAGCACCCGAGCAGGATTATGCATGCAGCTTTTTTCCGCTAAACGGAAGACGCAGAACTCCAATAAGGGAGATTACGAGTTCCGTAAGAATTACGAATAACTAGTGAGGTTTTTGAAATCGACTAGAGATCCTTGCTTAAAGTAAACATTATCGCTTTCTCATCTGGCGAATCCTTGTCGTGATAAGCTTCGCTTCTATAGAGCATATGAGAGCCAAGCTGCATATCTTTTCCAATATTTGTCCGATAATAAAGTTCAGTAATCTGCTCACGGCCGTCTGGGTTTAAACTGAACCGGTCCCGAGATTTAAAAATAGTGCCCGCATTATCCCTAGCAAAAGGCACTTCAGAATCAACAGAACCACTGATCACTCGCAAAGGCTGGAATATGCCGATGCCGAATGCATCATTTTTACTAAACACTGATGTACTCACCATACCCAGCCCAAAACTGTCTGTTTCGATAGCGGAAAAATCTTTTAACAGCCCGTTTTCCTGCTCCTTCACGTCAGTTACACCGCGTGTGTAGGTGCCAATCAATGAGGTGGACCGCCCCATTCTATACTGGCCTGAAACACCGACCGATAAAGTCTTCGCGGAATCAACACTAAAGGCACCACTAGAGGAGCCACCGAACAGACTTCCCTGCTCATCCAAACGACCCAACTGAAAACCAACACCCACCTTGTTATTTTCATAACTGGTTTCGACCATCACGCTTTCACTTTTTAATCCCCAGCGTTCCTCGTCGTCTAAAGAGGCCAAACCGAATTTAACATTAGTATTATTTCCAGGTTTAAAACTAAATACAGAGCTAAGTCCTTCTTCGGTAAAACCCATTAGCGGCGCCGCCATGGTACTACTATTAATAAACCGAACTTGATCTATTACGTCTGGCAACACCGATTGAATACCAAACTGCCCTTTCAGACCTTCATTCAATCCAAAAGACATTCGTTTGCCGTCACTGTAAACAGTATGAAAACTTAGACTTACGTCATCTATTTGGTTTGCATCGAAAATATTTTTAACCATAGAATCATTTGTGTCACCGGTGCGAATTACCGCATAACTTTGCACATCTTCAGTTGCTGTAGTCACTACAGTGTGCTGGTTACTTTTAAGATTGGCCATTAACAGATTCAAATTAGGTGTTGCATCTCTTTTCGGTGCAACGGCACTTAAATCCATCACATAACCACGTCCAAATTGATCAAGTATTAACGTCTTTTTAAGCTTTTTATCTTTCTTCATTAATGCGTAAATACCGGCACCGATAACGAGCGCGCCGCCAGCAGCAGCGCCTCCAGAAGATGATGAACTTGCTGAATTACCTGTTGCTACAGTCGTTGTTCCAATTGCTGCTAGTGCCGCTGAAGGATTCAATAAGCCATGACCATAAACACCATCAACACCAGGTGCACCTGCATCCGTTGCCGAAATCTTTAAAATCTCGACAATTTGCGCTGGGCTTAAAAATCCAGCAGCAGATTTCACTCGCGCCGCAGTTGCAGCCACACGCGCCATTGAAAACGAATTTCCAAACGTCGAGGATCGTGGAGAAGAGCCTAGAGCAGCTATAGCATGGTTAGCGAATTCTGCTCCAGGTCGATTCGAACTGGACGCTATCGTGCCATCTGACTTGTGCGAAACAGCTACAATACCACCACCCAAAAGAAACGGTACCAGACGCGCAGTGCCCTGCAGTGTTCCACCACCTGAATTACCCGCGTTTATGACTACAACCGTATCATTGGCCACAGCAACCTGTAAGCGACCAACATCCATGGGTTGCAAACGATTAATAGCAAGAACTTTCACACTAGGATCGGCGTTAGCAAAATCCATAGCCGCTTGACCGGTAACCAAATTCATATCAGCCGATGTTCGTTCGTAAGTCTTCAAGAACAATATCTGCTGGCCAGGCGCACTATCATTGAAAATTTTCGCCTGGTCAGTTCCGTGCGAAATAGGTGACTGATCGTCAGGATCGGCATCGTTATTCACGAAGTCAAAGCCCCCGACTCTTACTCCGGCTAGATCCGAACCCTGAATTCCAGTATCCAGAAACGCAGTAACGACTGCATTAGCTCCACTAGGAAGAAGACCCATACATAATAATACGGCACTTAGGGTTGAGTTACGTATTGCAAACATGTCCATTCTAAAATTATCACCTCATGGTCACCAGGATATCCAGAATTTACTAAAATCATCCTAAATTGTTCAATCTACCACTTCAATTCTACTTTAATTTACAAAATATCAATAGGTCATCACGGTAAATAATCTGCACGTAAATGGTGCGAGAGAGGAAAGAGCCATCAGTCGTCTGCGGTATAGTAAACCCGAAGTTCATCGCCGCGATCACCCGCAAAAATTTTTATGGGTTCTTGATCCAGAGCCTTCTCGACAATTTCGCGCAACTCGTTATCGTGCTTTGTTAGATAAACAACAACATAATCTTTCCATTGCCATAGGTTGGTATTAAGCCAGGTTGCAAACTGTCCGGGGTCTGCTATCAATACCCGATAGTCACGATATCTATTTGCATAAAAAAGAAATTTCGGATCGTTAGATACTATTCGGGCATTATCCTCAATATTTTCGCGAGCCCAAATCCCAGCAACTTGTAAATACTTCTTATGACTGAACGAATCCAACCCTTCAACAGCATTAACCAACAGTAATAAAACAACCGATGATCTAATCAAAAACGTCTTCCAAACCTTAGCCGTTTTACCCTTTGAATGGAGTAGATGTTCAATAGTAAAAGGCACTGCTAGTATCAAAGTTAAACTTAGTGCTATTGGATAGCGTGAGGCAATAAAAAACTTAATTGAAACAAACGTCAGTAACACAATAAGCTGCAGACTTAAAATAATTGTAAAAACACGCCTTACACCAGGCACCTGAGTGGGTATTACCTGTCTATGTCGCCAAGCATAAATTAATAGGATTAAAAAAGGCGCCGTAATTGCCTCAGCTGTTTCCTTGATCACTATCCAAAACACAGTAACCACCATTAAAATCCAGCTAAGGATGTACGAACCATCGTTTAATCGATTTGTTTGAACAAATTGCACGTTTTTCTGTATTTCAATCCAAACCTGACTTCCGGCCAGAGAAAGAACTTCAAATGGTCTAGATAATATTACCCACCTGCTTTGATCTCCATCCGGTTGGTAAATCCACCAACCGTAAAAAACACCAAGAGCCAAAGTGGCTAAGCAGAGATAGGCAAACAAAACACCACCGCGACGTCCACGGTCCACCCGACGGTATATGTAAATAATAGGAAAAATAAAGACAAGGAGTGCCGCCTCGACGCGAAATAGCGACGCCAGCAACAATAGAACCAATGCAGAAATCAACGGTAAACCACGACGCGTTGTGGCGTACAACAACAGATTCCAGATTGCAAACATGTAGCAAGCCAGATACAACGAATCCCGAATCAAGAATGAGCGAAACTCATTGATGCCCGGATAGATCAGAATAGTAATGAGCGCATACCAAAGCACCCGGCCGCGAGCACCGAGCGTATGGGTGACCGCTAGAAAAGCAAAAACCAACAAACCGAAGCCAATAGTCGTAACAATATGTGCTGATGTTTTAAATTCAGTTCCTGTCACCAATTGAACCAAATAAACTAGCGCCGAATAGGCTGGCCACTTAAATGTTTGGAATGCTTCATGCCATTGACCAGACGCAATATATTCTGCGGTAAGAATATAATGTACACCGTCGTTGTTAATAACTGGATCAATGTGCAACGACCATAAAGTCAGCGCGATACTTCCAAAAACACCCGTAACCAACAACCAGAGATTCGATTTGAAACATGATTTGTTCACGTTTTATTTGACCCGTGTAGAGATGTGAAACCCAATGTATCCTGACAAGTAAAAACAGATGGGATAGTATATCCGAAAACTTGACGCATCCGCCCAATCTTTAGCCATGCGTTCTATACCTTTTGTCACTTTCTACAGAGCCTATCAATGCGCAACCCTCTCGTCTCGGTGGTAATGCCGGCGTACAATCATCAGCAATTTATCGGCTATGCGATTAATAGTGTCCTACAACAAACTTATTCAAATTTAGAACTTATTATCATCAATGATGGATCCACGGACCGCACAGAAGAAGTAATTTTGTCATACGATGATGCAAGGATAAAATATACTCTTCAGGAAAATCAGGATGCTTATAACGCACTCAATGCCGGCATGTCTCAAGCAACCGGAGAGCTTATCGCTATAATAAACTCTGACGACATTTTCATGACCGATCGACTCGAGCAACTGGTCAACCTTCAACAAACAAATAGCTACCAATTTCTGTTTACGAATGTTGAACCCATTGATGCCGATAACAATGAACTTTCAACGACTGAGCATCCATGGAATAACTGGCATGAAGAAAATAGATCATTCTTTTTTGAAAAAAACGATCTATACCGAGGATTCTTACATGGTAATTTTATGGTTACCACATCTAATATTTTCATGACTCGTAGCTTAATGAAGGAGGTTGGTGGGTTCGCCTCGATCCGTTATTTACATGACTATGATTTTGTTTTTCGACTCCTAAATGCCTCAGATCGCTGCCACTATGTTGCCGATCAAAAGCTATTAAAATATCGAATTCACGGCGGCAACACACTCAGCGAAGCTGCAATCTTAGGTAGGGAACAGGATCGCGACGTAATTCGACGATATACCCTTCGAATCGTCGAACCAGATTCCCGCGAAAGAGTAGAAACTGGGCTTAATCGGCTTATCGCATTGGAACATGAATTGCTCAATGTCAAACAGCAGCTCGCAAAATTAACCCTCCCCGAACGGCAGACAACGACACCCCCCGGTATTTTACGAAGGATATATCGCAAAATTCGCAGAAACTTGACTAAACGATAGGCTTTTTTTGCAAGATAGCGCTTACTGCTCAACAATAGGCTTCAAAATTCACTCTAAATAGTAGAAAATTCGGGAACATCTTTTTCCTCTTTTCACACTACCCAGCAATTCGCCGCGTGCAAGCAGAAACACATTTCGAACTTTCGTCATTAATCGAGTCCGTCAATAGTAGTCTTGACGACTATGATACGGTTTCACTGGACCTCTTTGACACACTTTTTATCCGTCGTATTCACGAACCCGATGAAATCAAGCGTCCGGTTGCCATATTTATTTCTAACGTTGCTCGACAATATGGAATCGATATCAGCTTTTCAAGAACGTGGCAAATTCGCAATGAAATAGAACAGCAGCACCGCAACCGTAACGGCAAACACTTCCCCGATTTTGAGGCACGTTACGAAGATTTTATGAAAGAAGTGCTATCGGATATTTTCGAAAAGCAGGTACCAACGGGTTTTCTCGAAGAAGTGATTGCTTACGAATTACGCATCGAAACTTCGATGCTCGTTGTTCGCGAGGAGTTTGCACGGTGGCTAAAATACCTTAAAGAACAAAAAAAGCGCGTTCTGATTATTTCGGATATTTATCACAGTTCGAGTTTTCTCGAGCTTTTAATCCGTGAAAAAGGATTAGATCCCTATATCCACTCTGTTATTTCGTCGGCCGATAGTTTTAACGCGAAAGCTTCCGGTTCGGCTTGGCCTTTAGTTAGGGATCGTTTTAATCTGGACATTAATCGATGGGTGCATATTGGTGATAATCCGATATCCGATAGTGCAAAACCTGAAGAGTTTGGGATTAAAGCCCATCTATTGCGGGATCTAGGCGAAAAACACAGGAAGAGCATTGTGCGCCATCTTCACGCAAAATCAAGCCGAAATGAGTTACTAAAAGGCAGATATGTTCAGCAACTTATGCTGCCATTGGAGGCAGAAAATGTTGATGTATCCCCTCTGTATACGGACGGCTATAACTTTATGGGCCCTCTTCTCGGCTATTTTTGTTTGTCTGTGCTTGATTATTGTCGTACGAATAAAATTGATCGCGTATATTTCTGCTCAAGAGAAGGTTGGACACTCCTTCGTTGTTGGGACGAAATGATGCCGATACTAGCCCCAGACGGTAACTACCCAGAAGCCAGTTACTTATACGTAAGCCGAATCGCGCTAGCTAAAGCGTCTTGCTCAAAACACGGTCTAAGTAATTTAAGTGCAGGTGTTGCGTTGCTACCTGCAAATAGCCGAGATTTTCGCGATATTTGCCGAGTTTTTAGTCTCGACATTGAGCCTATTTTACCATTTCTTGAAATGCATGATCTATCAGCCCATGACCCAATTGGTCATTCTAGCCCTGGGGTGACCATAGAAAACCGGCATAAGTTTCAAGAACTATTATTGGACAGCGGGTTTCAAAACGAAGTTAAACGCCAAGCTAGACCCGCACAATTAAAACTTGAGAGTTATCTAAACCAAGAAGGTTTTTTTGAGCATCCTGATGTTGCTCTCATTGATATTGGCTGGCTCGGTACGATACAACACTACCTTGTCGACGCAATTAGCCACCGACTGCATAAGCCTCGGATTCACGGCATGTTACTCGGTGCCTCCAAGCTTATGCCCTATCGGGACAATCATGAATCACGCGTGCATGGAGTACTTTACGATCGCCTGCGTTTCAGTTTTCCGGAAAGTTTGGTCACAACGATAAAGGATGTATTTGAAGAAACCTGTCGAGCCCCCCATCCTAGCGTTATAGACTACGAACGAAAATACTCTTCAGTTGAACCTATTTTTCGAAACACTGACGATGAAGTCGCCTTTGCTGAAGAGGAACAAGACCGACACTATGCACCACTAAGACAAGGTATTTTTGATTCGGCTGCGCGATTTGCCGTTGCGATGGCAGTTACCGGATACCGAACGCAACATCTGAAGCCATGGTTAAATCTACTGTTAACTGCTCGAATTGCATTTCCAAAAACTGCTGAGGTTTCCCGTATAAAACATCAGGTTCACCAGGATGATTTTGCCGGGAATCATATTATTCCAAAAAAGATATTACGAGCAACTCGTAATCTATGGGATGTGTCACTAAGACAATTACGCTTCAATCCTTTCCTACGACTTTACTATTACTTACTACATGCACTGCGTTTATTGAGATCCGGATGAATACTAAAACCACAAATAAACACTATGATATTCAAGGACTAGAAATGGTAAGAGTAATACGCCTTATTACGCTGTGGAAAATTTTGCGAATAGATGATATCGGCGGTAAACCAAGATTACGGGACCTTCTTCAACTAGCAGTACACCATTATGCTGGGCGTTTTGCAGCAATAGTGACAGTAAAACATGAAAAACGCTGGTTGCGAAGCCTAGTACTAATACGAGAATATCGAGCGAGAGCCTCCAGGTTTGCGGGAAGGGTGAAACAACGATCTTTGTCACTCTTCAGACGCAATTATAAGTAAGATTACGCTCAAATAAAAAAACCGGCAGCATGCCGGTTTTTTTATCTAACTCATAGTTTTTAGTTACTTATTTCAATAACTTCTACGCGTCGATTCTTTGCACGTCCGTCATCGGTATCATTACTGGCAACAGGCTTTGATTCGCCATATGTTTTAATAGTTAGTTGTTCCGAAGATACACCAGCTCGACCAAGATACTCGACCACAGAGATCGCTCGTTTTTCTCCCAGCGTTATATTGTAATCATCACTACCCATTGAATCTGTATGACCTGCAACTTCAAACATGCGATCAGCGAAACTTTTAACCTTTTCAGCAATTCCGTTCAAAGTTTCAGTTGCTTCACTAGTTAACGCGGCGGAATCAAACTCGAAATGAGCATTTTCCAAAGTACCGATAATCTCACATCCTTTATGATCTACAGCTGCACCAGGACGCGTGTCCGGGCATGCATCCTGATCATCAGGAACCCCATCATTGTCACTATCCGCCGGAGCAGCGGTGGCAACGGCTGTTTTTGCTAGCGGCTGTTGCTTAGCCGTAATTACTGTTGCACAACCACCAA
>Ga0213861_10002919_pt1 | contig 14327 bp, 19 predicted proteins | sample PICome_4_FD_160110 | JGI IMG/M metagenome (GOLD analysis project Ga0213861, IMG submission 160110) | Coastal seawater microbial communities near Pivers Island, North Carolina, United States - PICO131 | ecosystem: Environmental > Aquatic > Marine > Coastal | place: USA: North Carolina... | reverse complement strand
AAAAATCAAAACCCACCAAGCAATGGAGATGATCAAGAGACTAATTAATCCAGAAATCAGAACGCTGGATGAAGAAAATCGCAGTGTGGAATTTGTCATCTCCTCTGAGGCGGTGGATACTTATGAAACGGTGTTCAAAGTGGATGGTTGGGACCTTTCCAGATATGCAAAGAATCCCATTGTAAGTTATCAGCATGATGATTTCAGTTCGGATCCGGATATGATCATTGGAACATCTGAAGTCAGAGTTGAAGATGGAAACCTGATTGCAAGACTTACCCTGGAGGACAAGGAAAATGACATGAATGAGGTGGCTGAAAAGATCTGGAGAAAGATCAAAAAAGGAACTCTCAGAATGGCTTCTATTTTTGCCAAACCAGTGGATGGTAGATATGGAGATCGAAGTCTCGGAGAAGATCCGGAGATTTTCTATTTCACCAGATCAGAACTTTATGCATGGTCCGTGGTGACCATCGGTTCCAATCCGGAAGCACATCTCAGATCGGATTCAGAATTACAATTCATTGAATCCAGAAAACCAGAATTACCAAAAGTGGCATTGAATCACACGTTTGATGTCCGAATTCTCTCACATAAATCAATTTAAAACAATGAAAACGAGCAAACAACTCAGAGAAGAGAGGGCATCAAAATACGAAGCTCTCGAAAACCTTTCCAACACGGCAAAGGCAGAAAAGAGAAACTTCACAGAAGATGAGGTCACTCAATTTGAAACATTAGAAACTGAGATCAGAGACTTGGACAAGAATCTGAAAGCAGTGGAAGCACAAGAGAAGGCACAAGCCATCACAGCAGCAAGAGCAGCAGGTGGAGCGGTTCGGGATTTTTCCGAGAAGGATGAGAAGAATCTTGAAAAATATTCTTTAAGAAAAGCGCTTTTGTCTTTGACAGACAGAAACTCCCGTTTGGATGGAGTGGAATTGGAGATGCATCAGGAAGCTGAGAAGGAGATGAGACAGTTTGGTAAGTCAAGCTCTGGATCTTCTATCGCTGTACCATCTTATATGATGGGCCGATTGGCAAAGCGAGACATCAGCACAAGTGTCGGAAATGGTGGATATACCATTGAGGATGGTGTGGAAAGTTATGTGGAAGCATTGAGAGAGCGTTCTTTGCTTTTGTCAAATGGAGCGCAATTCCTTGGTGGAATGGTGGGTAACTTCGATGTGCCAAGAGAAAATGCAGTTTACACTCCGGGATTCAAAACTGAAAACGCAGCAGCGGATGAGTCTAATCCTACCTATGCAAGAGCAGCTTTCACTCCTAAGAGATTGACTGGTTTCATGGATGTTTCCAAGCAGCTTTTAGTTCAGTCTGCCGTGGCGATTGAGTCTTATTTGAGAAATCAGATTCTTTCCGGTCATGCAGAAGCTTTGGATCGTGTAGGTTTTGCAGGTGCTTCTGGATCAGATGAGCCAGTGGGTATTTTGAATGATGCTTCTGTGGGTGTGGTAGCTATCGGAACCGATGGTGGAGCGATCACAAGAGCATTGATCCTTCAGATGATTCAAGCACTTGAGGAAGCAAAGGGAATGACTGATGCGGCCAAGTTTATCGGATCTCCGATTCTAAAGAAACTGATGAAGGCGATTGCTCTTGATTCTGGTTCCGGTGAATTCCTTTGGGGAAAAGATAACACCATCGAAGGTGTGATGGGTGAAGTGACTACTCATGTCCCTAAAAACCTGACAAAAGGTACAGGAACAGATTTGACAGCATTGATCTTGGGTGATTACTCAAACACCATGTTTGCTCAGTGGGGCGGTACTGAAATCACAGTTGATCCATATACTCAGGCGATAAACGGTTTGATCCGATTTGTTCCTTGTCAGTATGTAGATTTCCATGTGATCCAGCCGGGAAGATTCCAGGTGATCAAGGATATCACTACTTCATAAAGAAGAAAAATATAAAAAGGGAGGGGCTTTCCTCTCCCTTTTTTTTCTAAAATATGAGTGAAATATTTAATTCAATACCTATTTCTGAAGAAGTAAAGATCAGAGTTGATGATTTTTTCCAAACCCAAAAAGAAATGAAAAAAGTAAAAGTTGAAATATTAAAACCCATCGGAGGCTTTGGATACCATACAGGACAAGAAGGCATCATCGATGAGGACAGAATAGAAGCATTGGAGCAGGGTGGATATATCAGAACACTCCCTCTCTCACCAACAACAACCAAAAAAGCGAAAGAAAAAATCATTCGTTCTAAAAAATGAGTATAGCATTCAAACTTCTTTCCAAATCCATCACCGGAGTATTGTCTCTGAATGATGCGAAAGATCACCTGAGAATTCCTCAAGCGGACACTTCACAGGATGATCTAATCAATGCCTATATCTCAGCGGCCATCCAGACTGCTGAAGATGAGACAGAGCGAAAGATCGGTTTGAGTAAATACCAGTTTAGGATTCCGGCTAAGGTTATGACAATGGATCTGCCTTATCAGGAATTTAAAGCCATTACCAAATTAACCCAGATCACAGAGGATGGGACTGAGACAGTCTTGTATGATGTGGATGCGGATCCTGTGGGTGATTACCTGATTTATATCAAACCTGATCCCTACACTGTGCCTCCTCAGTTGAAAGTATTAGATGCCATCCCGGATGATGTGGAATACTACCTGATAGAGGCCACCTTCCAGATGGATTTGATTTCTGATTCTATTATGCAGGGGATCAAAATGGTTTTATACCATTATTATGACAATAACACAGCAGTGGAGGTAGGGCGCACAGCCAATGAGGTTCCTATGGGAGCCAAAATGCTATTTCATAACAATCGATTCATGAGGTTCTGATGGGATTGGATCGTAAAATATCGATTTATGAACCAGTCTTGATCAAGTCAAGTTCGGGAGCAGAGAAAGAGGAGTGGCGTTTGGTCACTTTGCCTGAGGTATATGCCGAGCTGAAGTTCGGAGCTGGTAAAGAATCACAGGAAGGAAAGCAAGTTGTGGCAGCGGTCACACATCAATTTAAAATCAGATATCGATCTGATCTGAAAGAAACATTCATTCTCCTATTTGAGGGGAAATACTTTGACATCCTTGGAATTCAAGAGATGGGAAGAAGAAAATATTTAATTATCACAGCAGAAGCTAAAGACAATGATCGGAGTATCGATATATACACTCCTTAGCGGAGATGCGACACTCACTGGATTAGTGGGTACTAAGATCTACCCGGTGGAGGCTCCTCAGCGAGAGGAAGATGCAATGGTGATCTATTGGATCAAAGAAGTAGATCCCACAGATACCAAAGAGGAGGTGTCAGATGAGGACTGGGTGAAGTCAGAAATATTGGTTTATGCCAAAGATTATGATCTGATGCATACGATATCAAAGAGGATCAGGACCATTTTGGATAAGTATGCAGGAACAGTCTCAGGGAATGCAATCTCAGAGATACGCTTTGAGGATTTCTCCGATGGATGGGAACCTGCCAGAAAAGGATTTGTGGGTACATCAGATTATCTAATCATCAGCACACCATGAAAAAACTATTTGAATACCTCGTAAAAACACCTTTCAGTTCAGCCACTTTGAACAAGAGATTTGAAGCAGGGGAGATCATCAAGGCTCCATCTGAACTGGGAAACCAATGGACAAAACAAAAATTAACCATAAAACTAAAAACCAATGAGCAAGAACGGAACCCAGGTGCTTCTGAAGATAGTTGATACAGGAGGAACACCAGCCACAATCGTGGGACAAACCACTTCGACATTAGACAGATCAGTCGATATGATCGAAACCACAGTAAAAGCTTCTCCATCAAGAGCCAAAACCTATGAGGCAGGCGAGATCGGAGGAACTATTTCCTGTGAGGCACAAGTGAAAAATGATGAAGGGACTGCTATGGTAGCACTTCATACAGCAGCCGCAGCAGGTACGGTGCAGGATTTTCTTTACACATCCGCAGTCGTGGGAGATGTAGAGTTTTCAGGATCAGCTTTGATTTCTTCATTGAGCATCGGAGATCCTCAGAATGATGTGAGAACTATCTCATACTCTCTCCAGATCACAGGCCCAGTCACAGCCGCAGTCGTATCTGTATGATAAAGGAATTTAAAGCAGATGGCAAGGACTATGGAATGATCCTCGGATTTGAATCTATCAAGGTTCTGTCCGAGGCTCAGTCCAAAGGTTCCGGTGAATTGCAGATCATTGAAGATGTGGCTTTTGCCTCGATGAATTCTTATGCCCGAAGAAATGGAAAGGAAATAATCACCAGGGATGCTTTGATATCTTTGATGGATGATTTGGAGGTGTTCTTTCAGATCAAAGATGCGGTGGAGGAATTCTCTGTAAATTTTTCCAAGAAGGCAGAACAGATGCTCAAAAAGAAGGCCAAAGCCTAAGTCTTAAAGAGTATCTGGAGCATTGCCTCGGATCTGCGGTCAGTATGTTTGGGCTTTCTATTTCCGAATTTTGGATGATGGAGGTCTGGGAATTTGCAGCCATCGAGCGAGTATGGGAGATGAAACACAGGGAGGAACTTATGCTCTGGAGGAAGTCAGCCTATTTCGCAGCAGCTCATTTCTTTGATTCGAAAAAACCCACTCCTGAAATACAAAGCTGGCACCCATTCCCTTGGGATGAGGTGGAGGATAAGTCTGAAAAGTGGATTCCTTATGATGATCGAATCGCTTTTTATATGAAAGTGAAACGCAAGGATTGGATTCCTCAAGAGTGGTTTGATCGATCAGAAAACTATAAATCTGAAGTCTCATGTATGAAGTCCAGGGATTAGAGCAATTTGAGAAGATCATGAAGGGGCTTTCGGATAAGATGAGAAGGTCTCAGATGTATTCTCTGATCCGTAATGTCACAGGACCTGTGGAAAAAGCAGCCAAAGCGGAAGCGGCTAAGATTGAATCTGATGCATGGAGCAAACACAAGCGGATCAACTCGGGAAACTTGGAAGAGTCTATAGGTCGGATCAGGGGAAAGTCAAAGGACTATTTGAATATTCAGGTAGCTCCAAGAGCAAAAGGAAGATTTAAAGGCTTTCATGCTCAGTTGGTCCAGTTTGGTACAGTGGATCGGACCAATAAGAAAGGTCAAAACCGTGGTAGAATGGATCCAAATCCATTCATGCAAAGGGCCTTTGACAAGACATTGAATGGAGTCAGAGGAAACTTTGAAAAACAGATTGCCAAGAAGATTGAAAAACTTGCAAATACCTAAGATATGGCTTTAGCTAATGTGAATTTAAAGTTTGGATTGAATTTAAAAGATTTTGATTCCAAACTAAACCGGGTGAATAAATCCCTTGCCGCAGCAGGTAAGAAGATGAGCAGTATGGGTAAGGGATTATCCGTGGGTTTGACAGCTCCTATCCTTGCCGCAGCAGGAGCAGCCGCAGCCTTAGCAGGTAAAGTGGGACAGGTTGCAGATAGATTACTTGATCTGGAGCAGATCACGGGAATCAGTACCGGAGCCATCCAAGAGTGGCAATATGTAGCCAATCAGGCTGGTGTAAATTCTGAAACCATGACATCTGCCATGGAAAAACTGACCACTAAACTTTTTGATGTCACCGGAGCAGGAAATGAAGGAACCAAAACACTGGATGCGTTAGGGATTGCTTATAAGGATGCCAATGGGGAATTTGTCTCCGGGGAAAACATCATGGATGATCTGATTTCCAAACTTGCTTCCATGGATAATGTCGTGGAAAGGAATGCGATGGGAGCCAAGCTATTTGGAGGATCATGGAAAGATATTGCACCGATCCTGAGTTTCGGGGCCAGTGGGATTGAAGGGTTAAGAAAAGAAGCCAATGAACTTGGGATAGTTTTATCCAAGGACTCACTGAATGGAGCCAATGATTTCAGGATGGGAATGGATAAACTCAAGATCACATTTGATGGTTTGCTCAATCAGCTCGGGGCCAGTTTTGCTCCTATGCTTAATGATACCATTATTCCTATTTTACAAAATAAAATTATTCCACTGTTTAAGAGTTTCACTGAATTTGTAGGTGGATTGATTACTTCATTCAAAGAACTTTCTCCCACTACTCAAAAAATCATGTTGGCTGTTGGTGCTTTGGCTGTGGCTATTGGTCCACTCCTTGCGGCTTTAGGTGCGGTACTCACTATGCTTCCCGCTATCGGTGCAGCTTTTGCGGTTTTGACTGGACCTATTGGAGCAACTGTGGTGGCTATTGGTTTATTGACTGGGTATATCATTACACACTTTGATGAGATCAAGATACAAGCCAGAATGGCAGTATTGGAGATGATTGATTTTGGAAAAAAGATTCTCACAGTAGTTGATACTTTGGCAGGTGCTTTCCCTGGATTCAAAGCCACTACAACTGGAGCATTGATGGCTTTAGAGGTACATGGTAGAAATGCGGCTCAGTCTCTTGTGGATACTTTAGGAAAGGAAGGAAAGAGTGCGGTGGATAATGTAGGTGAAAGCATTAAAACAATGGGCCAAGAAGCTTTGATGGCAGCCAATCAAGTAAATAATCTTTCCAATAGTACTGCAAGTATTGGAATAAATAGAACTTCAGACACTGGAATTCAAGGTCCACAAGTAGCTCAGCCAGGGATGGATATAAATATTCCTGAAGGAATTCAAGGAGTCACAGACAAACTGGATGAAGCAGCTCCATTGTGGTATCAAAAAGCACAGGAGATCACTGATTCATTTAATACTATTATCAATGATGGAATTATCAATGGCCTTGGTGCATTCGGTGCTGGTATTGGTGAATTGATTGCAGGGACTGCGAGCATCGGAGATGTAGGAAATATGCTTTTGGGTGTTTTGGGAGGTGTACTTGGTCAACTTGGTCAGCTTGCTATTGGTACGGGTATAGCAGTGGAAGCGATAAAGAAAGCTCTTACCTCATTGGGTGGTGTCGGGGCGATTGCAGCAGGTATCGCTTTGATTGCATTATCTAAAGTGGTATCATCAAAAGCCGGGGGTCTTACTCGTGGAGGAGGTGGAGGAGGTGGTCCATTGGGTGCGCCATCTTCTATTCAGGGAGCCAGAGCAATGGGTGGATCTGTCCAATATAATAAACCTTATTTGGTAGGAGAGCGAGGACCAGAACTCTTCACTCCATCGGGATATGGATCTATTACACCGAATTCACAGATGGGTGGAGGAAGTATGACTATTAATATCACTGGCCGATTAGTTGGTCAGGGAAATGAATTGGTGGCTGTGATTGATACGCAAAAAAGAATAACAGGAAGAACTACATAAATTTATTTTCATAGGATGTTTGGGTTTATTTGGAAAAAGACTGGGGTGATACTTCAGTCTTTTTTTTAAAGTCAAGCTACTTTTTAAAATAGCTTATTTCCTTTCCAAAGGAACTTACAAAAGCAAATAGACCATCTGAAATTTTTCCATAAGGACCAGCAGGAGATTTGAAATTTGAATGATCCCATCCTCCGGAGGTGACTCCATAAATGCTTATTTCCATGGAGGTGTGGTTTTGAAACTGTGCTTTGTTTCCTGTCACTTTTACTCGGATCTGCCACTGTACTGAGGCCATTGCTTTGGGTACAGTCCTGAAATACATCAGTTCTTCATCTATTACTTCTATATCAAAATTGTCAGCCATTAACCTGGAAGCAATATCCTTGAGAAGAAGTTCATCAGCGAGATCGGAGGTGATCTCCATGGTGTTCATTTTTCGGAACTCCTTCGGAACTTCTTGAGCCATGACTGATCCAGAAAAGAGGACTAAAATAAAAAGTATATTTTTCATAATGTTTAGACGTAAATGAAAGGTAATGGTTTTTTGTGTTTCTAAATTCATTTTTTTAAAAAATCACTTGTTCGGAAATACCGAACATCTCAACTATTACCAAACTTTGTTTTACTTGACTCTATCGATTTGTGATTACATTCGGGCATGAGTTTGATTCTGCTTTCAAGAGTAGCCACTGGAGTAGTCATCGATGGTGATGATCAGTATAATTCCTTTTATTTTAATACGCTTGATCCAGATGGAATCATTGTGGTATTTACGGGGATTGATACCTCAGGATACGAGCGGACTCTGGATGAACTTATTTGGACTGATCCCTCAGATGGGGATACCTATCGATATGATGGATCCAATGGGGTGAATCGTACTGCTGGGGCTGGCATTCCTGCTCCGGTATATCCAAACATCACCACTGCTTATGGCCTGAAGTATTCTATGGAGTACAGGGATTGGGATAATCAAATCATTCGGGAGGAGATTTATGAAAAAGATTATGCAGGAGCAGAAATAGAAGTTTACGGACAGGCAGAACCTTTTATTCTTACCCGGGAAAATGAAGATGATGTCTTTCCAAGATTCAGAGGATCCGGAGCGACATTGAATCTTCAGACTCCCACATCAGATTTTTACAGTGCTTTATTTACAGGAGATGAAAGACAGTATTTTTTAATTCACAAAGAAGCTGGCACAGCCAAATGGACTGGATGGATTCAGCCGGATATCTACACAGAACCCTACATGCCTGGACCTTATCAGGTGTCTGTTCGTTTTTCGGATGGAATAGCTCTGCTGAAGGATACACCATTTCCAGACATCACTACCAATCTATACACTGGAACGGTCACGGAAAAGGATGTGATCATCGGATGTTTGCAGACTTTATACACCAGACTTGATGTATGGATAGGACTGAATATCAGTTCAGAAAATATGGATGGCTTATCCACTCCTATTGAGCAGTCATTTGTCAATATGAAAACCTTTGTGGAGGAGAAGAATGGGGAATCCTTGCCTTTGTCCTGTTATGAGGTATTGGAAAAGATATTGACTTCATGGAATGCGGTACTCTTTCAGGAAAATAACCACTGGACCATCATCAGAGAGTCCGAACTTTACGGGGGTTCTGTGGCTTACAAAATATTTAATTATCAGGGAATAGCCCAAAGCACATCCACTTGGTCCACACCTCAGACCTTTACCACAGCAGGAATCAAACTTCACGGAGCATTAAGGGAATCCGTTCAGGCGTATAAGAATCTATCTGTGTCTCAGGAGTTCGGAGGCCTACTGGTAGAGAAGAACAATTTTGCAGTCAATGGTGACTTTGAGAATTGGCAGTTTATTTATGTCCCTCCTTTCACAGCTCTTTGGAGACTGGAAAACTGGATCTATAATAATTTAGAGATTTTCCCTTATAACAAATTCACCGGATCAGTAAGAAGGGTGGAGGAGAGTACCGGGATAGATCAGACCAATAATTATATCAATATCTATGGAGTAGTCAGATCTTTTTCTGACACCGGAGTAGGTTATCTGGAGAGTAAACCCGAGCCGATAGAAGCGGAAGTGGGAAATGTGATCAATGTGTCTTTTAAAATGCGCTGCAATACTGCCGGATCAGATCAAAGACTGGTGGAGGCTTATTTTAATATAGCCCTGAAATGCGGTACACAATGGCTGGCGGTCAACGATACCACCGGAGAATATGAATGGAGTGGAACTGAGACCAGAGTGCGCTGGAAGGTGGCTTCTGTTATGGTCTGGGAAAATATTTCTATTGATTCCTTGCCTGTTCCGGAAAATGGTAATCTCAGTATTCGATTGTATCAGATCGTACAGGTGGGATCCGTTTCCAAGGTACAATATGTGTGTGATTTTGATGATGTCCTGGTTAATCTCGCAGAGAATCCGGCTATTGCCAACCAGAGAGCATACTATAAAACCACTAATCCGGACAACTTCACCAATACACTGCCCGATTTAAAAATCGAATTGGGAGATGCACTCACGGTCCTTTCACAGAATGCAAAGATCGTAGATAGTGAAGTCACCAAACTCTGGACCAGACCAAGTGAATCTCCTGGACAGCCATTGGCCAAGCTTCTTGCTCGAGAGTATCTGAACCAATACCAAAGAACTTCCTACAAGCTCACAGGAGGTCAGTGTAGGACTTCGCTTTCCTTATTCAATAGGTATGAGGATGCAGTGAATATGTCGGGGAAGTATTTTATTTTCAGTGGAGGATCTTTCCGGGCCAAGTCAGGCTATTGGACTGCCAATTTCCTTGAGATCAACCAAACCGAAACAGGTACTGAAATAAGGGAAGTATTAGAACCCAGAACTGATTCAAGTCAGGGATCAAGCTCCGGAGGGAGTACAGGTTCAGCACAGCCGGAGGCTCCCTCACAGACACCACCACCGAATGGAATCACTGTTCGGGGTACGTTGGTATTCAATTCAGCCATAGAGGTGGAGGCAGCGGATTATGAATGGTCCATAGATGCAGTCCCTTATGAGGGAGGCACAGACACTTTAGCTGTCACGGGAACTCCCACAGCTTACAGCAGGATAGATGCTTTGATAGGTAATGCCAGTGGTGGATATGAGTGGGCAGTGGGTACAGAGTCAGAGGATACCTTGATAGATCCTACTATTCCAGATGGAAAAATACTGCTTGAAAAGGTACTCAGAGAAACCAGTGGAACCAATACACTTATTCCGGTGGATCCTGATCTTTCGAATTTTGTAGATAAGACATTCACCGGAAATCAAGAAATACTTTCAGACTTTACCATCAAGGCTCAGAAAGGCTCACTTCCTAATTTTACCACCTTCGATGCCAATGGTAAGTTAATAAGAAATAGTACATCTAATGCAGGTATATTTACTACACTTGAGGGTATAGGAGGGTATTCAAAAATACTCACGATCACTATTGATGTCTCTGTTCAGTTAAATTATTTCTCTGTTATACAGTTCTTTGGAATCTCGACCAATTACGAGAAGGGGGAACTTTGGGTGCAGTTTACACTTGATGGATCCGGTGACATCTCCCAAAACTCCCTGAAATGCTTTGGAGAATTTGATGTGAGCAAATACAAGCTGATCAAAACTTCATCCAGTACCTATGAACTATTTGCGGTCCATGATGAGATAGTTTCTTTCTATCAGTTTAGACCTATTTCTCAATTTGGAAACAGTACCAGGTATGTGTATTACAATCTGGAGGCGAAGGTAGATCCACTTCCGGCAGGAGATCAATATAGTTTTACTTTATATGCTCCACCAATATCTCCTTATGATTTAGATCAAGAAGGAGCAACTGATGGACAGGTATTAACTTGGATAGATGCTAATTCAAGATATGAGCCTGTAACACCTAGCGGAGGAGGTTCAAGTCCTTGGATTACAATAACAAGTGGAATAGGAAGGCAAGGACCTGTTGGTATATCGGGTAATGCGTCTTATGCGCCCGTAGCAACATCCTTCGCTCCCTTAACATTAAGAGTGGGAGGAGGACTTTCTTCAGGGTATAATGGTTTATACATTAAAAGTCGAGATTTATCAGTAGATGTTTTAAAAATCAGAAATGATGGTGCTATATTTTCTAACAGTAATGTTTCTTTTTTTGGTAATCCTACTTTAGGTCTTGGGGGTTATGAATTTAGAGGAGTAGGAAATTTAGATACAACCACATTATTTTCTGTTACAACTAATAACCAATCTTTTATCCCCTTTCAAGTTACAGGGGTTGGAATAAAAGTTGGAACATTTGAAAGCACAGGAACTACGTTCTCGTTAGGATCACCTTTATCACCAAATTCTGCCTTTACTTATAGAGGAATTGGAAATGGAACAACTACCTCAAATTTTCAAATTCAACAAGGAAATGGAACTGTAAATTTTGAGATTTTTGGAGGTGGGAGAATATGTATGTATAATTTACCAACCTCCGATCCTTTAAGATCAGGGGAACTTTGGAATGATTCAGGAACAGTTAAAATAAGTGCAGGATGATAAATTTAGCACATACCCAATTTGGGCAAAAAAGAAGATTAGTGATTGCAGGAATTAACTCTTGGGATCATATCAATGGTAAATCGTTGAAGGTAGTTTTCTATGTTCAGATAATAGATGAACAGGGAAATACTATTGAAGATAAATCGATAAATCAGAATAGAAAAGTTGTTTATTCAGTAAATAATCAAAACTTCGTAAATGCTCAATTTGAAAGAGTCAATGAAGGAACTACGGGCGCAAAACCTGAATATGATTATTTCTTTGAATTAACATCTACAATAGTTTTGCCTAATTTAATTGAACAGTTGGCGCAAAAATTAATTTTAAGAGGCATATTTGACTAATTATGAAGAAATATAGATTACAATTCACAGAAAAAGAATGGACAGAAGTTGAAAACTTGATAGGTGAAATGCCTACTAAGTTTGGCAATCCATTAATTAATTTGCTGATTCCTAAGTTGCAGGAAACAAAAGAAGATCAGGTGATGCCTGTTGAAATGCCTACTGAAAATGTTTATTTAAACGAGCAATAAAGTTACCAAACTTTGTTTTACTTGACTTTCTGTCATTTGCCTAAATTTAGGCATGAAAGAATTCATCAGCAAGGGTTTATACTTGGCACTCGATGCCATCGGATATAATTCAGTCACCAATGCATTCCATCAGATTTTTTTAGTTAAAAACAAGATTTTAGCCAGTTCAGTATTTTTAATTTCTATCGGTGGAGGGATCTTTATATGGATAGAACAATGGGTTTATTCACCGGGTACCACTTATATTGTTTTTTTAGCCCTGACTGTTTCAGAATCCATTTTTGGTACAATCAAAAGCACTTGGTATTCCCAAGAAAAATTTGATCTGAACAAGTCCACCAGGGTAATTCCCAAAATCATAGCCCATAGTTTTGCGCTTTCCTCCGCATGGCACATGGCCCAGTCAGATGTCCTCTTAGGTTGGATGCCTTCTACTATATTTATTTATTTCTCCACACAGAATTTTTTAAAAACAATCATTCACATGATCGATATGAAGTGGATGGATGGAGACTTTGCCCGATTCATCAGAGGGAAATTTGCCATTAATAATCTGGGCGATGAAAAGAAAGATTGATTACATAGTCATTCACTGCACAGCCACTTCATTGGACACAGATCCACAGGCGATCCTTAACTATTGGAAAAACAATCTTGAATGGAAGAATCCGGGCTATCATATCCTAATTAATAAAAAAGGCTTTCCCATTCAGCTCCATCCATTTGATAAACCATCCAACGGAGTCAGAGGCTATAACCATAATTCTATTCATATCTCCTATATCGGAGGCCAGCACAGGGATGATCGTACAGAAGCGCAAAAGATAGCGATAATCAATGCTATCCGGGAAGCTCAAACCTATGCATTACCTAATAAACCCATCATTCAAGGACATCGGGATTTCCCGAATGTGGCAAAAGCCTGTCCTCAATTTGATGCTAAAATAGAATATCTGAAAATATGAAGAATCTCCACATCATTGACTTGGGAATAGGAAAAGTGAGGAAGCTGGCGATGCTGTCAGATCTCCACTGGGACAATCCGAAGTGTGACAGAGAAAAACTCAAGGCCCATTTGGATTATTGTCTGAGATATAAGATTCCAGTGATTGTGAATGGAGATTTCTTTTGTCTGATGCAAGGGAAAGGAGATCCAAGAGGGAGTAAATCAGATATCCTTCCAGAGCATAATAATTCCAAGTATCTCGATTCAGTGATTCAGACTGCTGTGGATTGGTTCATTCCTTATGCTGAGATCATCAAGGTGATCGGATATGGAAATCATGAGACTGCTGTGATCAAACACCGGGAGACTGATGTGCTTCAAAGATTTGTGGATTTACTGAATTATAGAACCAATCAGTCCATTCAAGTCGGAGGATATGGAGGCTGGATTGTCTGTTATATGTCAATGTCCAAGAGCAACTCCTATCGAGTATCAAAATCAATAAAATATTTCCATGGATCCGGTGGAGGTGGACCAGTCACCAGAGGTGAAATAAACCTTACCAGAGCGATGGCAATGCATGAAGGCTATGATGTGTATTCCATAGGCCATATCCATGAAAACAAAGCCACCAATACCATCAGGGAAAGATTGCTATTCAATGCAGGATCAAGACTACATGAGGTCAAGCATCACTGTATTCACTCAATGGTCACAGGTACCTATAAAGAGGAATTCCAGGAAGGGGCCAAAGGATGGCATGTGGAAAGAGGAGCAGCGGTAAAACCCACAGGAGGAAGAATATTGACTTTCACATATAAAGGCAGCGCACATAAAAAGGAATATTTAATCGACTCAATCCAGTTTCCCTTATGAAAGCAAAAATGGAATTTGATATGGAAAATCCAGATGACATCATGTCTCATCTACGAGCGACACATGCAAATGAGATGGCTTTGTTTATCTGGAATCTCAAACATAATACACTCCGGAAAATCATAAAAGAGGACATGAGTTTTATGGATGCGATGGATCTGATAGAGGAGAAGCTGAATGAATTG
>Ga0213861_10002918_pt1 | contig 14332 bp, 15 predicted proteins | sample PICome_4_FD_160110 | JGI IMG/M metagenome (GOLD analysis project Ga0213861, IMG submission 160110) | Coastal seawater microbial communities near Pivers Island, North Carolina, United States - PICO131 | ecosystem: Environmental > Aquatic > Marine > Coastal | place: USA: North Carolina... | reverse complement strand
CGACTCGAGACAGCAGGGAGTCGTAGCTGGACCGGAATCGTTCAGGATCTGCCTGATACCGGGCGAACAGGCCGAGTCCGAAGAGGAGGCCGTACGTGTAGGGCCAGTTGTAGAAGTGGGAGCCGTAGTAGTGCGGCTTCAGCAGCCACATATACCGGTGTGCTGTGGCCTGGTCGATCCCGTCACCGTAGGCGGCTAGCTGGGCCTCGTTCATTAGTGCACAGAGCTCGGCGGGGCTCAACGTACGACGCTGACGGCGGGTAAACACCTCGGTCTCGAACAGGAAGCGCGAGCGTATGTCGACAACAACTTGGTTTGTCCCTTGCAGGTCGACGTCGAGCAGCGCCAGACGTTCGTCACCTTCTAGTCGAGCGAGGCCGGCTTCGACCACTAGCGTCTCGCAGAAGATACTGGCCGTCTCAGCGAGCGCCATCGGTAGCCGACGTTGGAGCGCTGTTCGGCTAGCAAGCATGGAGTTGTGGTACGCATGACCAAGCTCGTGGGCAGTTGTTTGTGTTGATTCCGTTGAACCCGACCAATTGAGCATTACGAGGGAGCGGTCGCCCCCGAACGACATGCAGAACGCTCCGCCCTGCTTGCCGTCGCGAGGCGCAGCATCAATCCACTCGTTGTCGAGTGCACGATCGACTAGTCCGGCAAGCGATGAGCTGTACGCCCGGAAGGCATTCCGCACGATGCTGATTCCCTCATCCCAAGTTACCGAACTCGAGGTAAATGGAAGTGGAGCCACAAGGTCCCACCAAGGCAGACTGCGCTCGGCAGTATGGCCATGTAGTTGCGCTTTGACGCGCATCCAGCGTTGAAAGTCTGGTAGCGACGCAGTGACCGCGGCGTGCATTGCATTGAACGTGGTCCGGCTCACGCTGTTGGCAAAACACGACGCATCAAGTGGCGACGCCCAGTTGCGTCGACTGTTGATGATGTTGGCCTCGCCCTTAATGTCGTTCATCGCTGCGGCGACGGGAACCGCAATCGTCGGCCACGCTTGCATTTCGGCGTCGTAGGCAGCCTTGCGGACGAAGGGGTCGGCATCTGTGCTGAGGCCACGGACCGCTGGCATCGGCAACTTTACGGGGCCGTCAGGAAGCGACACCGAAGTGGTGAGCTGCGAGGTGACGTCGCTTTGCAGCCTTCCCCAAGCGCCTGATCCGGTCGTGCTCAACGAAGCGTAGAGATGTTCCTCGGCCTCTGGCATCTGGTGTGTTGCTCGTTCGGCAAAACGTTGGAGGGGTCCGAGGTGCTCGCGTGCCTCGGCACTCACGTTGGCAATTTCGTCTGCGCCCAACGCAGCGACCCAATCTGCAAGGCGGGCGAGCAGCGGCCGAAGCATCGATTCGGTTGTGTTGAGTTCACTCAACACTGCTTGGGCCTGCTCGTGGCGAGAGTCAGTAGACACAATTGAGTACACGTAGGCGTGAAGCAGGTTCAGCGCGTCAGAGACTCGGTTGAACTCCGCGATTGCACGATCGGCCCTGTCGCCGTCTGTTGAGTCGATAACGCGATTGATCGAGCGAATGTTGAGTTCGTCGAACAGGGCGCAAAGCCGCTTGACGTCAGCGCAGACAAGTTCGAGTTCGGCTGTAAAGGATCTTGCGTTGAGCGACTCGTGAACATCAGTGACGTTCCATCGCGGGAGCGTCTGATCACCGCTCGTCGTCATGTCAGTAGTCGTTGCGACTGTTGAGGAGGAATTGGCTGGACGGTGCGACCTCGTTAACAAATGCTGCGTTGGTGGCTGACACTGAGAAGCCGAGCCGCTCGTACATCGATACTGCTGCGGCGTTGTTCGCATCGACGTAAAGCAGTGCGGTGGTGATGCCCGTGTTACTGAGATAATCGAGCCCGGCTAGGGTGAGTTGTTTGCCGAGCCCACACCCGTGGAAATCTGGGTCGACCGCAATCACGTAGATTTCGCCAACCTTGGGTTCTGTTTCGGTCGTCGGATGGACCTTTGTCCAACAGAACGCCGCCATCCGGCCGTCGACTTCGTGGACGCGGAATCCAGCCGGGTCGAACCACTCCTCGCTCTGACGTTGGCAGAAGGTCTCGAGTGTCCAACCGCCTTGTTCTCCGTGGCCGGCAAATGCACGGTTGTTGACCGACAGCCAACTGTTGTCATCGGTACCTGGAACAAAATCACGAGTTGCCGCTGTGACAGCGATACCGGTAGGCAGCGGGCGGCGCATTTGGTGGAGGGTGCGTCCGACGCGCATGCCAGCATCACCGGCAAGGCGGCGGTGCATCGACGTGGGTTCGTAGACCCACCAGTTGACGTTCCCGCCCCCGTCTGACGCGATGACCTCGATGGCGGAATCGATCAGTTCAGGGCCGATTGTTGCCATCTCGTACCGGTGGTGTGGATGGACAACCAACTCGAAAGCGTAGGAGTCGTTTCCCCGCGATACTTGAGCGTATGCAACCGGATGATCGTGACCGGGCTCCGATGCGAGCAGTCCGGCAAATCCGTTATGGCCGCCATTGACCAGGTCGAGGTATAGGTGGTCAGACAGCGGCCGCCGTCCATCGGCGCGCGCTGCAGCGTCAAGAAGTTCGTTCACTGTGGCGATGTCGTCATCTTCCATTTGACGTTTGATCTCAAGAAATCGCACCGCCCGAGGTTACCGTTCGTCGGTTCCGGTCCTTTTGCTCTAGTGGAACTGTCGGGTTGGACCCTTGGCTTGGGGGGCAGTAATGTGATCTTTGCAAATGAGGTTCCCGCCAACCTGTTTGCCGTGGACGTTGGGCATCCGCCGCCTGACTCCGCCGAACGGCGACTCCTCTCGAGGGGTCGTTGTTTCGTTTTCAGCTGACTTGGCGAATGGCGCGCTGCAACGTGCGCTCGGCGGAGCGAAGTTGGCGCTCAGCTTCGTGGATTACCCCGGCAATGTCGTCGCGATCGGTACCGACAAATGGCTCGGCGAGGCCGGCTACCCGTTCGCGATAGCGGCCGACGTTGTCGGCGATGGTTAAGAGTTCCGACGACGTCCGTTCGAGCGAAGCAGTCACACTCCGACGTTATCGGTAGGCGAAACGACTAAAACGATCCCGAGAGCTAGGCCTCTTCGTGGGTACGCTTTAGATGCGTGATACCTCTTCGCAACGACCTCAGCGCTCTTGAGGGCTATCACTCGGCTCAGGTTGACGTTCGTATTCGGTTGAACACGAATGAATCGCCGACACCTCCACCTGATGCGTTCCGTGAAGCCGTCGCTGAGGAGGTCTTGAAAGTTGAATGGCATCGATATCCGGACCGTGCTGCGACGGCGTTGCGAGTCGCCATTGCTGAGAGCCACGGTGTCGATGCAGCACAGGTCTTCGTTGCGAACGGATCGAACGAGGTGCTCCAGACGGTCCTGCTTGCCTATGCGGGTCCCGGTCGCGTCGTGGCGACCTTTGAGCCGTCGTACCAGATGCATGCACAAATTGCCCGGGTCACAGGTGCCACCGTCGTGGAGGGTGAGCGGGCCGAGGATTTCACGCTCGACCCTACCGAAGTCGAACGGGTTCTCAGCGAGTACCAACCGCACGTTGTTTTTTTGACGTCTCCGAATAATCCCACCGGTCTGGTTGAGCCGGTCGATCGCGTGCGGCAGCTCCTCGATTTGGCGCCCGGACTAGTCGTTGTCGACGAGGCCTACGCCCAGTTCGCCGACTGGACGGCAGTCGATCTCGTTGATGATGACACGCCGTTGGTGGTCACCCGGACGTTCTCGAAGACATGGTCGATGGCGGGTGCGCGTCTTGGCTATCTCATCGGTCCAACTTGGTTGGTTGCCGATCTCGAGAAAGTCGTGCTTCCGTACCACCTTGACACGGTGAAGCAGATCGCCGGTCGCCTTGCGCTCCGCTATGTCGAAGACATGGATGATCGAGTCGCACAGATTGTTGCTGAGCGCACGCGGATCACCTCAGAGCTAGAGGCTTCAGGCCTCACGGTGATTCCGAGCGGAGCAAACTTTGTGTTGTTTCGGCCTGACGGCCACGATGGCCGAGCGGTTTGGCAGGGGCTTGTTGACCGCAGTGTGTTGATTCGTGATTGTTCGGGGTGGCCGCGTTTGGCGAACTGCTTGCGCGTCACCGTTGGAACATGTGATGAAAACACCGAGTTCCTGAGTGCGCTGGCCGATGTGCTCGGTGCTTCTTCCGTTGCCCTTCATAGCCATCCCCAGACCGAACAGAACGGAGCCGACCGATGAGTCGCACCGCTAGCCGTAGCCGCCGGACTCAGGAGACATCAATTGAGGTTTCAATCGACCTCGATGGATCCGGTGCGACCGATATTGCAACCGGTATCCCGTTCTACGACCACATGCTTGACCAGCTGGGTCGCCACGGTGGGTTTGATCTCAGAGTGCACGCGGCCGGTGATTTGCATATCGACACGCATCACACGGTTGAAGACGTGGCGATTTCGCTCGGGGAGTGTTTTGCCGAAGCTCTGGGTGACAAAGCCGGCGTGAGGCGTTTTGCGAGTGGCCGCTATCCGCTCGATGAGGCCCTGATTGACGTTGCTCTCGACCTCTCGGGCCGTCCGCACGTTGAGTGGCACGTCGACATGCCTGAGAGTCTGCCGCTCGGTGACCCTGCATTCGACCCACAACTTGCGGAGCACATTGTCTCGTCGTTCGCTACATCGGCTGGCATCACTGTGCACGTCGAGATGATCCGTGGGCGCAACACTCACCACGTCATCGAGGCGACCTTCAAGGGATTGGCGCGTTCGCTTCGTGACGCAGTTCGTGTCGATGATGCAGGTGGCGTGCCATCGACCAAGGGCGTCCTGTGACGGCGATTTCTCCACTGGGCGGCGTACGCCCACTGGTCGCAGTACTGGACTACGGAATTGGCAATGTTCACTCGGCGCAGAAGGCGCTCGAGCGAGGCGGCGCTGATGCGCAGTTGACCGCTGACCCTGAGGTCATCGGCGACGCCGATGGCGTGGTGCTACCGGGTGTAGGTGCGTTTGGTGCTTGCATGGATGCTTTGAGGTCGAGTGGCCTAGAGCAACCGGCGCTCGATGCTGTTGCGTCTGGGCGCCCGTTTCTTGGCATTTGTGTCGGTATGCAGATGCTCTTCGATCGGTCTGAGGAAAACCCTGGGGCGCGTGGTCTTGGCGTCATCCCTGGAACGATTAGGTGGATCCCGACTGAGCCGCTCGCTGGACCAAAGATCCCGCAGATGCAGTGGAACCGTCTTGACGTCGTTACTCCCGACCCGTTGCTCGTCGGCCTTGGCGAGGAGCCTTGGCTGTACTTCGTGCATTCGCTGCACGGCGTGCCGAATGATCCGGCTGTTGTGGTAGCGACGATCGAGTACGGGACGACTCTGAACGCAGCGTTCAGACTTGACAACGTGTTCGCTGCCCAATTTCACCCGGAAAAGTCGAGCGCGACCGGACTGGCCTTGCTGTCCAACTTTGTTGAGGTGTGTGCGCGATCAGCATCAACATCGGCGGTATCGGACAACGAGGTGTCAGCATGATTGAGTTGTACCCAGCGATTGACCTGCTTGGTGGCCATGTCGTTCGGCTTCGGCAGGGCGATTATGCGGACCAGACCGAGTACGGCACGGATCCGGTTGCGATGGCACGCAGCTTCGCCGATGCTGGGTCGTCGTGGATTCATGTAGTGGACCTAGATGCTGCGAAGTCGGGTGACCCGGTTAACCGGCCGGTGGTTGCATCTATCGCAGCTGCGGTTCGGGGCGTCAGTCGGGTGCAGACGGGTGGCGGCGTGCGGTCGGTCGACGACGCTCGTCAGCTCGCTGATGCGGGCGTAGCTCGCGTGGTCATGGGCTCGGCTGCAGTGAGCGACCCCGCCTTGGTTGCATTGACGTCAGAGGTGGTGCCGGTCGCTGTGGGTCTCGACCATCGCAGTGGTGAACTTTCGGTGCATGGATGGACGGAGGGGAGTGGCGTCATGCTCGATGATGCGTATGAGTATTTCCCAACGGCTGAAGTTTTTGTCATCACCGACATCAGCCGCGACGGAATGCTGAAAGGCCCCGACGTTGAGGGACTCCGTCGTTCCGCAGAACTCGCCAGAGCGCCCGTCATTGCGTCCGGAGGTGTGTCGAGTCTCGCCGATATCGAGGTGTTGGCGTCGATTCCCGGCCTCGGCGGTGTCATCACGGGCAAGGCGGTTTACGAGGGTCGCTTCACGGTGGCAGCCGGCCTGGACGCCTTGGCTCACGCACAAGGAGCCATCTAGTGAAGGTGGCGCGCGTTATTCCATGTCTTGACGTGGCTGATGGCCGGGTCGTGAAGGGCACCAATTTTGTCGACCTGCGTGACGCCGGAGATCCAGTCGAACTGGCGGCCCGCTACGACCTTGAGGGCGCCGACGAGCTGATTTTTCTTGACATCACTGCGTCGAGCGATAAACGTGCAACCACGATCGAAATGGTGCATTGCGTCGCCGCGCAGGTTTACATCCCGTTCACGGTCGGTGGTGGCATTCGAACGCTCGAAGACGCTCGGCGTATGCTTCGCGCGGGTGCCGACAAAGTGAGCGTCAATACTGCCGCGGTGCAACGGCCCGAGCTGATCACTGAGATTGTGGCCGAGTTCGGCTCCCAATGTTTAGTGTGCGCCATCGATGCCCGTCGCCGGCGCTCTGGCCTCAATGTCGAGGATGCTACTCCCGGAGCACTGACCGATGGATGGGAGGTCTACTTGCACGGCGGACGAACCCCGACCGGCATCGATGCAGTCCATTGGGCTACCGAAGCGGTGCGGCTGGGCGCAGGCGAGTTGCTGCTGACGTCGATGGACCGTGATGGCACTCGTGAAGGCTTTGACCTCGATCTGCTTCGAGCAATCTCAGATGTGGTCAATGTCCCACTCATCGCCAGCGGGGGAGTCGGCACGCTCGGGCATTTGGTCGACGGTGTCGTCGAAGGCGGCGCCGATGCGGTTTTGGCCGCGTCGATTTTTCACTTCCGCGAGCACACCGTTGCCGAAGCTAAAAACGTGATGAGTGCAGCCGGCATCACCGTGCGCCCAGCTGCGGTCTGAGTTCGTCACGGCGTCCCGCTTGCCGCGTTTTCTGCGGTCCGGTACTCAGAAACTCGTACACACACGTTGTGAATGCCTAACTTTCATGGAATGAGCGATGCATTGGTCACGACAGAACGACGCGCTGGCACGCTGGTTTGCCACCTAGACGATGGCAAGGCGAATGCGTTATCGAATGACATGATCACTGCGATCGGCGGCGTAATTGCCGAAGCGGAGGGCGATGACACCATTCATGCCGTGGTGCTGCATGGTCGCCCGGGCAAGTTTTCTGCTGGGTTCGACCTCACCGTGATGTTGGCCGAAGATATGGCCGCTAAGGCTGATTTGGTCGCCAACGGTGGTGAGCTCTGCCGCTCAATTTATGCAGCCAAGGTGCCCGTCGTGGCAGCATGTACAGGTCATGCCCTAGCTGCGGGAGCTTTGATCCTGCTGGCGTGTGATGTTCGAATTGGAGCCGATCTGCCCTGCAAGATTGGCCTCAATGAAGTGTCTATCGGTATGACTCTTCCGGACTGGGCGCTGACTCTTGCCGGTGAGCGGCTGAGCAAGCGGCATCTCCAGAGAGCGATTCCGACGGCGCGGATCACGGACGCTTTAGGCGCGGTCGATGCTGGCTACCTCGATGAGGCTGTCACCGCGGACGCGGTGCTCGGTGCGGCAATTGCTCAGGCTGCAGCGTTTGCAGCGCTTGATAGCAAGGCTTACGGGGTCACGATCCGAAAGATGCGAGGGGCAGCTGTTGCCCAGATGGCTGAACAAATCGCCGCTGACCGCGCCGGGGGACTTGCTGCGCAGACCTGATCGGTTGTGTTGCCAGGTACGCCGAGAGTTGGAGATGAGGTGATCTGGCCTCTGCTCTTTTAGATCGGCACGACGGATCGCTTTTCATTTGGGTACTGTCCGGGAATGGCAACCCCCAAAGTCAATCCCAACATGGAATACCGGCGCCTCGGCAACACAGGCATGAAGGTCAGCATCATGTCGTTTGGAAGCTGGGTCACTTTTGACACGCAACTGGACCACACGCTGGCGACTGAGTGCATCGAGGCAGCTGGCGCGGCTGGATGTAATTTCTTCGACAATGCTGAGGCGTACGCCGGGGGTAAGAGCGAAGAGATTATGGGTAAGGCGTTTCGTGACCTCGGATGGGAACGCTGGTCCTACGTCCTCACTACCAAGCTTTACTGGGGCATCAACGGTGAGACCCCAAACATGCGGAACACGCTGAACCGCAAGTACCTAATGCAAGGGATCGATGCATCACTTGAACGTCTCCAGCACGATTTTGTCGATGTGCTCTACTGTCATCGCTGCGACCCCGAGACCCCGCTCGAGGAAGTCGTGCGGGCAATGAGCGACATTGTGTCGTCCGGCAAGGCGACCTACTGGGGAACCAGCGAGTGGACAGCCGAAGAGATTCGTGGCGCCATCGAAATCGCTGACAAGCACCACCTGCACAAGCCCGTCACCGAACAGAGCCAATACAACCTGCTGGAGCGCCGCAATGTCGAGAAAAACTATGCCCGGCTGTGGGAGGACTACCGCTACGGCAACACAATCTGGAGCCCGTTGGCATCGGGCTTACTCACGGGGAAGTACAAAGACGGTATTCCGGCGGGTTCCCGCGGTGCCCTCGCTGGCTACGAGTGGCTGCAGGACCGCCTGTCTGACAGTAGCGCGCTCGCACAGGTCGAGAATCTGCGCCCCATCGCAGATCGCCTGGATTGCTCGATGGCGCAGCTGGCGCTTGCCTGGGCAGCTAAACACCCGATGGTTTCTAGCGTTATCACTGGAGCGTCGAAGGTCAGCCAGGTAGAGCAAAATTTTGCCGCTGTCAACGTAATTCCGTTGGTGACCGACGAACTCGACGAAGAGATGCGGGCTGCCGTGAAGCGCTGACCCTTCGTACGTGGTTCGCATTGCGATTTCTGCCGACTGCCAACAAAAAATCAGGCATCGATTATCGAGTGGTAAGGAATTGCAAGGTGCGTTCCGTGACGCTCGCCGTGCGGCCGACGAGAAAGTGATCTGCCGAGGTGATGGTCTCATGGCTGGTCTGCGGCCATCCCGAGATCTTTGCCTCAGTTGCATCTGGAGGCGAGAACTGGTCGTGGACGGGCGTCAGGATGAGCGTGGCAGTGTCCATGCCTCGATTCACATCCATCGCAGCAAGCGGGGGAGCGACAAGCACCTTCGCTGCGAGGCGTTCGTCGTTCATCTCGAGAACTATTGCGGCTCCAAACGAATAGCCGACGGAGAACAAAGGGACGCCAGGTACCCAGGCGGAAACGAAGTCCACTGCCGCCGCAGCATCAAGCTGTTCACCTCGGCCGTGATCAAACGCCGCTCGGAAGTCGAAACGTAGCGCCGCAATCCCTGCGTCGGGGAGTGCATCGAAGAGCGCCTGTACCACTTCGTTATATCTGTTGCCGCCGTGCTGCGGATGCGGATGACAGACAATTGCAGCGGCCCGGTGAGGGTCAGGGACGGACAGGTCGCCGTTGAGGGTGACGTCATCAGAGGTGGTGAACTGCACGGTTCGCGTCATGACAATGCCACGGTACCCTCGGCGCCCATGGCTAGCCCCACATCAAGCGTTGACGACAAGCTGCCGATCAAAATGCTGAATGATCGTGTACTCGTGAAAATCTCAGAAATCGGTACTGACCGTAAGTCATCTGGTGGGATTGTGATCCCGGCAACGGCACAGGTGCAAAAACGGCTTGTCTGGGCGACTGTTGTGGCACAGGGCCAAAACGTTCGCAGCTGCGAGATTGGCGACAAGGTTCTATTCAGTCCTGACGATCGTTATGAGGTCGAAGTTCAGGGCGAGGATTACGTCATGCTTCGAGAGCGGGAGCTCCACGCAGTCGCAGCAGAGCGCATCGAAGCATCCACAGGGCTGTATCTCTAGTCCGGTTGGATTCGGAGAGTCGGGCTGGTCTAGGCCGTCTGATCCTTTCACACCAGGAGTAATTAATGATCAAAGTCAGCGTCATGTACCCCAGTGGCGACGATGCCGCATTCGACATGGACTACTACAAGACCAACCACATGGAAATCGTAGACCGGACGATTAAGCCAGCCAGGTGGGACATCGAGGCCGGCATCGATGGTCCGTACATTGCGGTAGGGAACTTGTACTTCGAGTCGATGGAAGACATGCAAGCTGGCATGGGAAGTGCAGGCGAGGCGCTCGCGGACATTCCGAACTTCACCAACGCTGAGTCGGCCGTGCAAGTGTCACAAATCGTCGACCGTTGAAATCTGACCTGTTAGAGCGGCCGCCACGTCCGTAGGCTGCACTCATGCCTGAGGGGATCAAGATCGCAGCGACCGACAAGCAGTTGGCGGACCTGAAGTACAACAGCGACGGCCTGATCACAGCCATTGCCCAGGACGTCGAAAACGGCGACGTCTTGATGCTTGCGTGGATGAACGAAGAGTCGTTGAAGATGACCCTTGCAGAGGGACGCATGGTCTACTGGTCGCGCAGCCGTCAAGAACTTTGGCGCAAGGGCGACACCAGCGGTGATCGCCAGTTCGTCAAAGAAGCGCTCTATGACTGTGATGCTGACGCACTGCTGTTCAAGGTCGAGCAGGAGGGAGCGGGTGCCTGCCATACCGGTGCACGAACCTGTTTCTTCAACAGCTTCGGCTAATGCAGTTCCAGCCGACACGCGCCGAGTTCCGTGAGCACGCTGCTGAGCACACAGTGGTACCGGTGTGGACTGAACTGCTCGCCGATCTCGAAACGCCGGTCGCCGCGTACACCAAGCTCGTCGGAGACGGCCCCGGTTTCCTGCTTGAGTCGGTCGAGGGCGCCGAACGTTGGGCTCGCTTTTCATTCGTCGGACGCAACCCATCGGCAACTCTGATTCTGCGCGACGGCACCGTAGAGATTGATGGTCCGGCGCCGGATGGGATTCCGACGGGTGACGGAATGCTCGCTGCGCTTGAAGCGTTGCTCGGGGCTTACAGCAGCCCGTCGTTCCCTGACCTTCCGCCGCTACACGGAGGCATTATGGGCTTCCTCGGCTACGACATCGTTCGTGAGGTCGAGGACCTTCCCGGCACCCCGAATGACGACCGAAGCTACCCCGACGCTGTGATGTCTGTTATCGGTTCGCTTGCTGCGTTCGACCACTGGCGACAGCGGGTCTATCTCATCGAAAGCGTGCCCACGCTGGGCCTGAGCACTGCTGACCTTGACACGGCCTATGACGCTGCAGTTGACCGGGTCACTGCAGCGGTCAAACAGTTGGCGCAGCCGCTGCCGTATACGCCGGTCGCCCCGCCGTCTCTCGAAGACAACCTCCCTGCGCTCCAATCGACGATGCCGAACGGGATGTACCAAAGCGCAGTCGAAGCGGCAAAGGAATACATCGTTGCCGGCGACATCTTTCAAGTCGTACTGGCCCAGCGTTACGACATCGAACTCGGCGCAGATCCATTCGACTTTTATCGCGTGCTCCGGCAAGTCAATCCCTCTCCCTACATGTACTACGTCAAGCACGATGAGCTAACGATCGCTGGATCTTCGCCTGAGCCGATGGTGCAACTACTCGACCGTAAGGTGGTGTCGCGGCCGATCGCCGGCACGCGTCGGCGCGGAAAAACCGACGAGCACGATCGCCTGATGGCGGCCGAGTTGCAGGAGGATCCGAAAGAGCGTGCCGAGCATGTGATGTTGGTCGACCTCGCCCGCAACGACGTCGGCCGAGTATCGAAGTTCGGAACGGTCCACGTTGATGAACTAATGACGCTTGAGCGGTACAGCCATGTAATGCACATGACCTCCCAGGTCTCGGGGGATTTGCGTGATGGGCTCGGGCCGATTGATGTGCTGCGCGCCACGTTGCCCGCAGGAACGCTTTCTGGTGCGCCGAAGGTGCGCGCGATGGAGATTATCGACGAACTTGAGCCGGTCAAGCGGGGACCGTATGGGGGAGTGGTCGGCTACATCGATTGGTCCGGAAACCTCGACACGGCCATCGCCATTCGCACCATGTTCGTTACGGGCGACGGTAAAACAGCGAGCCTGCAGGCGGGGGCGGGCATCGTTGCCGACTCAGTATCGGACGACGAAAACCTAGAGTGTCGCAACAAGGCTGCCGCTTTGCTGGCAGCGATCCCCGAGGCCCGCCGCATGACAGCAGCTCGACGCAAAGCGGGCACACAGGCCTGACTAAGGCAAGGCTAGGGCGATCAGAAATATCACGCTGAGGCCGGCGAATACGAAAGTAATGATAGCCGCTAGGGCGATGAGCCCCGCAAAGCTGGTCAGGGCGGTGAGCGCATCGCCGAGGCTTTTGAACTGACCGGAGCGATCGCTAACTTCGCTCTGCAGAGAAAAGAACTGGCGCGAAACGGCAACGACACTGTCCTCTTGTGATGCTTCAGTCGATTCGACGGTCTCTATAACGGTACGTTGTGCTTGTTTGTTTCCGGTAAGTAACGAGCGAATTTCGATGAGAAGCGCATCGGTGCTATTGCGCACTGACCGAAGCCGTAAGAGGGCCGTCGCCACTGAGGTGATAGCGATCAAAGCAAACACAGAGGCGAGGACGACCCACACCGTTTCGATACCACCTTCGAGTGTGGCGATACCGAGGAAGAACCCACCCGCACTGATCGCGGTCGCCAGAAACAACATGCCGCCCGCAAGCGCTGAGGCCCTCCGCACAAGACGCAGAACCGCGTCAACAGCTCGTTGTGCAAGTTGATCAAGTCCGTCGCGACCGAACCCCTGTCGATCGGTGCTCGCGTTAAAGTGATCATCGGTCATCGCAACGCAGTGTGCCAGATTGCCAGGCTTGGTCCAGACTGGGCCGATGCAGAATCCCGCCAACCTGCCATTCATCGACGAATCAGCCCGCGATCGTCTCACCGTCGAAGGTAATGATGCTCTCCAGTATCTGCAGTCGCAGATTTCTCAAGAGATTCGGGACATCGAGATTGCTGAGACAAGATGGACGCTGGTGCTTGCGCCGAACGGGAAGATTGACGTCCTAGCCCGAATCACTCGGACGGCAGACTCGGCGTTTCTTCTTGACACGGACGCAGGGTTCGGCGGGGCGCTCGAAACGCGAATCAATCGATTCAAGATCCGCGTCAAGGCTGATTCGTCGTTGGAGCACGCCGAGAACTCGGCGCCGTCACCTAACCACGAAGCGGCGCGCATCGCTGCCGGTTGGCCTCGAATGGGCGCGGAAATTGTTTCAGGTGAGACAATTCCTGCAGTGACCGGCGTCGTGGCGTTGTCGGTCAACTTCACCAAGGGTTGCTACCCAGGACAGGAACTGGTTGAGCGAATGGACAGCCGTGGGGCTGATGCGCCGAAGACACTTCGAATCATCGACGTCCCTAACGGCACCGAAGCTGGTCAGCGCATTGACGGTCTCGCCGAGGTGACCAGCGTTAGCGGCACTACGGCGCTGGCTTACGTGAAGCGCGGCAGTGACCTTGGTCGTCTGCCCGCACACCTCGACTAAGGCCTTAGTCAGAGGCGCGTAAGCTCACGGCGAATCGCCTGCACCTCAGGGTGTTCGCGTAGTTCGACCAACTCGGGAGACCCGTCGATCACCGACGCAAGCCCGGCGGGTGAAGTACCGACGTTGGCAGCCGTACGTAACCAGCCAATCGCTGTGGCTTTGTCTCCCAGCGCTCCGGACGCCCGCGCTACTGCTGATGCACTCAGCGTGTTCGGGTTTCGTTCGAAACTGCCAGCTGCGTAGTGCGCTGCATCTTCGAACTCGCCGACCGAGATGAGGATATTGGCGAGCAAGTATTCGTTGGTGGGGTCCCCAAACGGCTTAGGGTCAGGCAATAGCTGGACTAAAGCACGAAGCTGATCGGTCTCAAGTGCGAGTGCCATTGGCACCCCGTTGGATTGAGGGTGACTGAGTGCGGAGACCAGTAATCGCCGGGCACGGTTCTTCTTGCCGGCTTCGAGCGCGTTGTTCGCAGAGATCCAGGGTGACTGCGGTTTCTTGGAAGCACCCAGCATTTGAAGCTGAGTGACCAGCAAGAACCCTATGAAAATTCCGAAGCCACGGAGATCGGGGCTAACAAACATCACAGCTGCAGCGGTACCGGTCACGGCGATAGAGAACAGGACCATGATGCGATCTGACCGGCCGGGGAACAGACGGTCGAGGGCCTGCAACACGATGTGACCGCCATCCAACGGCAAGATTGGGACTAGGTTGAGCGCTCCGATGACGGGTCCGGCCCACCAGATCGCTGAGGTTGCAGCACTGGTGTTGGACGACGAAGGGTCCAAAGGGCTAG
>Ga0213861_10002916_pt1 | contig 14353 bp, 10 predicted proteins | sample PICome_4_FD_160110 | JGI IMG/M metagenome (GOLD analysis project Ga0213861, IMG submission 160110) | Coastal seawater microbial communities near Pivers Island, North Carolina, United States - PICO131 | ecosystem: Environmental > Aquatic > Marine > Coastal | place: USA: North Carolina... | reverse complement strand
CCTCGCTGCTGGCGATAATCGATGTAAGTGGAGGAGGGCGCTTGCCTCCATATCTAACACTTCCAATTGTTGTTGATCAAAATAGCCAATACGGAGATGCGCACCAATAGTGCGCTCCCCCTGCAGTAAGGCAAGCTCGCCGGTCAAACTTTTTAACAACGTCGATTTGCCCGCACCGTTTTTGCCCAATAAACCAATCCGATCACCGGGGCTCAGTGACAAGTTGACGTTCTTTAATATGGTCTTTGTGTCGTAGCCCAAGTTCGTTTGTGTGAGCGTCAGTAACGGATCACTGGTTTTCCCGGGTGCGGGAAAGGCGAAGCTGAAGGGAGAGTCAACGTGAGCGGGCGCGACTATCTGCATCCGCTCCAACTCTTTAATACGAGACTGAGCCTGTCGCGCTTTTGTTGCTTTCGCTTTAAAGCGCCTTACGAAGTTCTCAATATCGGAAATTCTCCGTTGCTGCTTCTCAAAGGAGGCTTGCTGTTGCAGAGCACGCTCAGCCTTTTGACGCTCATAGTCTGAATAGCCGCCTCGATAGGCATCGAGTGCCTGATTTTCAATTTTGATCGTGCGATCACACGTCGCGTCGATAAAATCTCGGTCGTGAGACACCATAAGTAGCGTGCCTTGATACGCCTTGAGCCAATTCTGTAGCCAAATAGTGGTGTCTAAGTCGAGGTGATTCGTTGGCTCATCTAGCAGCAGTAGCTCGGAAGGTGTCATGAGTGCTCTGGCTAGGTTCAGTCGAATACGCCAGCCCCCCGAGAAACTCTCCATGCCAGACTGTAACTGCTCGTGTTGAAAGCCTAACCCCAATAAGAGTCTTTCGGCACGTCGGTCAGCACTATAGCCGTCGAGCACTTCCATTTCTTGGTGGAGTAAGGCCGACCGTTCATAGTCTTCTTCAGAATCTGATTTTTCGAGGGCTTTCAATACACGATAGAGCTCAGCGTCTCCCGCGAGCACATACTGCAGTGCCGACAAGTGGCTTGCTTCAACTTCTTGCGCCATGTGGGAGATTCGAAGGCCTTGAAGTCCGCGGATATCGCCACCATCAACTGAAAGCTCATCTAATAGCAATGCAAAAAAACTGGATTTTCCTGACCCGTTCGCACCAATTAGCGCAATTTTTTGCCCCGGTTGCAGTGTGATTGAAGCCTCTGCAAAGAGGAGCTTTTTACCCCTGCGAAGACTCACGTCATTAAAAATAATCATTGTTCTATCGTTGCTCTTGAAGTTGAGCCCGCCATAGCGCGGCATATTTCCCGGACGCATCGAGAAGCGCTGAGTGGGTACCCTGCTCAACAACGCTACCTGCATGCATGACGATAATTTGATCAGCATCGATGATCGTGGAGAGTCGATGGGCAATGACCAATGTCGTCTGTCTCCCGGCCAAGGCTTTAAACGCCTTGAGCACGGCCTGCTCCGAGTGACTATCAAGGCTAGACGTTGCCTCATCAAAGATCAGAATGTGAGCTTGCTTGAGCACAGCCCTGGCGATCGCCACGCGTTGACGTTCGCCACCGGAAATTTTGAGGCCTCGTTCCCCGACCAATGTGTCCAAGCCATCGGGCAACCGCTCAACAAATTCCGTTAAGTGTGCCGCGTCGACCGCTTGGTTAATCTCTGAGTCTGTCGCAGTGGGTCGACCGTAACGGATATTTTCTCGGAGCGAATCGTTGAAGAGAACGCAGTCCTGAGGAACAACCGCAATGGCTTTTCTGAGGGAAGGAAGGTTGATCTCTCTAATATCGGTTCCATCAATTTTGATAGCGCCTTGAATGGGGTCATAAAATCGAAACAGCAGCTTACTGACGGTGGATTTTCCCGCGCCACTGACGCCGACCAGCGCGACGGTTTGGCCACCTTTGATATGCAAGTTAAAGTCTTTCAGTACCATTTCGCTCTCCCGATAGGAGAACCCGATGTGACTAAATTGAATGTCGCCAGCTAACAGCGCTAAGTCGGGAGCGGCTGAGTGAGGCGCAATATTAGGCTGTTCCTCAAGCACCTTAAAAAGCCGTTCAATATTCGCCAGAGCGGCTTTTATTTCGCGGTAGACAAAGCCCAAGAAACCCAGCGGTAAAAATAATTGCAGCATGAACTGATTGATGAGGATGAAGTCGCCAAGCGACATATCGCCTGCGCCGACCGACAGCGCCGCCATGCCAAGCATGAGCGTTTGGCTAACCGCAATGATGAGCGCTTGGCCCGAATTTAAAGCAAACAAAGATAGTCGGTTCTTCCGCCGCGCCTGCTCCCAAATATCGAGGGCAATATCATAGCGTCCCGCTTCGAACGGTTCGTTATTGAAGTACTTGACGGTTTCATAGTTGAGCAGGCTATCGACTGCGCGAGTTTGGCTGTCAGAATCCGCACGATTCACCTCGCGAACGTATTGGGTTCTCCAACTAGTTGCGCGAAATGAAAAGCTGCCATAGGCCATCACCGACAGTAAGACAACGAGCGCATACTTGGCGCCATAATTAACCCAAAGGATGATGGCCACCATCGCGATTTCGAATAGTGTTGGCGCAATATTGAAAATGAAAAACCGCAGTAGAAAGCTAATACCGTCGGTGCCCCGCTCAATATCTCTTGCCAGCCCCCCGGTCCGCCGGTTGAGGTGATATTCGAGATCCAAACTGTGCACATGTTTAAAGGTGCTCAGACTGATCTCGTGCATCGCTTTTTCTGTTACCCGCCCAAATAAGGTATCGCGGATCTCTCCAAATAGCGTGGTGGTCAGTCTCGCCGCGCCATAAGCGAGCACTAGTATGAGGATCGCTTGTATTGCCAGCTGAGTTGGGTCGGCATCGAGGCCATCAACCAAGGCTTTTAATAAAAAAGGGATATACATTAGCGCGACTTTTGCGCCTAGCAAACACAGTAGCGCGAGCCCCACACGGCCGCGATTTTTTAACAAAATAGGCGAGAGTCGCTGCCAGAGTTTGGGTAGCAACAGACGACTCCCTATCACTGTATCGTCAGCATAGTGCTGGCTACGCATAGTGCGGATGTCCTAATAACGGGTCTGACGAAAGGTCCAAACAACGCTCATTGATGGAAAGATCACCGGATTTAAATAACCGGATTTACAATACGAACCTGAGCGCTGCCCGCCTAGTATCGCAAACGAGACGCCGAGAACGGTAGCACTAACTGCCGTTAAAAGTTGGCGCTGATTCGATGCCCCCCTCTGCTGTGGCGCGAAGCTCCAAGACCGTCAGTCTAATAAACGGGTTCAGATGACGATGGGTCCGAGGCGCTCTGCAGTGGATCCTCGTAATCTGATTGGTGGGGCCGCAGATCGCTGAGACCCCAATTTTCGGTAAATCGTGTGGTTGTGGCCCAAAGGTGGTCACCAAATAAAAAAGGTTTAAAAGGTGGAATGCCGGCAAGCGGCAGGGGCGTAATCAGCGTATCCGGGGCAGGCTCTAAGAAAAAGGGAATCGAGAAGCGCTCGCTGTGAACCGCACCCACGCCATGCCGCGTGGCCTTGATCAGCCCACCTGTCCAACGCTCCAGTAAACCACCAAAATTGACGACCAATGTCCCTTCTTCCGCGGGAATACGCATCCAGTGCCCCTGCTCTGCTTGCACTTCCAGGCCCAAAGCACCGTTAACGGGGGCCAGTAATGTGAGCAAACCTGTGTCCACATGTGCGCCCCGTGTGGTTTTTAAGGCGTCGCTGATGGGCAAGTCGTCCCGCGGGATGTAACGCAGTAATCTAAGCGTCGAAATACCCTCAGTGAAGGCGTCTCTGAACACCGTCGGTGAAATACCGAGGCTTCGTGATAGTGATGCTAATAACGCTGATCCAATCGCCTCCATCGCTGAGTAATAGCGACCCGCTACTGCGCGAAAGTGGGGTAAAGCGGCATCGCTAGGCCACGGAGTCGGCTCAAGCAGCACATCTTTCGTCGGATTTGGCAGATCTCGGACCACATCGGGGCCTATTTCAAAGCCCTCGCGACTGAGTGTGGGTCCCGAATGTAATGGGAACCAACCGCGGTAGAGGTTGGGATTATCGGGTTCAAAATTACGCTTCCACAGTCTGCGCTGCGCCTCCGCTGGGAGGGTGAATAACGTCGTCAGGGTGTGCTTAGCGGAGGCGCCAATATCGGCCGCATGAGGTAAGCCGGTAATCGTCATAAAACCGAGTGTCGTGGCCGCTTCAAACACAGCGAGATCGGTTTCTGCGAGCACATTATCTGAGCGACTGTCTGTATCGAACAGTGCTGCACTATTGATGGTAGGAATCACTCTATCGACCACATTGCGCGTTTAAAACAGGGTGTTAATCAATCGTAAAGTAGCACCTCTATGAACGTTTTTATAGACGATCTCGGTGTCACTCCGTCTACTTTCGTCAATAAAGTTGAACGAGGCGTTTTCCCGATGGCATTTTGGCTGACCCGTCGCCCGTTTCTGCTGCCGGCATGAGTGAGGACCGATAGAATGGCGCGGGTGATTACGGTCCTGCTCGGTGAGTTAATAGTCATGCGCACCTCCGTAGCGTCGCAGCGGTCGATCGCACTGACTGCGTGAGTCGATCGAATAGTTTGGATCGAATAGGCGTCGAATAAAACTGGTGCCAATAGTAGTGACGTAGCACAATCTGGCCTGACAACTTCAAAGAGATCGATAGATAAAATGACCGCACCCACAGATCACGCACTCACCCGGGATAGCCTGTACGGCATTACCCAAGAACCCACTTATGGCGGCATGCTGAGCTTTATGCGGCGCCGCTACTCGAGGGACTTAAGTAACGTTGATGTGGCGGTGATGGGCATTCCATTCGACTTAGCGACGACCGCTCGGCCGGGTACCCGTTTTGGGCCGCGCTCTGTTCGTGAGGCGTCAGCGTGCCTTGCTTGGGAAGAGAAAGTAATGGGGTGGGGCTTTAACCCGCTCGATGACTTGGCGGTGGTGGATTATGGAGACTGCTTTTTTGATTCAGGTAACCCCGCTGATGCACCTCAAGCAATCTACGAATGTGCACGCGATATTCTCGCGACTGATACAGCACTGTTATCGTTGGGTGGGGATCACTTTGTCTCGTATCCATTGCTGCGCGCCCATGCGGAGAGGTATGGCGAGTTAGCGCTCATTCATTTTGATGCGCATTCAGATACCTGGGCTGAAGAGTCTGAGCGCATAGATCATGGCACCATGTTTTATCACGCCGCTCAGCAAGGGCTCGTATCGCCTGCGCATTCTGCGCAGATCGGATTGCGCACGTACAATGATCAAGATCATGGTTTTCATATTTTTGACGCGCCGGCGGTGCATGATCTGCAGCCCGCCGACTTGGCGGCGCAAGTCAAAAAGATCGTCGGGGATCGTCCGTGTTACCTCACTTTTGATATCGATTGCCTTGATCCCAGTTTTGCGCCGGGCACGGGAACCCCAGTGGTGGGTGGACTGTCAACGCATCAGGCGTTGCAAATTCTGCAGCATTTAAAAGGTATTCAGCTAGTGGGTATGGATGTGGTTGAAGTTGCGCCAGCGTATGATGTGGGGGATATCACGTCGTTAGCAGCGGCGACGATTGCGCTTCATCAGTTATGTTTGCTCGCTTGGAAGCGGCATCATTGAGACCCCGGAGGCGCTGGTAGCGCGTCGTCCGCTGGCTGGAGCGCTGTCATATAAACGCTACGTGAGGTAACGCCGAGCGCTGCAATGCTGTCTACGTCATCCTGAGTGCACTCAGTATCGGCTGCTATCGTGCTCGTGCACGGCGATCAATGACCGCTTTATTCAAACCTGCCTTTTGGTGCCAATAAGGAGCAGAGGCTAGCGTGATTGGCTCGGTGCCGTTACGGAAAAAAAGCCCTTCCTTTACCAGCGTCTGTCGCTTTGTCATCGCTGAGGGTGGTTAGTACTGAAGCGCTCCAGGTGGCATAGCCGGCCCTTTTATTTGAATACTATTAAAAAAAAGGCAGTTGTACTTTATTGGTGCATCGTTAAATTTGTTGTTGACGTGGAATAGCCAAGTCATCACTGGTGGTGCGTCCAAGAACTACACATAAAAAAAATCTGCGCTGAGCGCAGCCTTGAAAAGGAGTCACATGGTGAAAATGAATTCCCAGCCCCAAAGGTCGCTGATCCTGTCGTTGGCCGTTTTTGTTGCTTTTTTTAGCATCCAAACGCGGGCGCAAGTGATTGAGGAAGTGGTCGTTATCTCCAGCAAGCAAGCGGCCGGCATCTCGACACAGGATCTGCCAGGTTCAGTAGTCACTTTTAACGAAGCCGCGTTAAAAAACTCATTTACTGTCGATTTGGTCGACATTGGTAAAATGGTTGCTAATGCTGAGCTCAATAATGTGGGTACGTATGCGAGTTATCCCAATTTCTTTATTCGTGGCATGGGTGTAAACGGTTCTACGCGAACAAATGACCCCAAGGTGGGTATTTTTGTTGACGGAATTTACTTGGGATATAACCCGGGTGCGCTGGCAAGTACCTTCGACTTGGAGGCGGTAGAAGTGCTGCGCGGTCCTCAAGGCACGCTACTAGGCAGGAATGTGACCGGTGGCGCGGTGTTGGTGAAATCAAAGAGGCCGGGTGACGAGTTCGGCTTCAATGCTGAGGTGGCCGTGGGTAATTATGGCGCAACTGAATTTAACGCTAGTGTCGAAGGACCGCTTGGACAAAATGTCTTCGGAAAGATCGCCTTCGTTAAAATGGATCGAGACGGCTACTTTGAGGACAACAACGGCGGTAGCATCGACCTCAGCATTTATCCCGACGGTATGCCAGAAACCGATACGGGCGATAAAGTCGGGATGGACCTGACGATTGTCAGGCCCATGGTTCGCTTTGAATTCTCTGATAACTTTGAAGCTACTGTGATCGCAGAATTCTTAAAAAACGATGCAGGAAGTGCTAATTCTCAAAATGTTGCGCACAATTGCGTGCCTGTCCCCGGCGTCGATAATCGTAATGTCGTTTGCGGAGAAGGTAGCCAGTTTCTCGCTCAGAACCGGTGGGGTTATACGCCACCGAACGATAAATATGAGATCAATCATGATCTGATCGGCTACACCGAGCTAGAAACGAGCTCGATCGTCTTAGATGCAACCTGGGATCTCGGACACGGTATTGTCACCACCATCGCGGGTTATCGCGACGTCGAATACAACTCAAGCACCGACTTTGATGGCACGCCGTTCACCATTTTCCACTTTAATGACAACAAGGAAGAGCAAGATCAGACCAGTATTGAGGTGAGATATTCTTCGACTTTCTCTGACCGTTTTAACTTTGTCGTCGGCGTCAATCAATTCCAGCAAGAGTATTCCATTGGTGAGCGACGAAACTTTTTTATCGCATTAAACGCGGCGACGTATTCAGAAACTGAACATGACACTTTTGGCGTCTTCGGCGAGATCAATTTTAACGTCACAGATGCGCTGTCGGTGACCGCAGGCGGCAGGTGGACCAAGGAAGAGAAGAGCATCGATATTGGCATCTTGGGGTCCTGTGAGCTGGACTTTTCTTCGTGTACCAATAATGCTTCGAACGAAAAAGACTGGTCTAACTTCTCGCCAAAAGTATCGGCGCAGTACCGGTTTACTGACGATATGATGGCTTACGCTAGTTGGACTCGAGGGTTCGCGAGTGGGGTATTCAATGCCAGAGCAGCAACACTTGACGCTGTCGGGCCTACCAACCCTGAGTCTGTGGACTCTCTGGAAGTGGGATTTAAAACCAGCTTTCTCGGTGGTCGCGGTATCTTCAATATCGCGTATTTTCAGGCTGACTATGAAGACTTAATCCTGTTTGTTAACAACCCCTGCGATGATTGTGGTGCCAGCCTGATTAACTTCAACGCGGGTGAGGCTGAGATCAGTGGTTTCGAGGCAGAGGTGCAATTACAGCCGGTTGATGGCTTGCGGCTTGAAGCCTCTATCGGAACAGTGGATCCTGAATTCACCAATATCAAGTACTTTGACGCAAATGCCGATGGCGTAGTGGACTCAAAAGATAATGCGCTCGCCAGCACTTGGGATTTTCAGAAGGTTGCAGAGCTAAGTTATAGCGTCGCCGGTTCGTATCAAATGGGCATGATGGGAGGTGGCTCACTACTGACACGAGTGGCCTACTCGTGGCGGGACGAGTATATGACTGATCTCTACAATAAGCCGTGGTTGCAGCAGGAATCTTTTGGTCTGCTAGACGCGAGCCTGACGTATACGTCGCCCAGTCAAAAGATTCGAGTATCGGTTTATGGCAAAAATCTGACTGATGAAGAGTATTTTGATTATGCCGCTGATGTGGGTACGCTCGACTCGGCACGCTGGGGCGGCGCGCCACGGACTTATGGTTTGCGGGTTGCTTATCAGTACTGATTACGAGCTAGTAACCAATTTTAAAAAGGGGGCGCAAGCCCCTTTTTTATTCTACGATCGAAATGACCCCAGATATCAGTTAATCGAATATTGAGTGAAGAACGCGGTATGACCTCATCAATGCATCAACCATCATCGCGTCATGCGTGGTGGGCGCTGACGTTATTAACTGCCACTTACACCTTTTCTTTTGTCGATCGACAAATTGTGAATCTTTTAGTGGATCCGATTCGAGCTGATTTTGCGCTGTCAGATTCGCAGGTTAGTTTTCTTCAGGGGCTCGCCTTTGCACTGCCTTATGTGCTGTTGAGTATTCCGGTCGGAAGAATTGTTGATCGGGCTAATCGTATCCGGGTGCTGATCGTCGGCATCCTGATCTGGACAGTGAGTTGCATGATGTGCGGCACCGCGCAAAGTTTCTGGCAGCTTGGTGTCGCTCGAATGGGTATAGGTGGGGGCGAGGCCAGCGTGACACCGGCTTCTTGGTCGTTGCTAGCCGACTATTTTCCACCAGAAAAACGCGCATTGCCGGTCAGTATTTTTTTGATGGGCCCTTATCTGGGCGCCGGGTTATCACTCTTGCTGGGTGCAGAGGTGATTGGCTGGGCCAGTGAGCTGGGGGAGATCACAATCCCGATAGTGGGCGTGATTGCGCCATGGCAGCTGACGTTTATGCTCGTCGCATTGCCCGGGGTGTTGATCGCGCTGCTATTACCGCTCCTCAAAGAGCCTATCAGACAAGAGCGGTTGACTAACGAATCTGAAGCGATGACTTGGAAGCGGGTGGGGCAATATGTATGGCCGCGCAGGCAACTGTTTGGTGCCTACCTACTCGGCGCACCTTTTATCGTACTGGTGCTGTACTCCTTGCAGGCGTGGATCCCCAGTTTGTTGGTCCGGGTACATGAACTCGACATTGTTCAAGCGGGCCGCTATTACGGCGCCATCGCCCTGATTGCGGGTTCCGCTGGCGTCCTAAGTGGGCCAATTTTTGCGCGCTGGATGTCTGCCAGAGTCAATGCTGAGCAAGCGCCATTGGTGGTGATTTTCATCAGTATCCTTGTGCTCATTCCGTTCGTAATCGGCGCAGGCTTAGCATCATCGCTGACCTCGGCACTTATTTTTATTTCATTCGCGAGCTATTGGGTGACCTTTCCATTGGCACTGTTTGCGACGGGGCTACAAAATGCGTCGCCCAATGAGCTTCGTGGACTGATGGCGGGGTGCTACGTGTTGGCAACCAATCTGATTGGCCTAGCATTAGGGCCTTCGAGCGTGGCGTTGGTCAGTGATTATGTGTTTCAAAGCGACATCGCGGTCGGTAAGTCGTTAGCACTGATTGCCGCTATTTTCCTGCCACTGGCCGCGTTATTAGTCTGGCGGGGGCTGCGCGCGATGAGGGCAATCGCGGCGCAAGAGGCACCATAGGAGGTATCTCAATCCTGATAAAGGCACAGCGTCGCGGGTGTTGCGCTCACGCCGGGCTTTCGCAATGATGGTGCAGATGACTCAACGAGGGAAAGCAACGTGTCGCAAAAAACAGACCAAGAGGTGAAACAGATACTCGAAAAAAAAGGTCATTATGCGCTGTCGTGGGAAGACCTCGATAAAGTCGAATTGCCCACAGGCGTGGTGTCTTCCATGTACCGAGTGGGAGACCCCACAAGCCCAGCCGCCCCTACCGTATTCAAAGTCTATTATCCGCCTGGTTGCACCATTGAGGCGCATACTCATGATTGCGATTACACCGAAATCATTTTGGAAGGGTCACAGCGTGTCGGTGCCACGTGGCATGCCGCGGGAGACATTCGCATTGGATTGGCTAACCGAGGCTACGGCCCCTTAGTAGCAGGCCCTGAGGGTGCCTGGGTGTTGTTTGTTTTTGCCTCAGGTGCATGGCCCGCGATTAAGCTGGGCAACAACGATGGTTCCACCTTGGGGAGCGATCTGCTTGAGGCGCATTTCGACAAGGTTCAGGTGGCGGGTAGCTGATTGGGTGTCTCGATGAGATTTACCCATGCTGAGTCGGGGTGAATACGGCAAGTGATTGTGCAAAGTCGGCGGGAGCTGCCTCTAGCTCGGTGTTGAGTGTGCTGTTCCAGCGATTGAGAAAACCATAAAGCGATAAAACCGCAACAATTTCTACAATTTCTCGCTGGGAAAAATGAGGGGTTAAGGCCGTGATATCGTCGTCTGTCACCGCGCTGGGTTGTAGTGCCCCATGCCACGCGACACGCAGTGCCGCGCGCTCGGCGGCACTGAAGAGTGGTGATGTTTCAAACTCAAAGACGGCGGCGATTTTTTCTGCCTCTACACCTAATTGATCGGCACCATAGCCCGCATGCGCAGTGCAATAAGTGCAGCCTTGAGTATGGCTGCTAATCACGCCTATTAAGCGCTTGAGCGTCGGATCTATTTGCCCCGATTGCAATATTGTCTGCACCAAGCCGCCAAGGCTTTGTAACAGTTCCGGCCAATGACATAGGCTCAGCACATCATTGGGTAAATACCCCATTGAGACTTGCGCTTGCGAGAGTGCAGCTTCGCACCGATCGAGGATTTCCTGTCCTGGTGGTGCTATACGGCTCATCACAGTCTCCTGGTTCTCAATAATGATAGACAACGACTGATGCGCGTTTACGCCTGATCGAGTCCCTGCGCCAACTGCTGGTGAAAATGGACGATCGCTTTTTCAAAATGACCAAATGTCAGGTGACTATTAGCACCGCTGGACAAGGTTGCTTGAATCGCCGCTGCGGCCGCCCGATCCTCTTCTTGCCCGGAATCATTGACAAATTTAGCGTCGCGTTGCGCGTCTTCGATCGAAATGCCAGGGCCATCATCCGGCTCATTGATCAGGCTATAGATGATCCACTGTGATTCAGTGGGCGATATCGGTTCCAAAATGACCAGATTGGTGTGCTTCGACAAAACAGAAATACTGGCATTGGGAAATAGCATGTACACCGCGGTGACGACGCCATTCAATTTGCGGTCCAGAGGGTTGATGGATCGCAATTCTTCGATGCGTTGAAACGGATAGATGACGCGAGAATGAGGTCCGAAGGTCTCAACCAAATTTAAGTTATCGAAACCATAGGGATAAAACGATTCCTGATGGAGCGATTTAATGTGGTAGCCCTCCATCAGGGTCTCATACAGGAGTTTCCAATTTGCGGGGTCAGTCAGCTCCCGCTGATCAAAGATGCGTTGATCGCTAGAAAAGTAGTCGAGCGCAGGGGCGAGTGGCGTGGTGGCCATGGCACCTTCTTGCTGGATATAGACAATCCCACCTGCCTCGATGGCGGAAACGGCTTTCAATCCGTGTTGATCTCTATCGAGATCGGGGAATCCATGTTGACCTGGAATGCCTTTGAGTCGTCCATCTAGGCCATAGGTCCAGGCATGATAAGGACAGGAAAAGGCACGGGCACAGCCGCTGCCAGCCGCGACTTGCATGCCCCGATGGCGACAGGCATTGATAAAAGCGCGCACTTTTCCATCCACCCCACGAACGACCAACAGTGGTCTTCCAGCGGCCTTTCTCGCAATGTAACTCCCTGCCTCGGGGAGTGCCGAAGAAGGGCAAAAAGCTGAGGGTAGTCTCCGTATCAGTGCGCATTCAGCATCGAAGCGGGCTGGGTCAAAATAGTGCTCAACCGGTTCTCGCCAGACGGTGGCACCTACGTCGGTGGTGCGGTTGTCGATATGCTGAAAAATGCGCTCAATGGCTTGTGAATCCGAGAGTAGAGTGGCACTGGACGCCTCCGCCGAGTCAGATTTTTGAGTCATTTTCGGGCTCTATCAAATAAGAATGGCGTAGCCTGCGGGAATTCTCGGGATAGGTAAAGAGTGGGCTTTTCGGTGTACTCTGCGGCCATGCAACGCAAAATCATCCACATCGATGCCGATTGCTTCTATGCCGCGATTGAAATGCGTGACCGGCCAGAGCTTCGTCATATTCCGATGGCAGTGGGCGGCAGTGCAGAGCGCCGAGGGGTTTTAACCACTTGTAATTATGATGCCCGGGCCTACGGGGTCCGTTCGGCGATGCCGACCGCCAGAGCGATGCGGCTTTGTCCTCATTTAGTGGTGGTACCGCCACAAATGTTCAAATATCGCGAGGCGTCAAAGGTCATGCGGCGTGTGTTCGCCGAATTCACTGACATCATTGAGCCGCTCTCCTTGGATGAGGCCTATCTTGATGTCACCGAAATCACCCACCCTCAGCTTACTGCAACGCAGATCGCTAAGACGATTCGCGAGCGTGTTTTTGCTGAGCTAGCTATTACGGTGTCGGCGGGGGTATCGGTCAATAAATTTATTGCCAAGGTGGCATCAGATTGGAAAAAGCCAGATGGCTTAACGGTGGTGCCGCCTCACGAGGTGGATCGCTTTGTGGCAACATTACCTGTGAAGCGAATTCCGGGGGTAGGGGCCGTTACGGCGGAAAAAATGCATCGTTATGGGCTTCGCACCTGTGCTGATATTCGAGAATGGAACTTGCACGACCTGCGCCGTCGTTTTGGTAAATTTGGCGTGGTCCTGCATGAGCGAGCCAGGGGTCGTGACGAACGACCTGTGCAACCCAGTCGGGTCAGAAAGTCAGTCAGTGTTGAGCAGACCTTCGCAGAGGACGTGATAGGCCCTCAAGACTGGGCGCCGATTATCGAACGACTGTATGTCAGCTTAATGGAGCGCATTGAAGCGGCCAAAGCGTGGGAGCTGATAGACAAGGCATTCGTGAAGTTAAAGTTTAATGATTTCACAACGACAACGGTGGAGCGGGTAGGCACTAAGGCGGTCGAATCAGACTACCGAAAGCTGCTAGTGGAGGGCTGGGAACGCCAGAAGAGGCCCGTGCGGTTGATCGGCTTGGGTGTTCGTCTGATCGAGCGTGACGAGCGGGCATCGGCATCGCTACCATTTATGGAATCGGTTGATGGGGGTTAGTTTGCTCTAAAAAATGGGCGACACAGTGTACTTTTGTCACTATAAGTGCCATTATTTTTAAAGTTGCGTTACATATTTTAAATTAAGAGACGTGAGCCATGTTGACCTTACATTTTGCACCCAATAGCAGAGCGAGCCGGACCTTGTGGTTACTCGAGGAGCTGGGTTTGACTTATCAGTTGAATCGCATGGACTTCAGCCCCAAAGACCTGAAGTCGGACGAGCACAGAGCGCGCCATCCATTGGGTCGTATTCCCGTGCTGGAGGACGATGATATTTCGATTTACGAATCGGGTGCCATTGCTGAGTACATTTTGGAACGGCATAAGAACGGCGGTCTTAAACCGGCCCCTGAAGATCCTCGTTTTCCCGAATATCTGCAGTGGTTCCATTACTGTGAGGGGATGGTGATGCCACCGATTAATACCATCATCGTGCATACCTTGTTGTTGCCCCCAGACCGCCAGGACGAAACAGTGCGCGGGCAAGCAGAGAGGCTGTTGGCCAAATCGTGGTTACCAGTTGAGACGGCAATGGTGGGCAAAGACTATTTAATCGGTGATTTTTCTGCCGCTGATACCATGCTGGGCCATGCTTGCATCATGTCTCAGCGCTTAGGGATCATTACTGAGGAGGCGTTCCCACTGCTCAGCGCTTATGCAGCACGCCTGTTGACACGCCCAGCCTGTGCCAAAGCGTTTTCGGCCTGAAATAAGCTCTCGAGTACCGCTACCCAATAGTGCTTAGGCGAACCAAAGCGTCTTGCTAGAGGCTTTTTTGCGCCTTAGTTTGTCGTTAGGATCGTATTCCTAGAGTGCGATGGATCATCATGACTCTACCGTTACCCAAAAGGAGAGACCTTGAGTCTGTACGACGGAGCTGAGCTCGATAAAACCCCAGCTAATTTTTCACCACTGACGCCGCTCTCTGCGTTAGCCAGAACCGAGCGAGTGCATCCGGAGTTGCCGGCTGTTGTGTATGGTCGGACCAGACGAAGCTGGGGTGAAGTGGCAGATCGCTGCAGGCGGTTAGCT
>Ga0213861_10002914_pt1 | contig 14360 bp, 8 predicted proteins | sample PICome_4_FD_160110 | JGI IMG/M metagenome (GOLD analysis project Ga0213861, IMG submission 160110) | Coastal seawater microbial communities near Pivers Island, North Carolina, United States - PICO131 | ecosystem: Environmental > Aquatic > Marine > Coastal | place: USA: North Carolina | collected... | reverse complement strand
ACATTATTTTTGGATTTTTCTGTTTTATAATGGGGTCGGCTTTTAGTCAGCTAGCTCCATCTGACTGGTCGCATTCACCATTCAGTGATTTGGGAATAGCAGAAAATAGTGGGAGATATGATACAATAATGAGTGACCCACTTTTGTATTATAGCAATTACGGACCTTATTCCTTTTATTTTACTTCAAATGGAGTAATTATTGGTCAAAAAGAAAAATTAACACCTGAAGAAGCTTGGGAACGTCATGAAAAGCAGGAGAATAATCAACAAGTTAGAGCAATTCCGTCTAATTATTTTAAACTAAAATGGTTAAATGCTAATGTTGGTATTGAAATTTCTGCATTAGATAAAAATGAACATACCTTAAATTTTCAAGACCCAAAAAATCTTGAAAAAACCTTAAAATCACAGACCTTTAAAAAACTGATTTATCATAATATTTATGATGGGATTGATTTAGAATTTATAATGCCTGAAGAAGGTGGATTAAAATATTCATTTATTCTTCACTCTGAAAGTAACGCTAGTGATATTTTAATGGATTTTGATGAGGCTGAGGTTCGGATTGGTGAAGCGGGAGAATTAGAAATTGCTTCTAAAATTGATGCTTTTAAAGATCTTGCTCCGACAGCTTGGTTCTCCAGTAATAAAGCGCCGTTGTCTAGTTTCTATCAATTAACGGATGATGGCAATATTCAATTTAAGTTGGATAGTTATGATCCTAAAGAAGAAGTAATAATTGACCCTTGGTTAGTGCCTGCTCTCCCATTTATAGAAAAACAGCAAGCCTATGATATTGGGATGGATTTTGAAGGGAATGTTTCCATTTTAGGACAACGCGGAAACCAAGTGGCGCATTATGATAATACTGGTTTATTGGAATGGATTTGGACCTTTCCGGGAGAATTGAATGAATTTTATGGGGGTTTAGATATGAACCCGTATACAGGTCATACCTATTGCATGAATATGGCGCTATTTTTAGGAATTGATGATATTTGGCGACTAGATACGGATGGAGAAGTAAGCGAAGGGATTTCCTATTCACCATGGGGCGATAACCCGGATCCTGGGGAGCTTTGGAGACTTAACTATAATCCGGTTACAGACCAAGTAGTGGTTGGTGCCGGTGGTTTGCCACGTAACGCTCATTTATGTGCGGTGGACGGTGATTTAACAACTAATAACCGCTATGCACCATTAATTCCTTTTCCTCCTAATTTAACAGATGCTACTTTGCTTGAGGTTGATCCTTGTGGAGAATATTTTTATCTGCTTTGTTCGGCTGATGACGTTGGGTTGTATAATAATGTGCTTTATAAAATTGAGATCTCTGACCCTACAAGTATCTTATGGGAGGCAGCAACGGCACATACCTATGAGGAGATTTCTTGTATTGGTTATTTAGGGCGCGAAGTGGAGACTGGGGAGGGGCCTGATTGGTATTCACCAAATGGTCATAATGGAATTGCATGTAGTTTTGATGTTTACACCTATGATGGAGATATCTTAAATAGGTGGGACAAAGCAACAGGTGGGTTTTTAGGTTCTGTAGAAGTCACACCGCTTGATATTACACCTTACGGTGATCTTGCTTTTTGCGGAGGAATCGATACAGATGTTTGCGGAAATGTATATGTTGGCACTGAGGATAGTTTGATCAAATACTCTAGAGAATTGGAATATATTGAGGCGATTGCATTGCCAGATACTTGTTTTGATTTGCGCATTGCGAGAGAACGCATGAGTTCGTGCGGTGCAGATTATGTGGAGTCTTATGATTTTGAGGAGATGGTGGATTATTCCATGTCTTCAACACCACAACCATGTGGTGAATGTTCTGGCACGGCATCAATTGAAGATATGACTAGCATTTGCCCGGAGCTCGCATTTGCAACGGTACTTTGGAGTCCGGGTGGTCAAACAACCACAACCGCAACTGATCTTTGCGACGGATGGTATACCGCGACTATTACATGGGCGAATGAGCTGTGTGATTCTATTGTACGTGTAGATTCAATTGAAGTAGTGATTGGTGCACCGGGTGACTTGAGTCAGGAATTGACTTTGCAATCGTGTAGTGATGATTGTGACGGATCAGTTGAAATTACTGTAAGTGGCGGTTTTCCACCTTTTGTTTTTGATTTGGAAGGTGACATTAACGCAACCGGAATCTATACAGGTTTATGTGCTGGAACGTACGACTTGCTGGTAACAGATGCTGACGGTTGTGTTTTTATAGATTCGGTTGTTATTGCTGATGTTGATTCTTTAATCGTAAATGAATTAATTACAGATGGAGCATGCGCAGGAGCATGTAATGGAACCGTAACTTTAGTTCCTGAATCTGGAGTTGCTCCATTTGAATTTAATTTAGATGGCGCTATGAATGAAACGGGTTTCTTTGATGAATTATGCGTTGGAACGTATACAGTTATGGCTATAGATGCTAATGGCTGTAGTTATGAAAATACGATTACAATAGCCGTTGGGGAGACCCTAGGCTTAGACACTTTAATCGCCAATAACTCCAGCTGTTATGGTTTTGCTGATGGCTCAGCGACAGTAGGAACAGCTATTGGGGTTGAACCTATTACCTATACCTGGTTACCTGAAAATCCGATTGAAGGAGCGACATATAATTCAATGAGTGCTGGCATTTATGAGGTATATGCCTTAGATTCAGCTGGTTGTGTAGATACTTTAATTTTTGAATTGATTCAGCCCGATTCTGTTTATTTTGATTTAGACTTATTTGATCCGATTTGTTTCGGCGACCCTACTGGAATTGCAGTGGTAGATTCTGTTTTTAATGCTCAAGGTGATTTGGATAATATTACATTTATTTGGTCACCTGATCCTTATGGGGTAACAGGAGTTGGGGCCGATTCTTCTTCTCAATTGTCAGCGGGTGAGTACACCTTAACCGTTAATGATGATTTAGGTTGTTCAGCTGTGGTTTCTTTTACGATTACCGAACCAGATGAATTGGTGTTTTCTCAAATTGGCTATGAACCTGCTTTTTGTCGTTTATTCGATCACCAATCGGGTAACGGTGTAGTTTACGCGGCTGCAATTGGTGGAACGCCGGGTTATGAGTCCGATTGGATTAATTTGGAAACGCTTGAAACATCTGAAAATTCCACGTGGGGAAGTTTAGACCCTGGGGTTTATCGTATTGTGGTTACAGATGCAAATGGCTGTGTTTTGACTGAAACAATTCAACTTGACTCCGTAAGTCCTATTGCTGCTTTTACTGTTAATTCTGACCAATTGGATGAGAATTGTGAAGGAACGGAATTAGTTCTTGCGAATTTTGTGAATCAATCTGAATATTTCGCAAATCCAAATAACCCAATTGCGGATACTACCTTTTTCTGGAATTTGAATCATACTTCTAGTGCCTGGACCATTTCACATGATTATTTTGAAGTGATGGACACCAGTTATGTTGGTGAAGCCATTTATGAAGTGTGTTTGGTTGCTCGCAATAAAAACGGATGCACAGATACAACGTGTAAAAAGCTCATAGTTCACGTACAGCCTGAATTTGTTGCCCCCAATATTTTTAGTCCTGGAGGGAATGGAATCAATGACGAGTTTACCTTTGAATTTAGCACTTTAGGTATAGAAACATTTCAGTGTACTATTGTCAACCGTTGGGGAATTAAAGTTGCCCAATTAAATGCTGTAACTGAAGGTTGGGATGGATCTGATTTCAATGGCGATCCTTGCACAAATGGGGTCTATTTTTATACCTACGAAGCCGTATCAACCAATAGTACTGTTTTCAACGGACAAGGTAATGTGCAGTTAGTGAGGGGTGAATAATCTATTAAAAATCAACTATTTAGTGTTTTTCTACGTTTAACAATTACATGAATCTAATTCCCAAACATTGACTATGAAAAGTTCTATTCTCTTACTCCTTGTTTTAATAGTTAACACGGTTAATGCGCAAGTACAAAACTCCGCTTGGACAATAGAGCCCCTCAAAGATCTTGGATTTACTGAAAATTTGAATCGTTATGATGATGTTATGCAGGAAAAAGTTCAGGTTTTTGCTGAATATGGCAATCACAGAATCTTTTTTCAAAGGATGCCTTCATTATTGGCAAGGCCAAAGAAATGTCTAAAGAAGAGGCTCATGAACGCCACGAAAAAAGAGAGCATGGGAAAGAAGTCGCTCCATGGCAATGGGACTATTTTAAGATTGAATTTCAGAATATTAACACAGGGGCTGAAATTCAATTTTTAAATCAAAGACATCACACCAGAAACTTTCGTAATCCAGTAAATAACAAAACAGCTGTAGCACGCTCGTTTGATAAAGTCGTGTATAAAAACATTTATCCATACCAATTCTTTTTGTTACCCAAACCTCATACACATATCTGTTCATAGAATCAACTAAAATAGTTAAGGCGCCTTCTTTGTATTCTACTACTTCATAGAAAATTGTATCAAATGATATTTGTCTGGCACGGGGAATATTCTGTACTTTAATCTTACCTTTTGGGTGAATTTTTACATATGCCTGGGCCTTGACGCCAAGAAAAGATAACGGACCGTATATGGCGCGTTTCAATGCGCTATATACATTGTTGTCACCAATATTTTCTACCCGCCATTCCAGTTGAACCTGTTATTATTACTTTCATTTATGAACTAATTCTAAAGCTTATAACTTAACGGCTAAAATGTCGTGCAACGTTTATGATCTGTCCAATATTCCCATACTTTTTCTCGTGGAGCTTCTATATCGGTTGCAACTTTAATCATTGTTTAATATCTGTTTACCGATAGTGTTATTCAAAATGATTAATTCGGACACATTGCGTAAAGTTGAAATGTTTTTATTTATTTAGCCATGGATAATACTTCTCACCTTTTGGACAATCCTTAAATAGTCGTTCACTAAATCTAAATGTATTATGACTCATTGAATATTTTATTTCATCTTCTTTTTGATCTAACGCCATGAATTCTTCCGATTCAGCCCACAATTTGTTATATACTTCAAAAGCTCTTTCGTCCATCCTTGTTACACCCATTATTTCTTCCATTTCATCATAAATTTCACCTAGGGCTTCCACATGATCACAAAGTGTTTCAAGACTGGAGACTTCAATTTCTGATGGGTTTGTGCTACAACTGGCAAAAAAAAGTAGTCCAATAATAGGTTGATAGTTTATCTTTCTCATAATAATAATTTTTTCGAAGATATTAAAACGGGGACATTTTATTAAGATTCCAACCAAATAGATACGTTTTAATTTAAACTTGGACAATTAAATGTTCAATGTTGGGCAGAAAATATTGGTGTCAACAAAATAAATATAAGACTTAAAAACCTCATATTATAAATATAACATAGTTAAGGATATTACTTATAACAGGTCATGGCGATTATCAAAATAATTGCTAAAACGATAAAAATCAAATTACCATTGTCGTTTTTGCTCTTCGCTGACTCTTCTTCTTCTTCTTCGACATCTTTTTTTAGCGTGTTTGTGCAATGATGATTGTGAAGGGACGGAATTGGTGATTGTGAACTTTATTAATGAATCAGAAAATTTCGCCAATCCAAACGACCCTGGAGTTGACACTACGTTTTTATGGAATTTAGACCATCCAAATACTGGCTTGATTATTTCGCATGACTATTTTGAAATAATCGATTCTACTTATGTGGGAGAGGCTGTTTATGAGGTCTGTTTAATCGCCATGAATAAAAATGGCTGTGCAGACACCACCTGTAAAAACCTCATTGTACATGTGCAACCTGAACTTGAAGCGCCCAATATTTTTAGTCCGGGGAGTAATGGAATTAATGACGAGTTTACCTTCGAATTTAAAGCATTTGGACTTGAAACTTTTAAGTGTACGATTGTTAACCGCTGAGGAATAACAGTGGCCGAATTGAATAATATAAATAAGAGTTGGGATGGAACGGATCGCAATGGAGATGATTGCGTTTCTGGTGTCTATTTCTAGGTTTATGAGGCGATTTCAACGAATGATATGGTATTCAATGGACAAGGTGCCGTGCAATTAGTACGAGACTAATCTGCATTCAAACACTTCTATAAATCAGTAAATTAAGCGTTTTAGAATCGTATAATTAACAAGAATTTTGGTGTCTTTTTAGGGGTGAAAATGTCCAAAATTTTATAAATTGCACGCTATGCGAATCATTACAATACTTACCCTTCTGTTTTTAGGTTCCAGCGTCTGGGCACAACCACTCAATTATGAACATCTTGCAGCATCTGAAGAGGATGGACCAACAGAAGATAGAGCAGCCGGGTGTGCCCCAGCATCTGCCTCCACTTTTTTAGAGTTTAATAATGTAAAGGCGCTCATTCATACGGGGGGAAATTTGTGGCAAATTGCGGGTCAAAACTTTTCGCAATATGAGGTCCCAAAAGGTTCAGGTATTATGGCTTTATTTACTTCTGCCCTTTGGTTGGGAGGAGTTGATATTAACGGACAATTGAAAATCGCAGCAATTCGTTACCGTCAAGGTCAAGATTATTGGACGGGTCCATTAACAGAGACGGGGGAGGCCGAAATTATCCCCGCTACTTGCCAAGAATATGATCGCCATTTTGTCATAAGTCAAGATGAAGTGCGTGAATTTGATGCCTGGTTTAAAGCTGGTTTATTTGATGAAGAGAATGGCACTACCACACAAGCGGATGATTTCTCTGATTATGAAATTCCATTGTCAATAATTGATTGGCCGGCACATGGTGATCCTTCATTGGGACAAAATTTTTACCTCGCTCCATTTTATGATAGAGATGAAGATGGGTTGTATGATCCAAACAACGGAGATTACCCATGGTATGATATTGAAAAACAAGTGGATTGCCGATTGGATAGAACCGTAACTTTATTTGGCGATCAAACCATTTGGTGGGTGATGAATGATAAAGGTAATATTCATACCGAAACGGGCGGTGATCCTTTAGGAATGGAGATTCGTGCTCAGGCTTTTGCTTTTGCAACCAATGATGAAATTAATAACATGACTTTTTATAATTATGAATTGGTTAACCGTTCCACTCAAACACTTTACAATACTTATTTCGGTGTGTTTATTGATGGTGCATTGGGTGGACCGAATGATGATTATGTAGGCTGTGATGTAAGCCGTGGATTGGGGTACACGTATAACGGAAATGCCTTTGATGCAACGGATGGCGGTTACCTTGGTTATGGTGCTAATCCGCCTGCAGCTGGGGTCGATTTTTTTGAAGGACCTTATTTGGATAATGACGGGCAAGACAATCCTATTTATATTGAAGATAGTATTGGTTTGACTGAGGTGAATGCAGGTAACGGTATTCCTTATGCTGGATTAGGAATAGGTTATGGAGATGGAATTGTAGATAATGAGCGTTTAGGAATGCGCCGCTTTTTATACTATAATAACCTTGGTGGGGGCGGAATTGCAGCACAAACAGACCCTGTTTCGGGACAAGATTATTATAATTATTTAACTGGATTTTGGAAAGATGGTACACCTTTCGTTTATGGCGGAAGTGGACACCAAAGTAACCCTGATGCATTGACGGGTGTAACGGCTGATTATATGTTCCCGGGAGATACAGATCCGCTGGGTTTTGGAACCGGTGGTGCTCCACAAGAAACTTGGACAGAACAAACTGCGGGAAATGTTCCTTTTGACCGAAGATTTGCCCAATCTGCTGGACCGTTTATTTTGCGTCCTGGGGCAGTAAACAATATTACAACAGGAATTGTTTGGGCAAGAGCAAATACAGGCGATCCTTTCGAATCAGTTGTGGCTTTGCAAAAAGCAGATGATAAAGCACAGGCTTTATTTGATAATTGCTTTAAAGTTTTAGACGGTCCTCATGCCCCTGAATTGTCCATTCAAGAAATGGAAAATGAGTTAATAATTTCAATTTATAACGAGGTTAATTCCAACAATAGTGATGAAAACTATGCTGAATTTGATCCATTTATTGTAAATCCGGATGGAGAAGGCGAATTTGACAATAACTATAGTTTTCAAGGTTACCAAGTCTTTCAATTGGCAAACCCAACAATATCGCCAACTGAATTGATTAATGTCGATAAAGCACGGTTAGTTTTTCAATGTGACATTCGTGACTCAATTAGTCGATTAGTGAATTATGCGTTTGATGATGAAATTGGGGCATCCGCTCCTCAAGTCATGGTCATGGGCGCAAACGAAGGGATTGAACATTCTTTCAGTGTGACGGATGATTTATTCGCGGCTGGGGATCGTAGATTGGTAAATTTCAAGCGCTATTATTATATGGCAATTGCTTATGCTTCCAACGAGTTTAAAAAATATGATCCTGATTCTCCAACAAGTTTAGATGGTCAGAAAAAACCTTATTTATCGAGTCGTAAAGGAGCAATTGGCGAAATTATATCTTACGAAGGAATTCCACACTCACCAAACCCTGAAAACGGAGGAACGATTTTTAGTGTTGGATATGGATACGAATTAGCGGCTACTAGAATTGATGGTTGGGGTAATGGCGGCAATTGGACTGAAATTTCAGCCGAGTCTGAAACACAAATTTTGGCAAACGGTCAGTTAGATGAATTGACATATGCGTCAGGAGCTAGTCCTATTCAAATTAAAGTAATCGATCCTTTGAATTTACCTGCAAATGATTTTGAACTTTATTTTACTGCTTTAGATGAAGAAGATTTGGATACCGCCGCTTGGTATGTGGTAAACTTAGCTACAAATGATACGGTTTATTCTAATAACAATATTGATTTTGCAAGCGATCAACTCATTCCAGAATGGGGAATAGCTATCTCTGTTATTCAGACCAATTATACGAATCTTTCATTTGGATATTTAGGATATGAAACTGATCCGATAGGCGCTACATTGACTTTTGCAGATTCATCCAAAAGATGGTTAACAGGGATTGAGGATACCGACCAATATAATGCCACGAACTGGCTGAGGTCGGGATCATTTGAACCTGAGCCAGACGATTGCTTAGGCCCTGTAGTGTTGAACCCTTGCTATTATAGAGACAAAGTTGTTGATTTCGATCAATTATATGAAGGGTTAGTTGGTGGTATTGCCGGTCCATTTAAACTAGCCGGAACAGAATTTCAAGGCATGCCAATTGGATATCCAAATGCAACTTACGATCCTATTTCAGGATTAGCAAGTTCTTGGTATAGTCCAACAATTAGTCAGACCAAAACTAGCTTTGCAGATCTTCATGGTGTTGATATTGTATTTACTGATGACCAGACAAAATGGACGCAATGTCCCGTAATCGAAACAGGGCATATTAATAACCAAAACATTGGTAATGCTTCCATAATGACCTTGCGCCGATCTAAATCATTAGACATTAACGGAAATGAATTGGAAACAACCGGAATGAGCTGGTTTCCTGGATATGCCATTGATGTTGAAACGGGAGAACGCTTAAATATGGCGTTCGGAGAAAATTCGTGGTTAGCAGGTTCTAATGGGCACGATATGATTTGGAATCCGACATCCGAATATGCAAATGCCTTAACAGGTGAACCTCGATTTGGTGGTGGACATTTTATTTATGTTTTTGGCGTTGATATTGACGGAGGAGATATGCCGCCTTATGACAATGGAAACTGGCTGTACAATCAATTGCAAGATGAATCAGCATCTAACTACATTAACACGTGGAAAAATTGCTTGTGGATTGTTGAGCCACTTTTAGTGAGTGATGAGGTATTGTTAAGTACAGAAGCCCGCATGAGTTTGCGCGTTAGTCATCCATATCAAACGGAAGTTTCCACAGGAATTAATAATGGATTACCGGCTTATCGATTCACAACAAATGGAATTCAGACGCAGTATGAGCAGAATGAAACGGCAATTTCAGCACTCGATCAAATAAAGATTGTTCCCAATCCATATTATGCTTACTCGGCTTATGAAGGAAATGGAATTGACAACCGCGTTAAAATCACCAACCTAACTGAAACTTGTACCATAACAATATTCAATATGAACGGCAGTTTGGTTAAGAAAATTGAAAAAGACAACGCACTCACATTTGCAGATTGGACCTTGAAAAATCATGCAAGTATTCCAATTGCTAGCGGACTATACATCTTCCATATCGACGTGCCGGGTGTTGGAGAAAAAATATTGAAATGGTACGCAGCCATGCGTTTGGTTGATACTTCAAACTTTTAAAATTGCGAAACATGAAAATTTCGAATGCACTTGCAACAACGTTTTTATTTCTATCCGTAATCAGTTATGGTCAAAAATTAAAGCTTGGACCAGAGATTGGGTTTAACATGCCCTTTTTAGAATCAACTGAGCTCGGTAAAAGTTTTGAGCCTGGCTTTCATGCAGGAGCGAATGTTGAGTACCATTTCATCGATTATTTTTATTTAAGATCGGGTGTGTTTGCTTCTCAGAAAAGACAATCCTATAGTTCAAGCGACACTGTATTAGTGAATCTTTTTGTTTTAGAAGATTTGATTGAAATTGATGAGGTAAACTTAGAATCATATTCACATACATCAGGCCGTGTAGCGCAATTATACATTGAGTTGCCGCTTGTTGCCGCGTATCGCTATAAAGATTTGAGCATTTACGCTGGACCGTATTTTGGATTCATGCTTTCCGCAAAAGCGAAGGAGGTTAAATCAGTTGATACGCCTTTTTTAAGAACGGTAGATATTGTTTCGCTAATTCCTGATGGGCTTCCGGTGGATGCAGTTCTTGCTACTTTGCCTGCTGCCGAGAAAACTAGATTCAATGAGTCCAGTTCAAAATCGGGCTTAAAACCATTAGATATTGGATTAAAAGCAGGGTTGTCATATCAATTTAATAATCTTGGTGCAAACGTTAATTACCAATATGGTTTTACCGATTTTCGCACACCGACTCAATTAGAATTTCAAAACCATCACTATTTTCAGTTAACCCTTCATTATAATTTTGGAATAGGGAAAGGCAATTAGTAATCTGCTTCAGACGGATGGTTTAAAAGCTATGTGTAAAGTGAACTACTAACATCCGCATTCACCAAAAAATGGAATAACGATCGTTTGCCCGTCACTATTATTAATGTAAGTCCCCTTCCTTTTGAAAGGTCTCATCCGAACTGGAAACTTGCTTAAAATTAAGGGTAATTACATAGTCATTGTTGGCAACAATTACAGTTCCATTTCCGTCATCTTCCCAATTGCTTCTACCTAAAGTAAATTTCTCATTTCTCCATCCAATTTCATAAAGGCAAATTTCACTCTAAAATCATCCATATAGATATACTCACCTAAATTGAAAGCATCAAATTTTTTTGAAAAATAGCAGGCACAACAATCAATTTCTGGTGGAAATTCAGTGAAAGAATCTATGCTTATTTCAAATGGAGCAACTTCGTCTAATTGAACATAAACCAATTCTTCCGGATCATCTTCCGAATTTTCTAGTGACGCGGTTCCTTCTGGAGCTGTGCTATTCTCTTGGCTTTCAGACGGGGCATTATTAAACTATTAATCATAAAGAGCAATGCGAGGATGGTATATTGGATTATTCTTTTCATAGTGGTTATTTCGAGGTGTAATGTACAATTTTCAATCTGACATGGTAAATATGAATCAAAAAAGCCCCGCTCAAAATAGTGAACGGGGCCTTATCTCTAAAAATCTTTTAAGTCATTCAACCACGCCAAAACAATATGTTAAAACGCAGTCTAAAATTTGTCAGTTTCAGACTGACTAAAAATCAAACTTAATCCCTTGCGCTAAGGGTAACTCAGCAGAGTAATTAATTGTATTTGTTTGTCTTCTCATGTAAACTTTCCATGCATCAGATCCTGATTCACGACCGCCACCAGTTTCTTTTTCACCGCCGAACGCACCGCCAATCTCTGCTCCTGAAGTTCCAATATTTACATTAGCAATCCCACAATCGGATCCCCATGCAGATAAAAACTCTTCTGACTCACGAATATTATTGGTGAAAATTGAAGATGAAAGTCCTTGTGCAACGTCATTTTGAATATCGATTGCATTGTCAACTGATCCGCTATATTTTGTTAAATATAAAAGTGGTGCAAATGTTTCATGCTGAACAATAGCAAATGAATTATCTGCTTCTGCAATGGATGGGGAAACATAACAACCTGATTCGTATCCCTCACCTGTTAATGTTTTTCCTTCAACCAACATAGTTCCGCCTTCTTCTTTTACCTTATCAATTGCTCCTAAGTAAGCGGTTACAGCGTCTTTATCAATTAATGGTCCCATATGGTTTGCTTCATCTAATGGGTTGCCAATAGTGATTTGCTTGTACGCATTCACTAAAATATTCTTTACGTTATCGTAAATAGAATCATGGATGATTAAACGACGCGTTGATGTACATCTTTGTCCCGAGGTACCAACAGCTCCAAATACAACACCTGGAATTACCAATTCTAAATCAGCAGATGGAGTAATAATAATGGCGTTATTTCCACCGAGTTCTAATAATGATTTTCCTAATCTTTTTCCAACAGCCTCACCAACAGCCTTGCCCATCCGGGTTGATCCTGTTGCAGATACTAAAGGAACTCGTTTGTCGTTTGACATTGCAATTCCTAAATCGGCTCCACCAATTAGTACAGATGAAACACCTTCTGGCACATCATTCGCTTCGAATACTTGCGCCGCAATATGTTGACATGCAATGGCAGTTAATGGGGTTTTTTCTGATGGTTTCCAGATACAAACGTCTCCACAAATCCAAGCTAAGGCTGTATTCCAGCACCAAACAGCAACTGGAAAGTTAAATGCGGATATAATTCCTACAATTCCTAATGGATGGTATTGGTCATACATTCTATGAACTGGTCTTTCAGAGTGTAATGTTGATCCATTTAACTGACGAGATAATCCAACTGCAAAATCGCAGATATCAATCATTTCTTGAACCTCACCCAATCCTTCTTGGTATGATTTTCCCATTTCATAAGAAACTAATTTACCTAAAGGCGCTTTGTATTCACGCAGTTTTACACCAAGTTGACGAACCATTTCACCTCTTTTGGGTGCTGGCACTTGTCGCCATTCTTTAAAAGCTTCTTGCCCTTTTAAAATTGCTGCCTCATATTCGGCTTCCGTAGCACTCTTTACTGAGGCTATTAATTTTCCATCAACTGGAGAATAAGAGTCAATTTGTTCCCCTCGGGTATTGAACCAATGTGATCCCGTTGAGGCACCATTGTTCAATTCTTTCAATCCTAATTGATCTAAAACCGCTTTAATTTCGGTTTCAACTGCTACTGTAGACATATTTTTTTCTTTAAATTCTTAACAAAAGTACAATATTTAGAGGAAAAAATTCACAGCATTTTGGTTTAGTTTAGACGGTTTTAAACAACTTCATTATCTTTACGATAAGAAAAGACTCCGAAATGGTTACAACATGACAGTTTAGTCTCATTAAGTGAGAAAAAGAGTAGTAACATTATTAAAAATTAAAGCAATGAAAAAAACAATTTTTATTTTAGGTGCAGCGCTAATTCTGCTGAGTAGTTTTTCTGGAGTATTAAAATCTGCAGGTGAAGATCTTTGTAAGGCCTATTTCCCAATGGATGTAGGAACAACCTTGACCTATGAAAATTACAATGGCAAAGATAAGTTGCAATCAACAGATCAAATGACGGTGACGGATGTAATTGAATCAGCCGCATCAACCTTAATTAAGGTGAACATTAAATCAGCTGATAAAAAAGGAGAAGAAACATATTCAAATGATGTTGAATATGTTTGTGAAGATCGTGTGCTTAAGGTTTCTATGGAATCATTGATGGATTCAAAAACCATGGAAGCATATAAGGACATTGAAATAACAATGACACAAACAGAATTGCAGATTCCTTCTAATTTAAGCGTTGGTCAAGAATTGCCAAATGCTGCCATGGAAGCGGTTATTTCTACAAACGTTATGCAAGTCATGAAAATGGATTTTAAAAATTACAGAGCGTAAAGCGGAAGCTCAAGAGGATGTAACGACAGCTGCAGGTACGTTTAGCTGCTTTAAGTTCTCTCAAAAAACCAACATGAAAATGATGTTTATTGACAAGACTTATAAGAATATAGATTGGTATACAAACGGCATTGGATCTGTTCGGCCAGAGACATATACTGAAGCTGGAAAGCTGGAAAGTTACCGCGTTTTAGCCAACATCTTCCGATAATTTTTAAATGCTGCAAAAGTTCGATTTTTCCTCATATAAAAATATTTTAATCGTAGCCTTTATTATACGGTTAATTACAGCAATTTTCTCGCAAGGGTATGGTATGCATGATGATCATTTTTTGATTGTTGAAGCG
>Ga0213861_10002913_pt1 | contig 14361 bp, 14 predicted proteins | sample PICome_4_FD_160110 | JGI IMG/M metagenome (GOLD analysis project Ga0213861, IMG submission 160110) | Coastal seawater microbial communities near Pivers Island, North Carolina, United States - PICO131 | ecosystem: Environmental > Aquatic > Marine > Coastal | place: USA: North Carolina... | reverse complement strand
GCTTTTATTTTGTTCTTTCATTGATAATTTTTTATTATATGAATTTTTATAAATAGTATCATTTGGTAAATTTAAATCAGCAAGTTCATCAAAATGATATATATTAAATAATTTAGTAGTTGGAACAATATAAGGTTCTAATTTAGTGCCATAGTATTCTGGTGTTGCTATAATTATAATTTTACCTAAAAGATTACATAGTTTTTCTAAAAATAATGGAAATTCTTGATATTTTTTAATATCAACTAATAAATCTCCAAATATTTCTTTTACATTATCAGCAATAACATTTATTGTAAAAGCATTTTTAGTATTTAATATTAAATGAATTATTAAAGGATAATTTATACTTTTATTATTTAGTTTAAAAGCATTACCACGAATTATTTTAAATACACTTTTAATTTCTAATGTATTTAAACTTGTAATAAGTCTTTGTCCGTATTCAGCAGTAGCTATAACTGGTAAAGCTTGTGGTCCAGTATCAGATTCACATATTGGTATTTGAATATAACGTGCACCTGATTGTATAACTTCTTCAATCATATCATTACTAACATAATCATAATGTTGATTACCAATACAAGGTGTCATATAACTTGAACTAATATAGTAGTCGCATAATTTAAATTGGTATTTTATATCTTGTTGATAACATTGTAGTAAAGGTTTATTTTCTAATTTTTTTTTATAGTTTATTGATGATATTACATACTTACTTCTGGAACCTAAATTATATTTATAAAGTAAATAAAATAAAAATATTAATACAGGAACAACGACAAATAACCAATATTTTAAATTACTACTTAAATGATTTTTAATACCAACAACAAGAGTATTTATTTTAGTATCAGTATTATTAATAAAATTTGAATTATTTATATTTGTATTTATATTATTTTGATTACCATATTTTGTTTTAATAGTATTTTCTAATTTTTTAATAGTGTTATTAGTTGACATTTTAAAATAAAAAAATAAGAAATAATATAATCTTACTAATTACTAATTATATAATTATAATAAATATATATATTATAAAAAACATAGAAAAATAAAAAAATAAAGTATGAATAATTTATAATAATTTATATTAAAATTTCATTTTCAGTATTATTAGTTTTAAAATTTTTAAGAACATTAGAACCTGATTTGCGATAAGATGCAATCACACTAAATCCTAATAATAAAACAAAAGGAAACAGAACTACATTAAGTATATCATCTGGTCTTTTTTTAAAGAAAAGATGTTTTAAATATTTTTTTTCACCAGATGATAGTTTAAAAAACATTTTTATTAATAGTGTTATATAATTATAATTACAATTATTTTAAAATAAAATCAATTTTTCTATTATAATTTTATATTTTCTATTTATTAGTCCAAGTATGATTACAATTACAACATTGATATAAAAATGTTAAAGTATTTTCATTAACCATTAAATATAAAACATCATTTAAATTTATGTTTTCTTCATTAAGTAATTCATTGTTTTCTACTTGTTTATTTGTAATACAATCATTATTAGGACATTGAATATTATTAACGTGAGGTAATGTTGGGTCATTACATAAAAATTTTAAACTATTTTTATCAATATTAGTTTTATTTATATTATAATTTTGTTTATAAATACATTTATATTCTGGTTCTTTTGAAATATCAACTATTTTTTTATAACTACAATTTTTACATTTATAACTTGATAGTTTATTAGGATTGTCATCATTTAATAGTTCCAAAACTAAATATGTTTCACAATCAGGGCAAAATTTAACATCCATTTTTTATAATATTACTATTATTTATTTATATTATTTAATATTTTAATTATAATTATTTATATTATATAATTTTTTGTTTATATTATTTTTAATTTATAAAATAATCAATTTTTTATTACTTAATATATTATATTTTTTATATATTATAATTTTTATATATTTAATTAATTTCTTTTTTATAAAAAAATTTTAATTTAAATAATAAAAAAAATATTATATATTTATAATATATAAAATATAAAATCTTATAAATTATTTAAATTTAACTATGGCTGTTAATCGTAAATCTAAAAATCAAATGCGTTCAAAAATAAATAAACGTAAAAGTCAACATCAAAAAGGTGGGTCCCCTGCTTCTGACCTTGTTAATGAAGCTCTTAAAGTTTCAAATCAAGTTAAAAATGATTTTGTAACTTCACCACGTATTAGAGAGGGAAGAATGAGTGGTGGTAGTTCTGCTTCTAATATGGTTATGTCAAATTTAAAAAATAATAGTTTAACTACACCTTTTCCAACAGGATTTAAAGTTGAAGGAGATATTAATAGTCTTAATACCTATAAACCATCAGGTGGTGCTCGTCGTAAATCTCGCAAATCTCACAAATCTCGTAAATCTCGTAAATCTCGCAAAGGTAGTAAATCTCACAAAGGCAGTAAATCTCGCAAAGGCAGTAAATCTCGTAAATCTCGTAAAATGAGTGGTGGTGGTTCAGATTGGATATCAAGTCAATATTCTCTTGGTTCTTATAATCAAGCCGAGATGAGTGCAGGAGATGTTGCTAAATTTAGTCAATCAGCTGCTGGCTCACGTGCTGATTATATGAATCCTCCAAATCTTGGACTTGCTGGTTCAGGTTCTCCAATGACTGAATTAGAAGGAGCAAATGTAAAATCTATTGGCTCACCTTTAATATAATTTAAAATAAAATATAAAAATTTAAAATAAAATATAAAAATTTAAAATAAAATATAAAAATTTAAAATAAAATATAAAAATTTAAAATAAAATATTAATCAAATGAAATTATTATTTCTTTCTTTTTTTTACTTAAATTAAAATTTTTTTCATTTTTACTAATTAATTTATAAACTGAATATTTAATACCTTTAATAAATTTTTCTTTACTATATAAATCATAATCATATATTTTTAATAATTGTCTTAAAATTGTAATTGCTTGCTTATTAGTTAAAGTATTAATATTATTAAAATATTTTTTTTTTTTACAAGGTAGATAATATTTATTTAATTCATTTTCTAAATTTTTAAAATTTTTTAAAGTATCTATTTTATTCATATCTATATAACTAAATTCTTTAGTATCATTTAAATTTTTTAATCCAAAACTTTTTATAATATTATTTAATAATTCAATGGGTGGTTTAGATACAAATAATTGTTTCAATACCATTTTATATTATACTTATATAAAATATTATATTTTAAATTTATATACTATAATTAAAAATAGAAATATTAATTATTATTTTAACTTATATATAAAATAATAGTTAATATTATTTAGATAAACAAAAATCTAATGTATTTTTATGATTAATAATAGGTTTATTTCTTTTTAATTTTAATTCATTTATATTTAAAATATTAATTTTACTTTTATCAACAGGTATAAAAGTATTATTTAAATTTGATTTTTTATATATTTCTTCTAACATTGGAATAATTGTATTACAAGGTGGAAATTGTATATTATATGTTTTTTCATTATTTAAATTTCTATAGTCATCAATAGTTAAAGTGCCTCCAAATGTAGTTAAAGCCATTTTATCTATGGATGGCATTATTGTTTTATATTCACCATATACTTTAAAATATAATAAATTTAATAATGATATTTTTTCCCAAAAACTATCATCATATTTATAATATTGTAATAAATAAGCCAACGCACAATTACTCATACAAAAATTACCAAACAATTGAAATTTATTATTTATAAATTTATAAGGTATTCCCCAAGGTGTATTTGTAAATGAATGACAACACCATAAACATGCAATTTTAGTAGTTGTAATCCAATTACTATTATTTAAATTTACACCTAAATGAGTTAAAACATTTAACTTATTACTTGAACTATTATATTTGTTATTTAATATAATGTCTATTTGTCTTTTATTTTTTGAAATATCCAAAACAGTATTTTCATTTTTTTTTTCAATATTATAATCATTATTTAAATTATTTTCATTAATATTTGATATATAGTTGTTATTTTTTATAATTTTATTATTATCATTATTATCATTATTATCATCATTATTATCATCATCATTATTATCATTGGTAGTGTTGTTATTATCATTGATAGTGTTTTTATTATTATTGGTAGTGTTGTTATCATTATTATTGGTAGTGTTGTTACCATTATTATTGGTAGTGTTGTTATTATAATCAGTATCATTATTATCATCACCATTTAAATTACTAATATTAATCATTTCAAAATTATTATTATTTTTTAAAGTATTATCTTCTAATGTATATGGTTTTGGTTCTGATAAATTAGGATTATAAGAAAATAAATTTTTACTATAATTCAATTCATTATTTAGTTTTAGACAACTTAATGGTAATTTAATAATTAAGTTTTCTTCTGTTTTAATATTTCCATATTCATCATTATCATTTGTTTCATATTTAAATTTATCTTTTGGTTTTCTTCCTCTTCTTTTTGTTATCATAGATCCATTTTCATTATTATCACTTTCATTTTTTTCTTTTTGTTTTTCTTTTTTTTCTTCTTTTTCTTTCTTTTTTTCTAATTTTATATTATTATTTATTTCTTTTTGTTCTTTTTTTTTTAATTTTTTTTCTTTTATTAATTCTATTATTTTAAGCTCATCACATGTTTTAAGTTTTGGTTTTCTACCACGTTTTTTTAATATTTTAAAATTTAATACTTCTCCATCTTTGTCTTCTTTGTCTTCTTTGTCTTCTTTGTCTTCTTCATCTTCTTCGTCTTCTTCTTCTTCTTCGTCTTTTTCTGCTTCTTGTTTGTCTTTTTGTTCTGCTTCTTGTTTGTCTTTTTGTTCTGCTTCTTGTTTGTCTTTTTGTTCTGCTTCTTGTTTGTCTTTTTGTTCTGCTTCTTGTTTGTCTTTATTTTTTTTGTTCTCAATTTTAGATTTTTTTATTTTAATGCTATTCATTTTAAAAATAAAAAAAAATATAAATATTAATATATTTTATTTAAATTTAATTTTAATTATATATATTATGTATTATTTATTTAAATTAAAAAATAAAAAAGAAAAAAAAATTATTATCATAGAAAATTAATAAATTATTAAATAATTATAAATGTTCTAAACAAACAGGTTGATAACTTTCAGAACCTCCTACTAAAAATATATCATTTGAATTTGCAATACGTTTTGTAAACGGTGCTTTTTTTTTACAAATAGAACAATTAGCTTTTAATTTTTCAACACTGGTTGAATATGGAATTAATTCTAATAATTTACAATTAGGAAAAGGTTCTTGTTTATAATCACCATCTAAACCACAGATGTATATAATTTTTTTATATTCAAATAATAATTTTTTAATAACATCATATAAATCTGGAAAAAATTGACCCTCGTTTATAAAAATATAATTAATATTAGAAATATCATTTTCAAAAATAGTATTTAAATTTAACATAGCAATACAAGGTATTTGTAAATTATCATGACTTGTTATAAAAGTATTTTTACTATATCTATCATCAGAACTATGATTAATTACAAGTATATTTTTATTTTGTAATTTATTTATATTATTTGCTTCATTTATTAATCTTGTTGTTTTACCAGCAAACATTGGTCCTAATATTAAATGTAGTTCTCCCATATTTAAAAAATATGATCCTTTAAAAATTATAATAATTTAAAAATATTTAATAATATTATAATTCTAAAGATTAAAAAGATTTTAAATTCAATTTTTAATAATTAAATTTAATTAATAATTAATGAAAAAAAATGAAAAAAATAATGAAAAGAAATAATTTACATATATATAATTTTAAATTTTTTAATTTTTAATTTTTAATTTTTAATTTTTAATTTTTAATTTTTAATTTTTAATTTTTAATTTTTAATTTTTAATTTTTAATTTTTAATTTTTAATCATCATCTGAATTTTCAACTTCAGAATCACTTTCTTCTTCTTTTTCTTCTTCTTCTTTTTTCATAGTAGTATCTAAATCATCCAAATCATCCATATCATAAACTGGTGTTTCGTAAGTAACACCGCATTTATTTAATGTTAAGTTAATACTTGTTCCTTTAGGACCAAACCAAATATGACGACTATAAAATTCAATAGTAGAAATGCTAATATCTTTATTAAGAACATCTTCTGAATTAGTAATTGCTTTATTATTTCCAGAATTATAGATTTTACCATCAAAACCTTTATCATCACTATGCCAAATTTTAATCCAAATAGAAGGTTCATATGTTGGTTTTTCACCTTTCTTAATTTTTTCTTGATCGGCTTTATTATAAGATACTAATGGTTTAAGAATAGCTTTCAATAATTTTTCAGTTTTCTTAGAACCATAATAATCTTTACTATTAGCCAGTAAAGTTGTTAAAATTGTTTTATCAAGACTTTGAATCATATTATGTAAATTTTCATCTGTTAAACGAATACTCATAGAATAACTGACAGTATCATCTTTTTCAAATTTAAAAATACGTCCAACAATATCAGTTAATTTAATACGCAATTTCTTATCATCATAAAGCAATTCACAAAATTTACCACCTTTTTCGTGTTGTTGAATAGCACCAATAACAAGTTTGTCTTTATTAAAATTTTCAGGTGTAATAGAATTACTTTCATATTGTTCGCTGTTACCAATACTTTTAATATTAATTTGATTAATTTCAAAACCTAAACTATATTTTCCAACACCAAGCTTTAATTTATTAATACAAATACAAACATCAATAACAGTATTTTTTTCCAAAGCAAGTTCTAAATTAGAAACATCAGGAACATCAGAAGTTGTGCTTTTACAAACAAAATCATTAGATAAAATACCACCAATAGCATAACCATATTTTTCGTGTTTGGTTAAAGTTGGCTTAAACATATCAGTACATTCTTCTTCTTCCATATTTTCATCAAACCATTTTTCAGAATTTTCTACACCTTGAGTAATTAAATGTTTTTCAAATTTTTCAATCATATTAATAAAATTTTCATCTTTTAAACCCATAAAAATTTGATATTTATCTTTTTTACCTTTAATAATTTTACCATCTTTATCTTTGTTATCTAATTTTTTAAACGTTTTTACAGTACAACCACGCACAACAACAAGTAATTTTTTATCATTAGATGTAGATGTATCATATGTAACTTTACAATATTTAATCCCAATTTCAGTATTAGTAATCACATTACTGAAACTAACATTATTTTCATTAAAATCACTTGGCATCAAAGGTTTAATTGAAATAGCAGGCATTTTTAAAAAATTATACACTAACTTAAATTAAAAATTACAGGAAACTCGAGATAATAGAAATTGACTTTTCTATACTTTCATATGATAATATCTTTTTAAATTATATTTTTTCAATTTTTTATTTAATTTAAAGAATAATAAAAAAATAGAAAAAATAGAAACTAATATAATTATAATTTTTTCTTTGGTGTTTTCTTTGGTGTTTTCTTTGGTGTTTTCTTTGGTGTTTTCTTTGGTGTTTTCTTTGGTGTTTTCTTTGGTGTTTTCTTTGGTGTTTTCTTTGGTGTTTTCTTTGGTGTTTTCTTTGGTGTTTTCTTTGTTTTCAATTGTTTTGATTGTTCTTGTTCTTCATTTTTAAATAATTTATTATTATTTAAATCTTTAAGTGTAATATTATTAGCTACTTTCAAAATATTTTCTAATGTTTTATTTGTTGATAAATTATTATTATTTTCCATTTTTTTTTATAAGAATAAACTATAAATTATTTATATTATTATACTATAATTAAGCAACAAAAAAAATACAATATATATATATATATATTAAAAATGGAAAATAATAAAAATAATAAAAATATTGAAGATATTGAAGATATTGAAGATATTGAAGATATTGAAGATATTGAAGATATTGAAGATATTGAAGATATTGAAGATAATAAAAATATTGAAGATATTGAAGATATTGAAGATAATAAAAATATTGAAGATAATAAAAATATTGAAGATATTGAAGATATTGAAGATATTGAAGATATTGAAGATATTGAAGATATTGAAGATAATAAAAATATTGAAGATATTGAAGATAATAAAAATATTGAAGATATTGAAGATAATAAAAATATTGAAGATATTGAAGATATTGAAGATATTGAAGATAATAATATGTATAATGATATTGACTATAATATAGAATTTCTTATTGAAGATGATGAAAAACTTATTGATATTGAAAAAGTAAAATCAAAAGTTGATACTTATATAAATAATTATAATAATGATATTATGATTAAATATAAATCTACTTTTAATAAATTATATCAAAAATATTCAAATAAAAAATATAAAATTAAACAATTGCCTATTAAAGATAAATATGAAAATATTAAAATTGTTGTTTTATCTAATGATAAAAAAGAAACAATTATTAAAGAAATAACTAAACCTGTATATATATATTATGATGATAATTTTAATTTATATAAATTAAAAAATAAAATATCAAATGAAAGAGAAGAATTATTATTTAAATACAAACAATTAATTTCACAATTTGAAGTTTCATTAGAAGATAAAAAAATATTTGAAAAAGAAAGACAAAATTTTATATCATTATTAGAAGAATATTATACATATACATTATATCATAAAAAAATTAATAAAATAAATATGATAGATAAAACAAAATTAATATTACAATCATTGTTATTAATTAAGAATCATAATGATGAAAACGATATTAATATATTATCCGGAAATGAATATAATATTGATAATTCATTAATAAATGAAATGAATAATTATAATACAGATAAATTAACAGAATATAATAATATAATATTACAATTAAAAGGTAAAAATCAAAAAGAAATACAAAAAGATTCTAAATTTATTGAAGAAATTAAATTATATTTAAATAAAACAAATAAAAATGATATATTGAATAAAATTAAAGATAATATAAATAAAGAAGATAATTATATAAATTATATTATTTATAAATTACCAACTGTAAATTAATTATTTACATTAAGTATTGCTTGTATTATTTCATTTTTAGAACCATATGACCTTACTTTATATTCCTTAGCAATTTCTTTTAATTGTTTAGATGACATATTATTTAATTCATTTACATCATAATTTTTATTATTAGCTATAGTTTGATTTTTTTCAAGTTTAATATTTTTAATATCTCCAGATAATAACTTATCTAATTCAATTGTTTCATTATTTTCATTATTTTCATTATTATTTAAAGATATAAACTTAGTAGTATCATTATCACTATCATTATCAAGTTCATCTAAACTTAAATTATCAAGTTCATCTATATTATCATCATTATCATCATTATCATCATTATCATCATTATTTAAACCTAAATTATTAAGTTCATCTATATTATCATTATTATTATCATTATTATTATCATTATTATTATTGTTATCATTATTAGTATCATCATTATTATCTAAACTTAAATTATCAAGTTCATCATTATCACTATCACTATCACTATTATGTTCTAAATTATTTAAATCTTCTAAATCTTCAATATCAAAATTATTATCTTCTAAATTATCATTCATTGGATCAGTTGTAATTGAATCATTATCATTAAATATAATATTATCATTATTTTTCATAGAATGTATAACATCATATATATTATCTTTAATATTATCTTCTTCATCATCTAATTCATTTACAGATTCTTTATCTTGATTATTTAAATCATTTAAATTATTCAAATCATTTAAATCATTTAAATCATTCAAATCATTCAAATCATCTAATTCATTTAAATCATCTATTTCTATATTTTTTATATTTGATTTATTTAATGTTTCTTGTAAATGACTAATATTTTCAATATTTTCTTTTGTTAATTTTATTATATTAGCTTTTTTATTATCTTCATCTATATTTATTTGTTTTATATTTTCATTATTTGAAGATATATCAATTGTATTCTTTTCATTAGTATTATTTATTATTTTATCATATATTTCATCATTATGTTTTTGTTGATTAAAAAAAATATTTTTTAAATCTTCAATATTTCTTTTTAATTCTGTAATTTCACGCTGTTTTGTAAAATGTGAATACAATAAATATAAACAACATAAAATTATTAATGCAAAACTTATTAACAAAATATTAGAACTTATATTTTGTAAATCAACCATAATTATATTTAATAATAAATAAAATTAATTAATTTTTATATAATATAAATATTTATAAAAATAAAATAAAACGAAAACAAATTAAAAATACAAATAAATATATATTCATTTTTAACATATATTTATTTTATCTAATTCTTTTTTATATTTCATTAATTTTTGATAACATTTATTTATTGTTACTTGAGATATTTCACACGTTTGTAAAATAGTATGTTTATTAATAGTAATATTTAATCTTTCTAATATATAATAAATAATTGTTGATGTTCTTGATAAAGGAGTATGTTTTTCTAAATATTTATTTTTTTCTATATAAATTAAAATAATACGACAAGCTTCAAATACTTTGTCATTTAAACCTAATTTACAAGTAAATCTATGTAATTTGGTTATACATTCTTTTACTATTTTATTATTTTCTATATTAATATCTTCTTTATTATCTTCTTTATTATCTTCTTTATTATCTTCTTTATTATCTTCTTTAATATCTTCTTTATTATCTTTTTTATTATCTTCTTTAATATCTTCTTTAATATCTTCTTTAATATCTTCTTTAATATCTTCTTTAATATCTTTTTTATTATCACTACCACTATTACTATCACTATCACTACCACTATTACTATCACTATCACTACCACTATTACTATCACTATCACTATCACTATCACTATCACTACCACTATCACTACCACTACCACTATCACTATCACTACCACTATCACTATCACTATCACTATCACTATTACTATTACTATTACTATTACTATTACTATTACTATTAGTATCACTATCGTTTTCACTATTATTACAAGATTGTTTCATTTTAGATATTTTATTTTTTTTTCCAAGTTTAATATTTTTCCAAATTTCTTCAAATGTTTTAATACTTTTACGAAATGTCTTATTATTTTTTAATTTAAACATTTCAGCAATTTCATTACAATTACGAGGCACTCCTTTTAATTTACAGGCTAACATAATACAACCTGCTTTCATAGCTTCTTTTTTTGTTCTTCTTGAAGATTTTATTTCACTAACATCTTTATACATATATTTAGCTTCTTCTATAATACATTGACTAATACCAGCATTTTGAGCCATTATAGTAATATTATTAAAAGTATCTAATAAACTTGAATCGCGATATGTAAAACCATTCCAAAAACTCATATTTCTTATTCTTTTTGAATTTTTATTATTTTTATTACTGTAACCGACTAAACTACCAATACTCGTATTTGGTAATAATTCGCTTGTAGGTACATCACACCGTGCTGGGTCACTACCTTTACTATCATCATTACCATAAAATCTCCATTCTTGACCTGAATCAATTATACAATCGTTATATAATCCGCAATCATTACAAATATTATATCCATCCATTTCAATTAAATTTTTAGAGTTACAATTAATACAATTTATTTCACAATATACACTTTTATTATTTACATCTTTATTATTTACATCTTTATTATTAGTTTCATATTCATTTTTTTTGTTCTCATCATCATTAAATTTATAATCATCATTAATATGTTTTTCAATATATTCTAATTGTTTATTTTTTATAGTTTTTTTTATAGAATTAGTATTTTCATTTACTTTATTTTTCTTTTTTTCAAGAAAAATTGTAGACAGCATTGTATTGTAATCTAATAAAACATCATTATTTCTATTATTTTCATTCATTATTATAATTTATTTTTATAATAATAATCTATTTAATAAAATATAATTATATAATATTAGATTTCAATTTTTTACAATGAACTGTTTTAGTTATTTTATTGTTTTATTTTTATATTGTTAAAATATATTACTAATTAATTATAATTTAAAGAAAAAGTTAAAAATAAATAAAAAAATATTTTAGAATAATAGAGACTATAAATAATTTTTAATATGAATAAAAATATAAAAAAACAAAGTAAATATAATAAAAATATTAAAAATAAAAAATATAAATTAAAAAATAATACAAACAAAAAAACAAAAAAAAATAATAATAATCATTTAAAAAATTATAAAGGAGGAAATAGACAAGAACATTTTGAAATAAGGTCTCCACAAAATATTGATTATGATAAATATAGATTAGGTAAATATGTAAATACTCAAATAGATTGGAGAAATATGCCTGGAACACCACCTAGACCAGATTGTTGTATTCTATAAATACTTTTTTATTATTTTAATTTTAAATTTTGTAGTCGTTATTTTATATTTACTTAAATTAGTTTTATAATTTTTTTGATAATTTTATTATGGTCATTTTCAATAATTAAAATATATATGTAAAATAAAATATATTATATATACTCAATGTTTACTATTACAACTATTATAAGACAATTATTTTATATTTATCATAATCCTAATCATAAATATACTAATAATTATAAAGTAAAACAATATAATACTATTGAAACTAATAAATATAATTCTAATTTTATAATACTATCTGGAATTAATATTGATTATGATAGATATAAATTATCTACTTTTATAAAGAATAATATTAAAGAATAATAATAAAATTAATAATAATCAAATAGTATATCTAACACCTTCTAATCCTTCACATTCTTGTAATATTTTATAATTTAATAGTTATAGTAATAATTAATTATTTAATATTAAATTTTAAATGTTAAATTTTAAATGTTAAAGTTTTATTATTAAAATCTATAATTAACATAAATAAAAAATATAATAATAAAATGGTTGTATTTATAACTATTTTGCCAAATATATATTGGATTTATAATAATCCAACAAATCCAAAATCTCAAAATGACTATAAAATAGAAATGAGTAAATTTATAGAACAGAACACAATTAAAACAATTATTGAATTAGATGACAAACTTACATTTTGGAAAAAATCAAATGATTATATCAATGAAATTAAATTACAAATGGAAAAAGATGAATTTTCTAAATTATATACAATTTTAACAAAATTAAATGATATTATAAAACAAAATTATATTAATAATACACCTCTTATTATTTCTACATATAATACTAATTATATAGAACTTGGTTTAGCCATATGGATTTATTTTTTTAATAAAACAGCAAGTATTCCGTTTGACACAGTTATTAAATTATTATCTATTAAAATTATTGGTAATATTAAATTAAGTGACACATTAAAAAAATTCTTTGCTTTTCTGAATTTAAATAATCTTTCTGGAAAAACATAATTTTATAGTTGTGATTGTATTTTATCTTTTTATAATTTTATTAGTTTATTTTATATTAATTATTTTTATAATTACTGTTGTTTTATCTTTTTATTAATTATTTTTATAATTAGTGTTGTTTTATTTAATATTTAATTAGTTATTTTTTTAATAGCCTATTGTTTTCCACATAACTGTATGTGATGTATCACTATCTTGATTATATAATCTAATAGAAGATGCTGATAATTTTAGTGCTTGACCATAAGCATAAGTAGTTGGTTCACCACTTACTTGAGCCACAGCAAAATAGGTTGAGGTTGATGTATAAGGTAAATTTGTAATATCTACAGTGCTATCAGCAGCTACTGTTGTTTGTCCATAACAAATTTGTGGTTTTTTAATATTAGAAAATGTGGTTGTGCTTGAACCATAATATCTATATAAAGAATTTGTTGATGAAAATAAATTTAAACCTTTAAATTTTTGTGGAACGGTATATTTTACTGCTATTGAAGTTACATAATGATATGAACTATAATCAATTGTCGTCCAAGTTATTAAATCAGGACTTGAATAGAAATTATAATTTCTATCTGTGGCTGATGCTCTTACAGTAATTATCCATAATTTATTAGTCCATTTAATATCCCAAATCCATAACGTAGAAGGTGATATACACACGGTCCAATTTATACCATCAACACTTTTAACAATATTTGTTGCACTAGAATCACTACCTTCAACACCTACACATACGAAAATTGAGCCATTCCACACAACACTATATCCTTCATGTATAAGTGTTAATTTATCAGTTACACCAACCCATGTAATACCGTCATAACTATATATAATTGAATATAAATTAGCATCACTATTATTTTCATTACCAGTAGCAACATATATAGTATCATTACCAGTAATAGAATAACAATCATTCATAAATGTACTCGCATTTGTAGGA
>Ga0213861_10002906_pt1 | contig 14373 bp, 7 predicted proteins | sample PICome_4_FD_160110 | JGI IMG/M metagenome (GOLD analysis project Ga0213861, IMG submission 160110) | Coastal seawater microbial communities near Pivers Island, North Carolina, United States - PICO131 | ecosystem: Environmental > Aquatic > Marine > Coastal | place: USA: North Carolina | collected... | reverse complement strand
CAAAGAGCTCACTTTTTGATTAAAGAACTAATTAATAAAGCATATCGTGAAGGTGCAAATATTCCCTACACTCAAAACACACCTTACATAAACACCATTCCTCCAGAAGCAGAAGTAAAATCAAATGGAGATCAAAATATTGAGAGAAGAATTAGATCTTTGATTAGATGGAATGCGGCTGCAATGGTGGTAAGAGCCAACAAAAAATTTCCAGAATTAGGCGGTCATATAGGTACATTCGCATCAGCTGCTACTCTGTATGATGTTGGAATGAATCATTTCTGGAGAGCAAAAAATAATAAATTTGGTGGAGATTTAGTTTATTTTCAAGGTCACAGCGCACCAGGAATGTATGCTAGAGCATTCTTAGAGGGCAGATTAGATGAAAAACAATTAGATAGATTTAGACAAGAAGTAAATTCAGGTGGACTCTCCTCGTATCCACATCCATGGTTGATGCCTAAGTTTTGGCAATTTCCAACTGTTTCAATGGGCTTAGGCCCAATGCTAGCAATTTATCAGGCAAGATACATGAAATATTTAATTAACAGAGGTCTTATTAAAGATGAGGGTCGAAAAGTTTGGGCATTTTTAGGTGATGGAGAAATGGATGAACCTGAGTCGATGGGCGCAATAGGTTTAGCTGCTAGAGAAAAGTTAGATAATTTAATATTTGTAGTTAATTGTAATCTTCAAAGACTTGATGGTCCTGTTAGAGGAAATGGAAAAATTATTCAAGAATTAGAAGGTAGTTTTCGTGGAGCAGGTTGGAATGTTATAAAAGTAATTTGGGGTTCATACTGGGATTCTTTGATAGCAAATGATAAAACAGGTCATTTAGTCAAAATAATGAACGAAACCGTTGATGGTGAGTATCAAGCCATGAAAGCTAGAGATGGTGCGTATGTAAGAGAAAAGTTTTTTGGTAAATATCCTGAAACACAAGAATTAGTATCAAGCTTATCAGATAAAGATATTTGGAGGTTAAATAGAGGCGGTCATGATCCTCATAAGGTTTATGCAGCTTATGATAAGGCTTCAAAAAACCAAGGAAGCCCAACTGTTATTATAGCCAAGACTATTAAGGGATATGGAATGGGTAAGACAGGTGAAAGTGTAAACACAACTCACCAAACAAAAAAGTTAGATGTAGACGACTTGCTATACTATAGAGATCGTTTTGATGTTCCTTTAACTGATCAACAAGTTAAAAATATTGAATATTTTAAACCTGATGAAAAATCACCAGAAATTAAGTATTTAAAAGAAAGAAGATTGAATTTAGGTGGCTACCTACCTGAAAGAACCACTTACGCAAAACCAATTAAAGCACCATCAAAAGATATTTTTGATTTTATGAAAGTTTCTACTGGTGAAAAAGAGATGTCCACGACAATGGCAATGGTTAGAATGTTCACTAATTTACTTAGAGATAAAAATATTTCACCAAGGTTGGTTCCAATAATTCCTGATGAAGCAAGAACATTTGGAATGGAAGGTTTTTTCCAAAAAATTGGAATATATGCTCATGAAGGTCAAAAATATGAACCAGAAGACTCTGCTCAGTTAAGTTCTTATCGTGAAGATAAAAGTGGACAGGTATTAGAGGAAGGAATTAATGAAGCTGGAGCAATGTCATCTTGGATTGCTGCTGCTACATCATACACAAACCATGATATAGAAATGATTCCAATTTATATTTTTTATTCTATGTTTGGTTTCCAAAGAATTGGCGATCTCGCTTGGGCTGCTGGGGATAGTCAGGCAAGAGGATTTTTAATTGGTGCTACAGCAGGGAGAACTACTTTAGCTGGAGAGGGACTTCAACACCAAGATGGACATAGCCATTTAATAGCCTCAACAATACCAAATTGTGTAACTTATGATCCAACTTTTCATTATGAGTTAGCTGTAATTTTTAGAGAAGGCTTAAGAAGAATGCATGAGAAGAAAGAAAATGTTTTTTATTATATTACTACTATGAATGAAAACTATTCTCACCCTGAAATGCCAAAAGATAAAAACTGCGAAGAAGGCATTCTTAAAGGAATGTATAAGATAAAAGAATTCAATAAGTTTAAGAAGACAAAAATCCAATTATTAGGATCGGGTACTATACTTCGTGAAATGATGGCTGCAGCTGAAGTTCTTCAAAATGATTATCAAATTGATAGTGAAATTTGGAGTGTAACAAGTTTTAATGAATTAAGAAAAGATGGAATGGAAGTTGAAAGATACAATCTTTTAAATCCAGACAAAGAGCAAAAAATTTCATTTGTTGAAAAATGCCTTGGAAAAACAGAAGGCCCAATAATGGCAGCATCAGATTATATGAGAATGAATTCTGATCAAATAAGGCCCTATACTAGCAAGAGTTTTTACTCTTTAGGAACAGATGGTTTTGGTAGAAGTGATACTAGAAAAAATTTAAGAAAGTTCTTTGAGGTAGATAAAGAACATTTAGTTGCATATGGTTTGAGTGTCTTAGCTAAAGAACAGTTAATAGCATCAAAGTATGCAAAAGAAGCAATAAAGAAATATAATATTGATGGTGAAAAACCAATGCCAACTAAATTATAATGTCAGAAACTGAAGTTAAAGTACCAAATATTGGAGATTTTAAAGATGTTGAGGTAATTGAAGTACTAGTTTCAGAAGGTCAAATTCTCAAAAAAAATGATCCTTTAATTACAATAGAGAGTGACAAATCTAGCGTTGAGATACCATCAAACTTTGAGGGCAAAATTAAATCTTTAAGAACAAAAGTTGGTGATAAAGTCTCTGAAGGTGATTTGATATTAGTTTTAGATAACAAGTCACAATTAAATGAAATAGCTGAAGAAAAGCAAGAAATTGAAAAAGAATTCAAAAAAATTAAAGTAATAAAACCAGAAATAGAACAAACCCAAACTAAAGAAATTAAAACTACTTCTCATGATATTTCATCTGCAAGTCCAAAAGCTCGAAAATTTGCGAGAGAACTCGGAGTAGACATTAGTCAAGTAGTTGGCAGTGAAAAAGATGGAAGAGTTATTGAAGATGATATTAAAAAATTTGTTTATTCTAAACCTAAAGATATTAATGAAACAAAAGATAATAAGACAAGTAAAATTAAAAATGAGTTTGAACATTCCGATTTTGGAGAAATTGAAATAAAAGATATACCAAGAGTAAAAAAATTATCTTCTACTTATCTAACCAATTCATGGACAACTATACCTCATGTTACCAATCACGATGAGGCAGACATTACAGAAATGGAAAGCTTTAGAAGCTCTCTCACAGATATGTATACTGGAGAAAAAATTAAAATTACTCCTTTAGCATTTATAATAAAAGCATTAGTTGCATCTTTAAAAAAATTCCCAAGTTTTAATTCCTCAATTGATGAAATTGATACTGGAAAAATGACACTAAAAAAATATTTCCATATTGGAATCGCTGTTGATACACCAAACGGCTTAATGGTTCCCAAAATAAGAAATGCTAATAATAAAAAAATTTCATTACTTAGCAAAGAATTAAAAGAAGTTAGTGAACTTTGTAGAAATCTTAAAATTGATAAAAAAGAGTTATTTGGTGGATCAATGACTATTACAAGTTTAGGAGGAATAGGAGGATCATTTTTTACTCCAATCATAAATTATCCAGAAGTTGCAATATTAGGAGTAGGTAAATCTCAAAAAAAACAAATATTCATTAATGGAAAATTTCAAACTAGAACAATGTTACCAATATCTTTGTCTTATGATCATAGAATTATAGATGGAGCTGAGGCTGCAAGATTTAACAATGACTTAAAAGAAAATTTAGGTAAAAATTTTGCTTACAAGTTAGCTGTCTAATATAAATCATGTCAAAAACCACCTCATTATTAAGCGCTTTGCTGTGTACTTTTATTTGGGGAACAACTTTTATTGCTCAAGATACTGGTATGGACAACATTGGCCCATTCACATTTAATGCAGTAAGATTTTTTATAGGGTTTTTGGCAATTACGCCGTTAGTTTTTTTATTTGAATTAAAAAAATATAAGTCAGAGTTTAAATCTGACATTAAAACTTTTATAAATCTCACATTTTTAATTGGTTTATCTTTATTTTTAGGTTCCGCTTTGCAACAAGTTGCATTGCTTTATACAGATGTTGCTAATGCAGCTTTTTTTACGATTTTTTATGTTCCAATAGTACCAATCATAATTTTTTTATTTAAAAGAACATCAATTCATTGGAGTGTTTGGCCATCAGTAGTTTTATGTTTAATTGGAGGGTATTTATTAACAAATTTTTATGATGCTACGGTTAGACTTGGAGATAGTTTAGTAATTCTTGGAGCTTTGTTTTGGAGTACTCATATAATTTTTACAGGAATAATTGTTAAAAAATACGATCTTCCTTTAACTCTTGGTGCTGCTCAAACTCTAATTGTTGCTTTGTTTTCATCTCTAATAGCACTTATTTACGAGGAGTTTATTTATTTAGATATTATGAAAGAAATAAATTCTATCTTATACGCTGGTATTTTATCAGGTGGTTTTGCTTTCGTTTTACAAATTTATGCTCAAAAAAATATTTCCCCTGCCCCTGCTGCAATAATTTTTTCTTTAGAAGGAGTATTTGCAACTATTGCTGCTTGGTATATTCTAAATCAAGTTTTAGATATTAATAATTTACTTGGATGCTTTTTTATTTTGTGTGGTGTTTTACTATCTCAGCTACTACCATTGGTTCAAAAAAAATATTCTTAATAAATCAAAGCAAATAAGATCAATGCTATGATAATTCTATATATTACAAAAGCATTCATTGAAAATTTATTTATATAAATTAAAAAAAATTTTACAGTTACAAAAGAAAAAATAAAAGATGTTAATATAGCAATGAATACTAAATAACTAAATTCAACTGGCTGATTAAACACATCTTTTAATCCTAAAAAACTTGCACCAGCTAAAGCTGGAATAGAAAGTAAAAATGAAATTTTACTTGAATCTAACCTATTAAATCTTAATATTCTAGCAGCCGTGATAGTTATACCTGCCCTACTCACTCCTGGAACTAAAGAAAGAATCTGAAATAAACTTATAAATAGAATTGATTGAAGATTTAAATTTGAAGAAATTTTTTTATCGAAACGATTTCTATCTGCTATAAATAGAACAATTCCAAAAATTAAAGTTGTCCATGCTATAATTTTAATATTTCTTAGTTCATAAATAATTCCAGTGTAATATAAAATATATCCAACAATTATTAATGGAATTGATCCCACAATAATAAGACTTAAAAGTCTTTTATTATTTTTTACGTCTAATAAATCTTTTCTAAAAAAATATATGATTGCAAATAAAGACCCTAGATGAAGACTTATATCTATTAATAATGAGCCAGACTTGAATTCATATAAACTTGATACTATTATTAGATGTGCCGATGAACTTATAGGCAAAAACTCAGATATGCCTTGGATGGCGGAAAGTATTAAAACTTCTATAATGTTCTGTAGCATTTTATCTACCTAGCTTAAAAAATATTCATTTAAAACAATTCGATTTAAGCATATTAGCTATGCAATTATTAGAAATCCTATAATTTTCAAACTTATATGGCTTAATAAGGTCATAGTAACTGACCTATTTTTAGCTTTATTTAATAAAAACAATATATAATTTGCCTTAACTTATAAAAAAATATGACTGATAAAATGCTAAAGTTTGTAAAAATAGGTCAACAAACTCCACCTAAAAGAGAGACAGATGTCAGAAAAAAAGACTTCAATGAGATTTATGACCAATTTATCAATGAAAAGGCTAAGGACCAATCCAGCAGATGTTCCCAGTGTGGTGTTCCTTTTTGTCAAGTTCACTGCCCATTAAGCAATAATATTCCAGATTGGCTAAAACTAACAGCAGAAGGAAGACTTAAGGAGGCTTATGAATTATCTCAAAGCACAAATAATATGCCAGAAGTTTGTGGAAGAATATGTCCACAAGACAGATTGTGCGAAGGAAATTGTGTTATTGAACAATCTGGCCATGGAACAGTTACAATCGGCTCAATAGAAAAATATATTACTGATAATGCATGGGAACAAGGTTGGGTAAAGCCTATAAATATTTCTAATGAAAAAAATGAAAGTATTGGAATAATTGGTGCGGGTCCAGCTGGACTAGCTGCTGCTGAAGAATTGAGAAAAAGTGGATATAAAATTACAGTTTATGACAGATATGATAGGGCTGGAGGATTACTGATTTACGGTATTCCAAATTTTAAACTTGAGAAAGAAGTTGTTGAGAGAAGAACGAAGCTTTTAAAAGATGGGGGAATTGAATTTATACAAAATTTTGAAGTTGGAAAAGATGCAAGTTTAGAACAATTAAGAAAAAAACATGATGCAATTTTAATTGCAACAGGAGTTTATAAAGCTAGGGAGATTGAGCTTCCAGGAAACGATTTAAATAATATTTTTCCAGCAATGGATTTTCTAACAGCGTCAAATAAAAAAGGATTAGGGGATAAGGTAGAATTATTTGATAAGGGAATTTTGAATGCAGAAGGAAAGGATATTGTTGTTATTGGTGGTGGAGATACAGCGATGGACTGTGTAAGAACATCAATAAGACAAAAAGCGAAATCTGTTAAGTGTTTATACAGAAGAGATAAAGAGAATATGCCTGGATCAGCAAGAGAGGTAGCTAACGCTGAAGAAGAAGGTGTAGAGTTTGTTTGGTTATCAAGTCCCAAAGAATTCAAAGGAACAAATAAAGTTGAAAAATTAATTGTAGATCAAATAAAATTAGGTGAGCCTGATGAAAGTGGTAGAAGAAAACCAGAGATTCAAGAAAACTCAAGCTTTGAAGTAAAAACTGATATGGTCATTAAAGCACTGGGTTTCGATCCTGAAGATTTACCAACCTTGTTTGACGCAAATGAATTACAAGTGACAAAATGGGGAACTATAAAAACTGATTTTGATACAATGGAAACAAATTTGAGTGGAGTTTTTGCGGCAGGTGACATAATTAGAGGAGCATCTTTAGTTGTTTGGGCAATTAAAGATGGAAGAGATGCTGCCACTTCAATTAAAAAGCATATAGAAAATAAGCGTTTAAAACAGCCAAGAGTAGCTTAATGGAAAATTATAAAAAAAATCTTGAAATACTAAAAAAAAACCATGTCTATTCTGAAGAGATGGAACACGATGCTTGTGGTGTTGGTTTAATTGCATCTACCGAAGGGAAGAAGTCTCGTAAAGTTGTTGAGTATGGAATTGAAGCTTTAAAAGCTGTTTGGCATAGAGGAGCGGTTGACGCTGATGGAAAGACAGGGGATGGTGCAGGTATACATGTAGAGATACCAAAGGATTTTTTTATAGAAAAAATAGAAGTCACTGGTCATTCCTACGATAATTCAGAAATATGTGTTGGAATGATTTTTTTACCAAGAAATGATTATGCAGCACAAGAAAGCTGCAAAACAATAGTTGAGAGCGAATTAACAAAAAATGATTTTAGCATATATGGCTGGAGACAAGTTCCAGTTAATCCAAAAGTTTTAGGTGAAAAAGCATTTCAAACAATGCCTGAAATTATTCAAGTACTATTTAAATCTAATAACCCAGAATTACTTAACAAAGATCTTGAGAGAAAAATATATGAAACAAGAAGAATAATAGAAAACAAAGCTTTTCAAGTTTCTTTGAATAATTTTTATATTTGTTCACTTAGCTCAAAATCAATTATCTATAAGGGAATGTTTTTAGCAGAAGCTATCTCAGATTTTTTCTTAGATTTAAAGGACGAAAGATTTGTCTCAAGATATGCAATTTTTCATCAAAGATTTTCTACCAATACAGCACCAAGCTGGAATTTAGCTCAACCATTTAGAGCGATTGCTCATAATGGAGAAATTAATACATATAGAGGAAATAAAAATTGGATGAAAGTTCATGAGCAAGAAATGAATAGTCCTCTTTTTGATAACATAGAAAATTTAAAACCAGTAATTCAACAAGGTGCATCTGACTCTGCAGCTTTAGATAACGTTTTTGAATTATTAAATATCTCAGGTCAGCCAGCGCCACTAGCAAAATTAATGTTAGTGCCTGATGCTTGGTCTAAAAAGAATAAAACTCTATCTAAAGATCACCAACAATTATTTAATTTTTTGAATAGTACGATGGAACCTTGGGATGGACCTGCGGCTATAGCTGGAACAGATAATGAGTGGGTAATTGCTGCAAATGATAGAAATGGATTAAGACCATTAAGATATGCAATTACTAAAGATAATTTATTATTTGCAGGTTCTGAAACAGGCATGATCGAACTAAATGAGAAGAAAATTTTAACAAAAGGAAGATTGGGTCCAGGAGAAATAATAGGGGTTAGAATTGAAAAAGGAAAAGTATTTACTAATAGTAAAATTAAAGATTATTTAGCAAAGGAATATAAACACTTTAATTCTCAAATTATCGATTTAGACGAAAAAATTACTATTTCTGAGGAAAAAAATACATTTTCTGGAGATGACTTAAGACGAAGACAATACACATTTGGAATGAGTCTAGAAGATTTAGAGCTTATTTTACACCCAATGGCTGAAGATGCAAAAGAAGCGATAGGCTCTATGGGAGATGATACACCTCTTGCAGTATTGTCTGACAAATATAGACCTCTATATCATTTTTTTAGACAAAATTTTAGTCAAGTAACAAATCCACCAATCGACTCCTTAAGAGAAAATAAGGTTATGAGTTTAAAAACAAGATTTGGAAATTTGGGCAACATCTTAGATTTTGATAATTTAACCAAACAAAATATATACGTTTTAAATAGCCCTATTTTATCAAATTCTCAATTTGATAAATTTATTAATTTTTTTGGCAAAAATTCATTAGTTATAGATTGTACTTTTTCAAAAGACCAAAGTTTGTTTCAGTCATTAAAAAAAATTCAAAAAGATGCAGAAATTGCCGTGAGGCAAGGTATTACCCAATTAATTTTAAGTGATAAAGAATTATCAGAAACTAATTTGCCAATTCCTATGCTTTTGTGTGTTGGTGCAATCAATTCATTTTTGATAGAAAAAAAATTAAGAGGATATGTCTCTATAAACGTTCAATCTGGAGAAGCTTTAGATACACACTCATTTGCGACCATGATTGGTGTAGGAGCAACAACAGTAAATCCTTATCTTGCATTTGATAGTTTATATCAAAGACATGAAAAAAAACTTTTTGGAAAATTTAGTTTTGATGAATGTGTGGAGAGATACATTAAATCAGTGAATGCTGGTCTATTAAAAATTATGTCTAAAATGGGAATTTCTGTTTTGAGTTCTTATAGAGGAGGATGTAATTTTGAAACTGTTGGTTTAAGCAGAACAATTGTTGCTGACTATTTTCCAGGCGTTGTATCAAAAATATCTGGAATTGGATTAACAGGATTAGAAAAAAAAATCAGATCAATTCACAAGGAAGCATTTGATAGTTCTGAAACAATTTTACCAATAGGTGGAATATATAGATACCGTAAAAATGGAGAAACACACCAATATCAAGGCAAGTTAATTCATTTATTACAAAGTGCTGTAGGATCTAATTCTTATGAAGCTTATAAGAGATATGCAGAAGGAATATATAACTTACCACCAATTAATTTGAGAGATTTAATTGATTTTAGATCAAAAAAATTGAAAGGACCAATAGAAATTTCAGAGGTTGAGCCAATACAAAATATACTTAAGAGATTTGGCAGTGGAAGCATGTCACATGGAGCTCTTTCAAAAGAGGCTCATGAAACTCTTGCTACTGGAATGAATAGAATTAAAGGTGCATCTTGTAGTGGTGAAGGTGGAGAAGATGAGAGCAGGTTTAAAGTTTTAGAAAATGGAGATAGTGCAAACTCTAGAGTAAAACAAATAGCATCAGCAAGATTTGGTGTTACAGTTAATTATCTAAACAATTGTAATGAAATTGAAATTAAAATAGCTCAAGGAGCTAAACCTGGAGAAGGTGGGCAATTACCAGGCTTTAAAGTTACAGAGGAAATTGCAAAACTAAGACACTCAACACCTGGAGTTACATTGATTTCTCCCCCACCACATCACGATATTTATTCTATAGAAGATCTTGCCCAACTTATTTATGATTTAAAACAAATAAACCCTAAAGCAAGAATTGGAGTTAAGCTTGTTGCTTCATCAGGTGTAGGAACAATTGCAGCTGGAGTAGCCAAAGCGAAAGCAGACATCATATTAATATCGGGACACAATGGTGGTACTGGCGCAACACCACAAACTAGTGTTAAGTATGTGGGAATTCCCTGGGAAATGGGTTTGACAGAAGCTAATCAGGTTTTAACTTTAAATAATTTAAGACACAAAGTTACTTTAAGAACTGATGGTGGAATTAAAACAGGAAGAGATGTTGTTATTGCAGCAATGATGGGAGCTGAAGAATACGGAGTAGCAACAACCGCTTTAGTTGCGATGGGTTGTATCATGGTTAGACAATGTCATTCAAACACATGTCCAGTTGGTGTTTGCACTCAAGATGAAAAACTTAGAGAAAAATTTACAGGGACTCCAGACAAAGTAGTAAATTTATTTACATTTATTGCATCCGAAGTAAGAGAAATTTTAGCAAAAATAGGTTTTAAATCATTAAATGAAATTATTGGAAGGACAGATCTTTTAATGCAGGTTAGTAAAGCCTCTCCGAATCTTGATGATTTAGATTTGAACCCACTTTTTGTACAGGCAGATAATGGTAATAATAAAAGATATTGTGAAAACCAGGAAATAAATCATGTACCAGATACACTTGATCAAGAAATTTGGCCAGAAATTGAGAAAGCTTTAGATAGTTCTGAAAAAATAGAAAAAGAATATGAGATTAAAAATACAAATAGAGCTGTTGGAACAAGAATATCTCATCATCTATATAATAAATATGGATATGAAAAACTTAATGAAAACTTTTTAGTATTAAATTTCAAAGGATCAGCAGGACAGTCATTTGGTGCCTTTTCAGCAAAAGGCTTAAAACTTGTTCTTAAAGGAGATGCTAATGATTATGTAGGTAAGGGGTTATCAGGTGCTACAATCTCAATCAAATTGTCTGATGAAAGCAATCTAATTTCAAATGAAAACACCATTATAGGAAATACAGTTTTATATGGTGCTACATCAGGAAAATTATTTGCAGCTGGGCAAGCGGGAGAAAGATTTGCGGTTCGAAACTCTGGAGCAACTACCGTAATTGAAGGATGTGACTCTAACGGTTGTGAATATATGACAGGAGGAACAGTAGTAATCTTAGGTGATGTAGGCGATAATTTTGCAGCGGGTATGACAGGGGGAATGGCATTTATTTATGATAAATCATCAGAATTTGAAAAAAAAGTAAACAACGAATCTGTTGTATGGCAAAATGTAGAAACAGATTACTGGAAAACATATCTTAAAGGTTTAATCAAAGAACATTTTGAAGAAACAGGATCTAATTTATCAAAATTGTTAATTGAAAATTATGATGAAGAGTTAAAGAATTTTGTTCAAGTTTGTCCGAAAGAAATGTTAGATAAATTAAGTAATCCAATTAGTCACAAACCAGTTATTAAAGAAGTTGGCTAAATAATCAATTTAAGTTCTTTTATTATTATTTTAAGCCATTTTTGACTTGATAAACTGTGGTCTCCACCTTTAACAATTACTAATTTTTTTTTGGCATTTAGAAAAATTTTCAAAACTTTTCTTGAATAAGAAACGGGCACAACCTCATCTTTTTGTCCATGTACCATAGTGATATTTATTTTAGATTTAATTTTTTTGTTTAAAACCTTATTTTTCCTACCATCTTTTATTAACTGGAGAGTGATTGGATATTCATAGTTGCCATGTTTTAATTGTAGAATTCCTTTTTGAATAGTTTCAGATTTCATTTTTTTTGTAAATTTTTTCCACATCAAATTTTCTAAAAATTCAGGCGCAGATCCAATTCCCAAAAATCCCTTTATTTGACTTTTAAATTGCTGAAACTGTTTAAGTGCTAACCACGCACCCATACTTGAGCCAACAATAGTAAAGTCATTTTGTTTAACAAATTTTTTAATAAGAACCGATGTTTCATTACTCCATTTTGTAATATTGCCATTAGTAAATTTTCCTGATGATTTTCCATGTCCTGTATATTCTAGTGCTAAAAAACTTAGTTTATTTTGTTTAGCAAATTTTAAAAAAGCATTTGGTTTTTTTCCTTCTAAATCAGACATAAAGCCATGTAAAAAAACAATAAATGGAGCGTTTCTATAAATTTTACAAATAAATCTTATTTTCTTACTTTTTGAGATTTTGAGATATTTGAAATGAGTCATAATCGTTTATATGTTTAATCTAATAATATATAATCATATCAAATGTCGTCTAATTTAAAAGTTTTACAGGTCATACCAAAATTAGGTTACGGAGGAGCAGAGACAGGTTGTTATGATATTGCTCATTATTTACCTGAAAATAATTGTGGATCTTATATTGTAACTAGTGGAGGAGAGCTTCTTAAATTTATAGACAAAAAAAAAGTAAAAATAATAAAACTTCCTGTCCATAGTAAAAATCCATTAATTATATTTATTAATTTTTTAGCTTTAATTTTCATCATACTTATTAATAATATTTCAATTGTACATGCTAGAAGTAGAGCGCCAGCTTGGTCTTGTTTGATAGCATCTAAAATTACTGGTAGAAAATTTGTTACTACTTTTCATGGGACTTATAATTTCAATAGTAAAATTAAAAAATTTTATAATTCTGTAATGGTTAGGTCTGATTTAATTATAGCGGGATCTAATTTTATTTTTTCTCACATCAAAGAAAATTATACTAAATATCTTAATGCTAAAAAAAAACTTTTAGTTATTTTTAGAGGTATCAACGTTGACTATTTTGATCCAACTACCAAGTTAGATAGTGATGAAAAAAAATTATTAAAAAAATGGGAAATAGAAAAAGATAAAAAAATAATTCTTTTACCTGGAAGATTAACAGGATGGAAAGGACAAGAAGTTTTTATAGAGGCAATTAATTTAGTTAATATTGAACTTGGGTATGAAGCTTTTTATGCTGTGATACTTGGAAGTGATCAAGGGAGAGATTTATATAAAAAAAAACTTATCAGACTTACAGAGCAGTATAGATTAATTAATCAGGTAAAGTTTATTGATCATTGTAAAGATATGGCTTTAGCTTACAAAGTTTCAGATATAGTGGTGTCAGCATCAATTGAGCCAGAGGCTTTTGGAAGAGTTGCTGTTGAAGCTCAATCAATGGAAAAGCCTATAATTGCAAGTAATATTGGTGGCTCTAATGAAACAGTAATAGATGAAAAAACAGGTTTTTTATTTGAGTCTAACAATGCGAAATCATTAAGCCAAAAAATTTTAAAAATACTTTCTATGGATGAAGCGTCATTAAATTCAATAGGTAGAGAAGGTAGAAAAAACATAATTCAAAAATTTAATGTTGAAAAAATGTGCTTTTCTACTTATTCAGAGTATAAAAGAATATTAAATTAAATGCCTATAATTACATTACCCGATGGAAATAATTTATCATTTCCAGACAAAGTTACAGGTCTAGATGTAGCTGAAAAAATTAGTAAGTCACTTGCTAAACAAGCAATGGTTATAAGTATTGATGGCGATCTAAAAGATTTAGATTTTTTAATAGAAAAAGATTGTTCAATTAAAATTTTTACATCAAAAAACCCTGAAGGCTTAGAAACTATAAGACATGATACAGCTCATATTTTAGCTATGGCTGTTCAAGAATTATTTCCTGGAACACAAGTAACTATTGGTCCAGTTATTGAAAATGGCTTTTATTATGATTTTGCTAGAAAAGAACCTTTTACTGAAGATGATTTGGAACAAATTGAAAATAAGATGAAAGAAATTGTAGATAGAAATGAAATTACAAAAAGAGAAGTTTGGGAAAGAAATAAAGCTATCTCACATTTTAAAGAAAAAGGAGAAACCTATAAAGCAGAATTGATTGAAGCAATTCCAGAAAATGAGGATGTGTCTATTTATTTTCATGGTGATTGGCATGACTTATGTAGAGGGCCCCATCTTTCTTCAACAGGTAAAATTGGAAAATTTTTTAAACTTACTAAAGTTTCAGGAGCCTATTGGAGAGGAGACTCTAACAATGAAATGTTGCAAAGAATATATGGAACAAGCTGGGCAACCCAAAAAGATTTAGATGAATATTTAAAAAGAATTGAAGAAGCTGAAAAAAGAGATCATCGAAAACTTGGAAAAGAAATGGATTTATTTCATTTTAGAGAAGAAAGTCCAGGGTCTGTATTTTGGCA
>Ga0213861_10002905_pt1 | contig 14379 bp, 7 predicted proteins | sample PICome_4_FD_160110 | JGI IMG/M metagenome (GOLD analysis project Ga0213861, IMG submission 160110) | Coastal seawater microbial communities near Pivers Island, North Carolina, United States - PICO131 | ecosystem: Environmental > Aquatic > Marine > Coastal | place: USA: North Carolina | collected... | reverse complement strand
AATAATACTATACCTAATGATACTACTAATACTAATAGTCAATCAGGAGGTTCTAAAAAAACTTATTTAAAATTAAAAAACAATATAGAACTTCTTAACTTAAAATTAACAAAAAAAAAATTACAAAAAAGACTAAATATGAGTAATAAAAAAGTAAATAAAAAAAAATTAACAAAGCACAAATTAAAAAAAACTAAAAAAAATACAAAACATAAAGTTAAATAATTAAAATAGATAGTTAAATATATAAAATTTAAATGATTATAAATTTTATTTATTTTTATTTAATTTATATAATTCTCTTTTTCTTTTATTTATTTTTGTAGTTGATAATACTATAGTAGAACAATACTTTTTTTTTATATTTTTAGTATTAACTATAGTATATATATTTACATTATTTTTAAAACTATGTTTACACCCTTGAAGATTTAAAATGGGACAAAAATAATTAAATTACAATTTTTTGAATTTAAAAATATACTATTTTATTTATTCAAGATATGTTACTGATTTTATTATCTTCCATCAATGACACTATAGCTACGTTGTTCTAAAAACATTATTTGTGGGTGTAGTGTAGATGACAAAAAATCTTCAGATACTTTTGAAGAAGTATCATACCCATAATTTACACGACTTGAAATAGTCAAACCTTAAAAATTTAAAATAGTTCAACTTAAAAATTGTCCCATTTTAAATCTTCAAGGGTGTAAAATTTAAAATAATTATCATTTCTAATACTTAAAAACATATTGTCCTTTTGGAATATTTTGTTTATTAATTTTAAATTTTTTAAATTCTGGCCTTTCCATTACTTCAATTGGAATTGCCTTATGACAATTATGTGCTATATCAACATATAATTCAAATGTGTCTTCGTCATAACATACACTATTTTCATAATCATCTAATGTTATTTGTTCTACAAATTCACGAACTTTTGGTAATTCATCTAATCTTTGTATAACTGTTGTTCCAAGTCGAACTAAATCAAAACTGGGATTAGGTTTATGTTCGCAATTTTTCAAACTACCATCAACTGGATAATCATATTGACCGAAAGCATCACCGTCTTCTTTAAATTGGTCACTAAATACCCATCTATCACCTAATTTAAAGGTTCCACGAGCAAAATCAATTATTTTTGTAATTTTACCATAAGTTGGAATACGATAATATTGGTTATTAACTTGAAAATATAAATATTTAAGAAGAGTTTTCTTAAACATAACATTACTGGAATGTAAATCATTATGAACAAAATTAAAGTATTTTTGTGCTACTGCTAAACCAAATGATACTTGAAAAAACATTCCAAACCATTCAGTTTCACTCATATTATAATCATCATCTAACATATTATCAAGTGTTTCATCTAATTTTTCCATTAATGAGAGACTAACAGGCATTTTTTCACATTTAACATAATAAAGACTGCCGGGTTTATCTTCAAAGTCAGTAATAGATAAATTATCTTCATCAATATCACTTAATTCTTCAATAAAATCTTCATCATCATCAGTTTCTTCGTCACTATTATCTTCATCAGTATCACTTTTTTCACTTTCACTTTCACTTTCACTTTCACTTTCATCAATATTATCTTTATCAGTATTAGTATCTGTTTCATTTGTGCCGCCTATTTGTTCTTCAGTTTGTTCTTCAGTTTGTTCTTCAGTTTGTTCTTCAGTTTGTTCTTCGCTTTGTTCTTCACTTTGTTCTTCACTTTGTTCTTCACTTTGTTCTTCACTTTGTTCTTCACTTTGTTCTTCACTTTGTTCTTCAGTTTCATTTAATAAATCAATATCCAAATTAAAATCATCGTTATCAATATCTTTAATAAATGTTAAATCAATTTCTTTTTTAGTTTCAGTTTCAGGTTCTTTTTTAGTTTCAGGTTCTTTTTCAGTTTCAGATTCTTTAGTTTCAGTTTCTTTTTCAGATTCTTTAGTTTCAGTTTCAGGTTCTTTTTCAGTTTCAGGTTCTTTTTCAGTTTCATTATCAATATAACTATCACTATCAATATTAAACTCGCTACAATTTGATGGTCGTCTTATATTTTTATTTTCTGTTTCGCAATCACTATCATCGTCTTCAATGATTAATAAATCAAAATCATTTTTTACACGGTCTTTAAACCATTTTGTTCTTGATACAGATTCATATTCATCTGTAATATTATGATGATAATTGGGGTCTTCTCCATTTATACAACCATAATAATAAGGAAAAGAAGGACATTTACCAGTTTCTACTAATTTATTTCCAAGATATAAAAATAATGATTCAACATGACCACAATTATTGTATGAATTTAATTTACTATTTGTATTTTTAAGTGTATCATCATCTAAATTTTTATTTTGTATTTTTGCTGGGATAACAAATTCATCTTGCATAACTCTTAAAGGATCAAGTAAAGCTGTTTTTTTTATATGTATAATTTCTTCTTTACATTCTTTTTCACCTGTTTGTTTATTTATTTTTTCTACTATAGCGGTTGCTAAAAAAGTATTATTTATAGCTTCTTCTATTTCTTTATCATTATAATCATCATAATCTAATATATCTTCATCAACTATATTTTCTTCATTTTCAAGTGGTGTATCTTGTATTGTTTCATTTAATACATTCGATATAGTTTCATCCGTGTATTCATCATTTATATTTTGACTATTATCATTTATTGTATTTTTATTTATGATTTCATTGGTTTCTTCTTCATTATCTGTTTCGCTCATTTCTTCATCATCGCTTGAAAATACTTCATCATCATCACTATCTATTATTTTTTCAATAATTTCTTTACATTTATATTTACTATCTAATATAATATTTTTTAATTCTTCAGATGAAGTTGTTTCATTTCCTACTATTTTTTTATATATTGGATAAAAAAATGTCGGGTTCTCAATTTTTAATTTATCAACAACAGAATTAAATAAAATATTACATTCTTCATCAGGTAATTTACAAGTAGGTATATTAGGATTAGACATTTTATATAATTATTTATAATTAATAATATATAATTAATTTAATATACGAAATATTATAATTATATTATACGTATTTAAAATTAATAATAATTTATATTAAAATAATTAATTTATATTAAAATAATTAATTTATATTAAAATAATTAATTTATATTAAAATAATTAATTTATATTAAAATAATTAATTTATATTAAAATAATTAATTAATTAAATTTTATTATTTTTAAACAATTATAAATTAAAATAAAAAATAAAAAATATTTAATAAATATAATATATATATATAATATAATTATAATAATAATTTAAAATGAGTTCTAATCAATTAAACTTTGATAAAAATAATAATATGATACAAAAAGAACGTAATTGTATTAATCGCGATGGTTCAAAGAAATTTAATGTTAATTATAAAGCTATGTCTCATGATGATAAATGTTTTATAGATATTAATACTCGTCAATCTATTGGTCCAGGTAATTATACTATTACTAATCTTTACGATTGCGAATGTCTTATTCCCGAAACCGTAAAGAATTCTACTGATAATGTTGCTATGCCATTTAAAAACGGTTATGGAACTGAAAACGCTTGTGTTGTTGATGATGGTAGTAAATTACGTATTGGATTACATAAAAAATATCCCAAGTGTAATCAACAATTATTCGAACGTCCTTACAAAACCGTTCCTTATATGGGACGTGGAAACTTAAAAGCTGATGAAGAAAGCGTTCTCAAATTTGCTGAAGATACTAAAATTAAAAGAAGTAGCAATACTCTTTCTGGTGTTACTATACCACAACAATATACACCTTTAATCGACCATCTTTCTCACAATGTTCAAAATGTCGACCATATCGTTCAAGAATCTGTTGCTCCCAGTTGGAGACGTGGTGGTTCTGATACTCGTTTAATTGTTCGTGATTACGATTATGCCGTTCGTTGTAATAAAGCATATATGAAAAAATCTACCAATGAAGACTTTTGGAGCGGTAAAGGGAGTCTTTTAACTCAATAAATAATTAATTTTGTTTTTGTTTTTGTTTTTATTTTATTTAAATTTGTTAATTAAAAAATTAATTTATATAAACACTAATAAATGTTTTAAGTAAATAGTTAAAATAGTTAAAAAAATAATAATAATAATAATAATAATAATAAATTTTTATAAGATGCACCATGTGGGACTCGAACCCACGACCCTTGCCTTATAAGAGCAATGCTCTACCAACTGAGCTAATGGTGCATATTAGATAGTTACGTTTTCTTTAAATTGAAAAAAATGTAATTTAATTATTTTAATTTAATTATTTTTTATTAATTATTTTTTATTAATTATTTTTTATTAATTATTTTTAATTTAATTATTTTTTATTAATTATTTTTTATTAATTATTTTTAATTTAATTATTTTTTATTAATTATTTTTTATTAATTATTTTTTATTAATTATTTTTTATTAATTATTTTTTTATTTTTTAATTATTTCATTACTTGTATAACAATACCTCCCATTCGTGCTTCATCAGCATAACATTTAATATCACGTTTTCCATTATTTATCCAACATTCATGTTCTTTTTTTTCAACAATAACACTATTATTATAATTATTATTTATAGTATGTTTACTTATAAATCCTCCTGATATATCTATATTATGAAATGATACTAAATTACCATCATTATCTTTAATATTAGAATCAGCACATTTACCACAAATTGCTTTTGGATAACGTGGAGAAAAATGTGTTAATGTTTCTAAACATATAGGACATTTATAAATTTCAAGTAGTTTTTCAATTTTAATTATTAGTTTATTTATTAAATTAAATAGTATATTTTATTAAATAAATTATATTTATTATAAAATCAATGTTTATATTAAAAAAACAAATTTTATATTATAAAAAATTAAATATAAAAAATAAATTATAATTAATTATAATTATACTTTATTTTAATAATTATATTTACTTTTAAATCTATTAAAAATGGATAGAGTAGCACAAATGAAAGAAGTCCAATCAAATGCGTTAGAATTATTTAGGAAAAAAAACATTGATTATGGTGATGCTTTTGCAAAATTTGGTGTGATTGGTGTATTAATGCGTATTGAAGATAAAATACAACGTTCATTATCAATTACAAATAATGGTGTTAATTTAATTAATGATGAAGGTATTAAAGATACTTTATTAGATTTACATAATTATGCTGCTATGGCATTAATGTTATTAAATGAAAAGACTGAAAAAACTGAAAATGAAATTAACAATTAAATTAAAAACTAAATTAAATTAACTTTATTTATTATTTAATTTTGATAATTGGTCATAATTTATATTTATATCATTTAAATATATATTATTTTTATCATTATTATTTATATATTTTATAGTATTATTTATTGTATTAGTTAATAAATTATTATAATTATGAATTATATTATTATCAGTATAATTTTCAAAATTATTTTCAAAATTATTTTTTAATTTTATTAATGATTCTATTATATTTTGTTTATCTTGTTTTGAATTCATTTTTATAATAAATTTATACTATTAATTATATTTTTATATTATTTTATTTTTTTAATAAAAACTATTTAATTATTAGTTACTTATTTTTTATTTAATTATTAGTTACTTATTTTTAATATTAATCTTCTTCCTCTTCTTCCTCTTCTTCCTCTTCTTCCTCTTCTTCCTCATCTTCCTCATCTTCCTCATCTTCCTCATCTTCCTCATCTTCTTCAACATCATCTTGTTTATTATTTTTTATTTTTTTATTTTTTAAATTTATTAGTTTATCATTAATTAAATTACATAATTCTTCTTTATTCTTGTTTTCTATATTAATATTAAAATTTTTTTCAGCTATTTTTTTAACATTTGAAAAATTAATACCACCTTTTTTGGGTGTGTCAACACATAAATTAATATCTCCAGGATATATCATATTAAATTTTTCTGTATTTTTATTATCATTAAGACTTTTATCATCATCATCATTTATATTTTGTTTTTTCTTAATTTGATTTATTATTTTTTTAATATATTTACATAAATCTGGTTTTTTATAATTTTTACTTTTATATTCTTTTTCTGTCAAACCGTAATAAGTAATAGCTAAATTTTTTAATTCATTTAATGAATATCCTCCTTTGCTATCGCCTTGTTCGCATAAATCAATATTTTTTTTATAAGCATTTAATCTTAAATTATCTATATCTTTGTTACCATATTTTTGTATTTCTCTATATTTATTATTAATAATAGAACAAAGTTCAGGTTTTGATAATAAACCACCATCACTTTTATTATCTTTTTTCAAATCAGTATGAGGTATTTGTAAATAATTTACTCCAAACTCAAATAATTGAGGTCTTTTATAACCACCTTTTGAAGGTGTAACATCCTTATGACAATTACTTGTTTTAAAATTATCTAATGTTAATATTTCATCTTTTTTATATTTATTATTATTATTATTACTTGTATTATTATTTTTAGAATTTAATAATGTAGGAGGTTGGCAATAACCTTTATTTCTTTTTTTTGTTATTAATTTATTGACAACTAATTTTCCATCATACCATTTACCAATTTTAATATTATCATTATCAGTTGAAGCTTTTAATAAATATTCATTATAATCACTTAAATCTTTACTATGTTCTTTACTATTTTCTTTACTATTTTCTTTACTATTTTCTTTACTATTTGAATTATTTTTATTATTTTTTTTTGTTTTAAAAGTATTGTATTTTATAGGACACCACTTATATTTTTTATAATTATCTTGATATTCATTACACTTATATTTTAACTTATATTCTTCATTAGGTTTATTATCTTTATTATTTTTATAATCTTCATTTTTATCTATAAATGGAAACTCGCATTGCCCTTCCTTAAATTCTTTATTATGAGAATCACCTTTAGCATTAATTTCAATCACTTTTAAATCAGATTTTGTTTTATTTATATTTTCAGGACAATAACCCCAATTATCTGCTTTTGTTCTGGTATAATCTAATTTAGTAGGGCACATATACCCTTTTTGTTTAGAAGAACATTTATAAATATATTTACCTGTTTTTTTATCTATATAAGGAAATTTACATTCATCAATAGATATATTTTTATCATATATACCATCTTTATTAAATGGTGTTGTAAATATATGTTCGTCAGTAAACACATTTCTTATACTCAAATCTACTAAATCTGTTAAAACAGTATTCATTTTTGTTTTAAATTGTTTCATATTTGTTTCGTATAAAGCATCTATATCATTATTATTTACTATATATTCATCACTTTTTAAAAAATTAGTTAATTCAATATTTTGTTTATATTTAGAATAAACACCTTCATTTATATTTTTAATTAAGTCTGTTGTAGAAGATATTACTATTTCCTCTGTATTGTGAAAAATTTTATTACGTATATTAAACTCTGGTATAAATGATCCTTGAATTATATCATTTGCTTCTATTTTTTTATTAATTAAATCATTTGCTATTAAATAACTAAAATAATCTAATTGATCTTTATTCATATCTATATAATATTCTTTTGTTTTTTCATTATATTTACAATATTTAGATTCTTTTTTAGTTCTGGAACATACTTTTAATTTTATATAATCTGTAATTTTATTTTTATGTAAGTTAGCTTTATCATTATCTTTATCATTATCTTTAACGTTATCTTTATGATTATTACTTAACTTATTATTTTTACTTAACTTATTATTTTTACTTAACTTGTTTTTTTTGGTTAATTTTTTAGTATTCATCTTGTCTTGCTTTTTATTATAATTATAATTATAAATACGAATCTTCATAATATGTATTATTAAATCAACTATATTATCTATTATAGTATTAAAATTAACTTTATTTTCAGTATATTTATCAATAGTTTTAATTAATTGTTGTTTTAATTGTTTATTTTGATTATCTTGTAAAATACGGCTAAATTCATATTTAAAATAATTATATATAAAATCTTTATAAATATTATTTCTTAAGTTTAATATTTCTATTTTAGGGTTAATTTGTAAATGAAAATCAAAATAGGCAGGTTTAAATATTGATGATTCTATACGAGGATCATTTTTACCAGTTAATAGTTTATTATCTATCATATTAGCAATAATTTTTAATTTATTATTATATGTATATGGTTCTGGAATAATAGGAACAATTAAATTATTTTCAAATTGAATACTTGTAATTAAACCTTGAACTTCATCATAAAATAATTTAGATATTTTATAACCATTTTGTAATAATTTTTTTTCAAACTCTTTATTTTTAATTCCAATATATTTATCTAATGGTATCATATCATCATTAGATAATAATTTAAATTTATTATTTATTTGTTTTACAATAATAGATATTGGATTTATAGGTAGTAAATAAGTATTATCAAGTTTAATAAATTCTATTTGGGTTGTTGTAAATGCTATTTGATTTATAATATTTATATTTAATTCTTCTAAAGCAGTTATTATGGTTTCTGTATTAGTAATAGTTTCATATTTACAAATTGTTGAATGCATAATAATTAAATTAAGAATTGCTTCATCACGCTTTGTTGTTAAAGTTAATAATTGTGTATTTATTTTATGTTTTTCAAAATAATTATATGAAATTGTATTTAAATTAACATCTTTAATATTATAACTACCTACGATTGAACTTTTTTTATTAGTATAACCATAATTAATATTAAAAATAGGTATAAAATAATTTATTTTTTCTTGTATCATTATCATATATTTTGTTCTCATTTTGTTATTATATGGATTACATAATAATGTTTCACCCAATTTATCGAATATTAAAATATTACAACCTTCTGGATTTAACCATGATATAGGTTTACAAAATAAGTCAATAAAATGTGTATAATTTTTAGTTTCTTTGTCATCATTAATATGCTGAATAAAATTATAAAATGATGTATAGATTTTGTATAACATTAATAATTTTTTTAAATTATCAATATCTTCAAAAAACTCTTTTAATTCTGTATTTTGTGTAAAAATACTGTCTTTTGAATTTTTAGTATTATTTAGATAATTTAAATGAATTAAATGATTTAAATTATCTAATTTATTATTTAAATCAGTATTATTTATTAAATTTTCATTAATAATTTGAATATCTTTATATTTTAACCTTTCAATTATAGAATAATCAATATCCATTAATTCAAATAATAAAGTATAATTTGTAATAAATATATTAAAATTATTATAATCTGTAATTGTATTTGGTAAAATATTACTTGACGAATAAATATCTATTAATTCTCCGTTATTTAATGTTATAAATACATCTGGTGTTATTTTTTTTGTTAATAAATTTTTTAATTGTTCTAAACTATATTCCATAATAACAGACATAGTTTCTAAAATATTATCTTTATAATTTTTTTCTATACCTCTTCTTAAAAATAAATTACTATTATTTTTAATAGCACTTCCAGAACTTGTTATAAATAAATTTTGATTATTATTTAAAAGTGTATCAATTGATTTCGGTAATAATCCAAAACGACATTTATCTAAATCAGTAATTTCATTTGATATATATTGTATATTATCAATATTATTAGGACAAATCTTATTTGTTGAATCAATTACAGTATTTGTTAATAAATTAACATTAGAATCACTATCAACCTTACACTCTTTTGAAGCTACGGATGGTTTAAAAAATTGCTGTATTGTTGTTTTATTTTTATCAAAATCATCAGGTTCTTTTTTACCACAACAAGGAACACATAATTTATTAGGATGATTTGATGGTTTCATTAACATAGGATAAGCATCTTTTTCTGTTTTTTTTAAAATTTCAGGCCAGTCTTTATGTTTTGTGTCATCTTCCCAATATACTGATGATATAGGTTTCCTAATAAGAACTGTGTGTTTATCATCAATCTTTGAGTTTTTAATATCAACTGCTTCTCCTTTTGTATATGGACTTTTTAACTTATTTTTTATAAATTGTTTTACTGAAATAGGTTTTCTTGCTACAACATCCCAAAGACGGGGACATATATAATAATTTTTATTATATTTTATATATCCTGTTAATGCTTCTGGATCAAACTCTTCTAATTCTTTTTTTGTAACTATAAAAGGTTGTCTCATATTTGTATTTTGACAATCCCTTTCATATGGATATTCTTTCTTTTGTGATTTTGGATAATATAAATCATAATCAAACTCTTTTCTCATATTAGTCATATATTTTGAAATTTTTAAAACTTTATTTTTTTTTTGTATTTTATGTAATTGTATTTCATCATCTTCATCATCAATTTTATCTGGTGTATTTATTTTGTTATTTTTTTTATTTTCATCTTTACCTTTATTATTTTTTATTTGCAATTCTAAATCATCATAATCTAATAAATCCGTTGGGTCATTACCATCTAAATCATAATCTACACCATCTAAATCATAATCTAAATCTAAACCATCTAAATCTAAGCCATCTAAATTATAATTTATATCTAAATCATCTTTATTATTAATAATATTTTCTTTTTTTATAGATTTTAATTTTATTTTTTTGCTATCTTTACTATCTTTACTATCTTTGATATCTTTGCTATCTTTGCTGTCTTTGCTATTTAACTGTTTTATTTCATACTGTATGTTTGAAAATAATTGTTTAAAATAAAATAATATTAATTTTACAGAACTATATTTATCAATATTTTCAAATATAAATTCAATATTACCATCATTATCAAATTTCAATTTAATTTCAATAAAATTAAATAATGTACTATCTTTATCTAAATTAATATTATATTGTTCTCGATTAGTGTATAATTTATTAATTTTTTTACTATCAATAAAAAATAAATGTTGGCAAGCTATTAATAATTTTTCAATTTCTTTTTCATTTAATTTCTTTTTTTGTAATTGATAATTTAAAAATTTTATAATACTTAAATCATTATAAAAATTATTAATTTGTGTATAATAAATAGTAATTATATTATCTAATACATATGGTGTTTTTCTAAACTGATGAAATTCTATTAAATTTTTTCTAATGCGTTCATTAAATAATTTACTATTTAATTTATTATTATACATATTATTTTCATCATTTGTTTGTAATTTTAATACATCAACTTTACAATTTATAATTATATTTCCTTTTAATATATTTGAATAACTTATCATTTTACTATTTTCATTTAATAAAATTGATATATTTGGTAAAATTAAATGTTTAATTGTAGCAAGTTTTTTAATGGATTTTATAGTTGTTTTTATATATTCAAAATATTCATTTAATTTATTATTAATATTCATTTTTTTTTCATTAGTATCAAAATGAGTAATTATATATCCATTTTCATAAAAATTAATAGTTATAGTTAAATTATTTTTATTTTTTTTATCTTCAGAAGTATTTTCAATATACCAAATAAATTGTATATAATCTAACTTATTTAAATAATTTAAATTATTAATATATGTATCTTTATTTTTAGGATTTATTAATTTTCTAAATTCATCAAAATTTATTTTTTTTAAAATATTTTTATATATTTTAACATTTGTTTCACTATTATTTGTAAAATATTTAATAATTGGAAGATAATTAGATGTTGATAAACCATTGAATAATTGTGCAAGATTATATTTTATATTTAATTTATCACTTAATGTATCAAAAATAATATCTTGATAAAAACAATCATTAATTTTCATAATAGTATCATCATATATTGAAATTTTATAAGTATTTAATTTAAATTTATTATATATTAATTTATATTCTTTAATGCTTAATTTAATATTATTTTCTAATTCTTTTGGAAAATAATATTCTATATAACTATTACCATTTTCAACCTCTTCACATATTGTTTTAAAATTATTTTTCAATATTATAAAATAATCATTATTTTTAGTTTTATTATTATTATTTAAATTTTTATATAAAAAATAATTATTATCAATATTAATTTTATCATTTATAATTTGATTTTTAGTAATAATATTTTTAATATAACTTTTTTTTTCTTTATATTTTTCTATTAAATAATCTATATTTTGATAACCATAAGAATTATTTTTATATTTTTTATTATCAAAATAATTATATTGTGTTGTCAAAATAAATGGAATACTTAATAAAAAATGTTGTAATTCATCATTTTTTATACATTCAGAATATTTAAATGATTCTATTTGAGTAAATTTAGGAACATACTTATTATATTTATCTGGTAATAATTGTTTTAATCTTTCTTCTATTTCATCTTTATTCATAAAAGTTATTTTATAAAGAATATTAAAAAATGTTTCATTATATAATATAGTATCTTCGTTATCATATTGTATATTTTCAGTTCTAAATATATAATTTAATTGATTTATAAAATATTTAAAACTTATGGTTTTATTATATTTATAGATTAACATATTTACAGGTAAATATAAATTTTCCGGTTGATTAAATTTAGGTATTACATATTCTTTTATTGTTTCATATATGATAATTCTTATATGCTCTATTGGTAAATTTTCTTCAATAGATTTATAAATAAAAAAAATAGTATAATCTTTTATATTACCAAATTTAGTTATATAATTTGGTATAAGTGTTTCTATATATTTATTTTCAGATGATTTTAAAATAGATTTTATATATTTTCTATCTTCTTTTATATTAGATTCATCTTTTTCATCTTTTTCATCTTTTTCATCTTTTTCATCTTTTTCATCTTTTTCATCTTTTTCATCTTTATATTTTTTATTTTCTAATTTTTTTAATATATCTTTTGTTTTATCTGTTTGATCTCCTATAAATATTAATTTTATATCTTTTATTTCTTTATCTATTGATTTAATAATAAATTTTAAAATAGGAATTCTAACAATAGATTTACATATTTTTGAATCCATTATTACTATATTAATTTTATTTTGTAATATAGATATATACTATATTTACTATATACTATATTTACTATATACTATATTTAATATATACTATACTTATTTAATTTATACATATATAATTTTATAAATTAAAAATATTAATAAATAATTAATATTTTTTTTATTATTTAATATAATAAATCATATTTTAATATTTTAATATTTTAATATTTGTATAAAATAGTTACATAAATATAAAATTATAAAGTAAAAAAAATGATAGAATTGGTAAATACAATTATTATTATTACATTAATAATAATAATTTATAAATATTTTGAAAGTCAAAGTTATGATATAGTAATGGTAAAATCAAATTTAAATGGAAAATCATATTTAGTTCGTAATGTAGAAAATAAACAAGAAGCTGCTAATTTATTAGCAACCATAGCTATTAAATTAGAAAAATTAGTAAATATTATAAATGATTCTGGGTATGAAACTATTTATACTAAATATATGAAACCAACTATTGATAAAGAAAATCAAAGTAATGATAAAAAAAGTAATGAAAATAAAGATATTATTGAAGGACAAGATGGAGGTAATAGTGATTCTACAACATTAGAAACTGATATTAAACAAAAATTAAAAGATGATATTAAAAGATTATATAAAAATTTCAATCCAGAAGCATTTTCAGAAACAACCCCAGATGCTAAATATACAAGTTATTCAGTTAATAAAGGTGAAAAAATAGTGTTTTGTCTTAGAGATAAAAAAGCAGGAGAAACATTAGTTAAAGAAAATATTATGACCTTTGTTAGTATTCACGAACTCGCACATTTAATGACTAAAAGTATTGGTCATGAACCTGAATTTTGGGCAAATTTTAAATTATTATTGAAAATTTCAATTGATAATGGAATCTATAAAAATATTGATTTTAATAGCACTCCAAAACCTTATTGTGGTATTAATATTACTGATACACCATTAAAAAAAGATGAATTATAATTTATTATTTTAATAAATTAGAATTAACAACATAACATACTATTGCTGTTTCATCAATTAAAATACGATAATCTCTACCTACAACATTACTATTAAATTCTTTTGCTATATCTATCCATTTTTGTCTTGGTTCAATCGTATAATCAAAAGTAAATCCAATTTCTTTTTTTTTAATAATTTTTACATATTTAATTAATCCATATAAAATATCACGTATTTTATCATCTGTTTTATCGTGTTTTGCTAAATTCATTAATTCATCATAATTATTTAATATAGGTGTATGAAAATACTCATCATAATCATCATCATCAGTTTCACTCATATCACTATAATCACTCATTTTAGATACTAAACTATTATAATTACACACTAAATAGACTACTATTATTTATTATTATTTATTATTTATTATTATTTATTA
>Ga0213861_10002899_pt1 | contig 14407 bp, 14 predicted proteins | sample PICome_4_FD_160110 | JGI IMG/M metagenome (GOLD analysis project Ga0213861, IMG submission 160110) | Coastal seawater microbial communities near Pivers Island, North Carolina, United States - PICO131 | ecosystem: Environmental > Aquatic > Marine > Coastal | place: USA: North Carolina... | reverse complement strand
TGATGCCCTCACTGTGAAAAGCTCATCGAAGAGCGCCCAGATAAAAATCTGCCAAAGTAGTGCTAAGACCGCGAGTCCAGAACGCCGCTGTCACGTCTCCGTGCACTGGGGCGGACCAAACGGCCCGCCCCAGTGCCGACATTACGACGTGTGATGCACCTCTTGCAGCGCATAAACCGGGGTCGGGATACCTTCCATCCGGGCCTTGATCTGCAAGGCAAGGAATTGCGAATAGTGCCTCGATTGATGCAGGTTGCCGCCATGGAACCACAGGTTTTCCTGCTGCGTCGGCTTCCACATGTTGCGCTGCTCACCTTCCCACGGACCGGGGTCCTTGGTGGTATTCGACCCAAGTCCCCAGACCTTGCCCACCTTGTCAGCCATCTCTTGGCCCATCAGATCAGCCACCCAACCGTTCATGGAGTTGTAGCCGGTCGCCAGCACGATCAGATCCGCTTCAAGCTTTTCGCCGGTGTCGAGGATGAGCCCGTGTTCAACGATCTCGGTCACCTGCCCGCGCTTGAGCTTGATCTCTCCGTCGATGATCAGCTGGCTCGCACCCACGTCGATATAATAGCCGGAGCCGCGCCGCAGATACTTCATGAAGAGACCCGAGTCGTCGTCCCCCCAGTCAAGCCAGAAGCCCGCTTTTTCCAACCCTTCGTAGAACTCTTTGTCCTGCTCCTTCATCGCGGCATAGGCCGGGATCTGGAACTCGTGCAGGATGGCATAGGGCAAGGACGCAAAGATCAGATCGGCCTTTTCGGTGGTCATTCCAGCATTGACGGCGCGTTCGGAATAGAGGTCGCCCAGACCTATCTCCATCAGCGTGTCAGACCGCACGATGTGGGTCGAGGACCGCTGCACCATGGTCACGTCGGCGTCATGCTCCCAAAGGGCCGCGCAGATGTCATGCGCCGAGTTGTTCGACCCGATGACAACGCATTTCTTGCCCTTGTAGCGATCCGGGCCGGGGTGCTGCGAGGAATGGTGGATATCGCCCTTGAACGTGTCCATACCCGGCAAATCCGGGATGCGCGCCTTGCCGGACATACCCGTCGCCATGACCAGTTGTTTGGGCCGCAGGGTGACTTCTTCACCGTCGCGGTCCACCACAACGGTCCATTCCTGCTTGGCCTCGTCATAGGTGGCGGATTTGGCGGTGGTGCGGGTCCAGTAATTCAGCTCCATCACCTTGGTGTACATCTCGAGCCAGTCGCCGATCTTGTCCTTGGGCGCAAAGACAGGCCAGTTTTCCGGGAATTTGATGTAGGGCAGATGGTCATACCAGACCGGGTCATGCAGGCAGAGCGACTTGTAGCGCTTGCGCCAGCTGTCACCCGGGCGCTCGTTGCGTTCGACGATGATGGTCGGCACACCCAATTGGCGCAAACGCGCGCCTAGGGCGATGCCGCCCTGCCCGCCGCCGATGATCAATGTGTAGGGCTGGGTGGTGTAGCCAAGCTCCTTGGCCTCGCGTTCACGCTCTTCGGCCCAAGTCGTTCGGTTCTTGCCGGCGCCATGCTTGGCCCCTAACGGACGATCAAACCCTTTGGGTTCTTCATGGCCCTTAAGCTCGACCATGGTTGTCAGCAGCGTCCAGATTTTGCCCTCGCGCAGCCGGATCAATCCATACCCGCGGGCGACCTCTGTCTCGAAGGTAATCCAGGCGGTCACGATCCCGCCGTCTTCGGTCACGACCTCACCTTCAGCGATGGCCCAATTGTGCGGTTTGGTCGTGGCAAGCTGATGTTTCAGCATATCCTCGACCTGATCCTTGCCTTCGACTGTTTTTATATTCCAGGTGAAGGTGACAAGATCGCGCCAGTAGCAATCGTCTGCGAACATCTCGCGGGCGCGGGCGATGTCGGCTTCCTCCAGCGCCTTCCCGAATTCATCAAGAAAGGCCTGCGTGGTGTCGGACAATGTCGAGTCGAGCATAAATTCCTCCCAGATTTTTGCTGTTCTGATCTGAGAGTGCCAACAGCGACCCTATGACGCTAGGGAAACTTTGGTCGTGTTGCGGGATCGGTGGATTGGGGTGTCTGATGCCGAAACGAAAAAAGCCCCGCTGAACCAGCGGGGCTTTCTCTATTCAGAACTCTGAGTCGCTTACGCGGCCAGTGCGCCTTTTGCCTGTTCGACGATCGCGCCGAAGGCTTCGGGCTCGTGCACGGCCAGATCGGCCAGCACTTTGCGGTCCACTTCGATGCCGGCCAGGTTCAGGCCGTTGATGAAGCGGGAATATGTCAGCGCTTCGTCATGCAGACGCACAGCCGCGTTGATCCGCTGGATCCACAGTGCGCGGAAGTTGCGCTTGCGGTTCTTGCGGTCGCGTGTGGCGTACTGGTTCGCCTTGTCGACGGCCTGACGTGCAACCTTGAAGGTGTTCTTGCGGCGGCCATAGTAACCTTTGGCGGCCTTGATGACCTTCTTGTGACGGGCGTGTGTGGTGGTTCCGCCTTTTACTCGGGACATGTCAATTCCTCCTTAGCGCGCGTAGGGCATCATCGGCTTGATGATCTGTTCATCAGCCTTCGACAGCGTGGTGGTTCCGCGCGCGTCGCGGATGAACTTTTTGTGGCGCTTGATCATGCCGTGGCGTTTGCCAGCCTGACCTGCCTTGATGCGGCCCGTGGCCGTCACCTTGAACCGCTTTTTGCAGCTCGACTTTGTCTTCATCTTCGGCATTTCCGTCTCCTGTCTTCAGATCGGTGAACGCGCGACTCGGTATGCCAATTCGACCGGTCCCGCGGGTAGAGCGCGCCGTATAGGCGGGGTTTGAGGGCAATGCAACTGTTTCAGAGCAGGCTGTCCGGGATTTTCTGCTCTGCCGCCGTGTTGGCGCGTCGGAACACCAACGTCACGCAGGTCGATACGATCACGATGAACAGCGAATAGAGCACGGGCACCGCCATGATCGCCTGCGCCTCGGATCCCTGGAAGGTGAATACGATGATCGCAATCGCCAGTGGTCCGTTCTGGATGCCCGTCTCAAGCGCCACGGTCCGCGCATTGCGGGGATGCAGACGCAAGGCGCGGGCAAACAGATAGCCGATTGTGATTCCAAACAAACCCAGACCAATAGATGCGAAATAGGTGGCAGGCGTGGTTTCCAGCAGGAACTGCCAGTTTCGCGGTATCCAGCTGACCATCAGGAACACGATAAAGAACAGTGCCAGCGCAGAGCCGAAGAACTCTGTCACCGCACCTACATTGGCGCTCAGCTTTCGCAGAACCATCCCGATGGCCACCGGAACAAGCAGCAGAACCAGCGTAACGATGATGTTCTCTCGCGGAATCTCGAGATCAAGCGCAGACGCATAGAGCACCAGCACCAGCGGGATCAGCACGACACCGGTGACAGTCGATGTCACAGTCATCAGAACCGACAGCGCCAGATTGCCCTTGGAGAAGTAGGTAAAGATATTCGAGGTCGTCCCACCCGGCATACAGGCCATGATGAGAATGCCCAGCGCGATGGTCTCGGGCACAACCAGAAACGTCGCCAGAAGGAACCCGATCAGCGGCATGAACCCGTATTGCGAGATCACCCCGATGGCGAGACCGTAGGGGCGCCGCAAGGCCAGATAGAAATCTCGCGGTGTGAGGGACGCGCCCATGCCCAGCATGATGACGAAGATCATCAGCGCCAGCAGCGCTTGTTCGAAGGCTCCAACCATGCCCGTTACTCCGCTGCGATACGCGCCAGTTCTTCGGCGCGCAGGTCTTTTCTGAGAATTTTTCCGACATTCGATTTCGGCAGCTCATCGCGGAATTCGACCCGCTTGGGCACCTTATAGGCGGTAAGATGCGCTTTGCAGTGAGCACGGATGTCCGCTTCGGTCAGGCCGTTGTCGCGTTTGACGACAAAGGCTTTGACCGCCTCACCTGTTCCATCGTCGGGCACGCCGATGACCGCCGCCTCCAAGATACCGGGGTGTTGCGCGAGGCAGTCTTCGACTTCATTCGGATACACGTTGAAGCCCGACACAACGACCATGTCCTTCTTTCGGTCGACAATGCGGAAATAGCCATCCGGGTCCATGACACCGATATCTCCGGTCAGGAACCATCCATCGCGCAGAGCATGCGCGGTCTCTTCGGGTTTGTTCCAGTACCCGGCCATGATCTGCGGACCTTTGGCCGCGATCTCTCCGGTTTGGCCTTGGGGAACCGGGTTTCCTGCTTCGTCCAGACAAACGACCATTGTTCCAGGCACTGGAATCCCGATGGACCCATCCCGCGTTTTGCCAAGCGGGTTGAACGTCAGCACTGGCGAAGTTTCGGTCAGGCCATACCCCTGCAAAACAGACTTGCCCGTGATGCCTTCCCATTTTTGCGCGACGGCTGCCTGAAGCGCCATGCCGCCCGCAGATGAGAATTTGAGGTATTTGGGCGGGCTGTCGGTAAACCAGACCTCGTTGGTCAGCCCATTGAACAATGTGTTCACCCCGCTCATCCAGGTGATCTTGTAATTCTCAAACGCCCGCTTGAGGTTCGACAGGGGTCGTGGATTGGGGATCAGGATGTTGCGCGCACCAAGCCAGTAAAAGGCCAGCATGTTCACGGTAAAAGCGAAAATGTGGTAGAGCGGCAGCGCGGTCAGAGCGATTTCCTTGCCCTTCTCGACGCCCTCCAGCATCTCCATCGTCTGTTCCATGTTCATAATGAGGTTGGCATGGGTCAGCATCGCGCCCTTGGCGACGCCGGTTGTCCCGCCGGTATATTGTAGGCACGCCACGTCATGCGCATCCACGGTCTGGGAATAGACGTCAGGCGCAATGCGTTCGCGCTGAATGTGATCACGCCCGGCGCCCAAAGCGTCCGGGAGGCGAATATGGGCAACCTCGATCGGCTTGACCGACTTGTCCCAGTGTTTTTGCACCAAACCGACAATCCCGCGCGGCAGGGATGGCAGGAATTCAGCAACCCGCGTGACGATGATGTTGGGGATCGGATGACCTTGGGTCGCCGCCGGGATCTTGTCGGCGAACATGTCCACGATCACCAGTGCATGTGGTTCGGCATCGGTGAACTGCTTGGCCATCTCTTCGGCGGTATAGAGCGGGTTGACGTTCACAAGGATGCACCCCGCCTTCAGAATGCCGAAGGCCGCGACCGGGAAGGACAGACAGTTCGGCATCTGAAGCGCAACGCGATCGCCTTGGTTCAAGCCCGCGACCTCGCGCAGATAGACCGCAAAGGCATCGGACATCTCGTCCACTTGGCGAAAGCTCAACGTGCCGTTCATGCCGTTTGGCAAACAGGTCGTGAACGCTGGTGCGTCGCCAAATGTGCTCGACACCGACCGGATCAAATCCGCCAGTGTGCGATACGATGCCGTCTCGATGTCCTTGCGGACCTTCGGACCATAAAAAGCCGTCCAGGGACGCGCCTCTGCTGTCATGCCATCCTCCTCCCAATACATCGCCCGGCCGCCTCCACGATCCGGGCGATATGTCTGAGAGAAGTGCTAAAGGCATATACGAGATTGATCTATAGTGATCGAACGTCACAAATCTCGACAATCACCTTAGGTAAAGCCGCGAAGAACCCGCGCGACAACTTCGGGGATGGCTTCAATCGCGTAGCCGCCCGGCTTGTTCGAGATGGCCCAGACCATCATCGTACCCGCGATCATCAGCGTGATCGTGGCAATCCGCGGCCTTTCGCCCTTGGAGACGGCTGATACGACCGCGGGAATGGACAACACCCCAAGCCCGAGGCCGATAACAAAAAGCGTATCAGGATCCATTACGACCTGCTCCCACTGGTTACACGGGGGCAGGTTACTCCGGATCAGTGTTGTAGATCAAACGTTCGTCACAAGGGGCCACACGAAGAATATTCGTTGTGCCCGGCGTATTGAACGGCACACCAGCCGTCACAAGGATTTGGTCCGTCGGCTCCGCATAGCCTCCGGCGCGAGCCGCGCGAGCGGCATTGACCACCGCCTGTTTGAAGCGCTCAAGCTCGCCGGTGATCACGCAATTCGTGCCCCAGGTCAGGGCAAGACGGCGCGCCGTCCGTATGTGGTTGGTCATTGCAATGATCGGAACGCGCGGGCGCTCCCGTGCCGTGAGAAGCGCGGTCGTGCCAGAGGATGTGAAACAGCAGATTGCCTTGATGTCCGTGGTTTCCGCAATCTCACGTGCAGCGGCCACGATCCCGTCCGCGACGGTGGCCCGCTTGGCCACACGCGAGGCTTCCATGATTTCGGTGTAGGTCGGATCGCTTTCCACTTCGATGGCCACGTTGTTCATCGTGGTCACCGCCTCGACCGGATAGGCTCCAGCAGCTGACTCCGCCGACAGCATGATGGCGTCAGAGCCTTCGTAGATCGCGGTGGCAACGTCGGAGACTTCGGCACGCGTGGGCATTGGCGACTCGATCATCGACTCAAGCATCTGTGTTGCCACGATCACCGGCTTGGCCGCCGCGCGGCAACGACGGATCAGACGCTTCTGGATCGGAGGAACGTTCTGCACGGGAAGTTCCACACCCAGATCGCCACGGGCGACCATGATCCCGTCGGACACTTCGAGAATCTCGTCGAAGGCTTTGACGCCAGCCGGCTTTTCGATCTTCGACAGAATGGCTGCACGGCCTTTGCACAGTTCGCGTGCCTCGATCACGTCCTGCGCGCGCTGCACAAAGCTCAGGGCGAGCCAGTCAACGCCCAAATCTGCGACGAATTCGAGATCAAGGCGATCCTTCTCGGACAGCGCCGCCAGCGGCAGAACCACGTCCGGAACGTTGACGCCCTTGCGATTGGAAATCGTGCCGCCGGTGACCACTTTGCAATCAGCGAAATCCTTGCCGCAGGATTCGACTTTCAAGCGGATCTTGCCGTCATTCACCAACAGATGCGCTCCCGGCTCGAGAGCCGCAAAAATTTCGGGATGCGGCAGCGTCACACGGTCGATGCTCCCTTCCTTGTCCGCAAGGTCCAGACGGAAGCTTGCGCCCTCCTCCAGTTCCTCTTCACCATTGGCGAACACACCCACACGGAGCTTCGGCCCCTGAAGGTCGGCCAGAATGCCGATCGTGCTGTCGAGATCTTTTTCCACCTGCCGGATGATGGCATGGCGCTCGGCGATCTCGGCATGGCTGCCGTGGCTCATGTTGAGGCGAAAGACATCTGCCCCTGCCTCGTGCAGGGCCCGGATCATCTCGTAGCTGCTTGACGCTGGGCCAAGGGTGGCCACGATTTTCACACTCCGCAAACGTCTCATCGGGAATTCAATCCTTCACCTGTGTTCTGGCAGTCCAATTGCCGGTCATGGCAGACTGTGACCGCGTGTCGGGCAAGATGGCACCACTATGTTACCGCTAACTTCCGGTTTGGGTTATTGCCCATTTCCCTTTCTTGCGCAACTCAACTATCTGATGCGTCCGGGAGATCACACACCTATGACATATGTCCCATTTTTTGTGCATGGAGAGAACCGGTCCACACGCTGGCTGATCACCTGCGATCATGCGACGAATACGGTGCCGCCCGATCTTGGGGGCTCACTCGGACTGACCGAGGCCGACATGTCGCGGCATATCGCGTTCGATCCCGGCGCCGCTGGAGTCACCCGCGCTTTGGCGGATGCCTTGGGCGGAACAGCCATCCTGTCGAACTTTTCCCGCCTGGTGATTGACCCGAACCGGGGCGAAGACGATCCGACCCTGTTGATGCGCCTCTACGACGGGTCGGTGATTCCGGGCAATCGCAACGCTGACGCGGCAGAGAAGACACGCAGGCTCAACGCCTATTACCGGCCCTATCACGACGCTCTGGCTGCGCTTGCCGCGCGACGTCACGATACGGTGATCGTGGCTATCCATTCGTTCACCCGCCAGCTTAAAGCGCGGCCAAGCCGCCCATGGCATGTCGGTATCCTGCACGCATATGATCGCCGCCTGTCCGACCCGTTGATCGCGGCGTTGGAGGCGGAACCCGATCTGGTTGTTGGACGGAACGAGCCCTATCCCGGCCATCTGCCCGGCGATGCGATTGACCGACACGCCTTGCATCATGGCCGCCTGAACACACTTATCGAATTGCGAAACGACCTGATCGCCACTGAAGCGTCTCAAGTGGGATGGGGCAAACGCCTTGCGCCGATGTTGCAAGCGGCCTTGGCGCAGGTGACGGATTGAACCGGAGGACAGAAAAGATGGACGAACAGACCCAACTCGAGATCGAAGCAGCCGCGTTTCGCCGTTTGCGTCAACATCTGATCGAGGACCGGCCTGATGTGCAGAACATCGACATGATGAACCTGACCGGGTTCTGCCGGAATTGCCTCAGTCGCTGGTACCAGGAAGCCGCGAACGAACGCGGGATCGAAATGGACAAGGATGCCGGGCGTGAGGCGTTCTACGGGATGCCGATGTCGGAATGGAAAGCGCGGTATCAGACCGAAGCCACGGGCGAGCAAAAGGCGGCATTCGAAGTGGCGTTCAAGGAAAACGTCACCGACAAGAACGGTTGATCGGACTGGTGGGGCGATGCGTCGACGCATCGCCCGTTTTGGTCAACCAAAACGGCCCGCCTTAGCGGGTCGCTCCGGGCACCCAGAGAACGTCCGCTTTGCCATCGTCATTGGCAACACGGGCCGCCACGAAGAACCAGTCACTCAGTCGGTTCAGGTATTTCACCGCGTCCGGGTTCACGCTTTCCATCGTGGCCAGTTCCACCGTCAAGCGCTCCGCCCGACGCGCCACAGTCCTGCACTGATGCAGGTAGGCTGAAAGCGGCGCGCCACCCGGCAGAATAAAGCTGCGCAGCGGTTCCAGCTTGGCGTTCATCGCGTCGATCTCGGACTCGAGCCGTTTCACCTGTGACGCGACGATGCGCAGCGGCGTGTATTCCGCCTCGGAATCCTTTTCCATATCCGGGCGGCACAGGTCCGCGCCAAGATCGAAGAGATCGTTCTGGATTCGCGACAGGCTGTCATCGACATCGCCGTCAGCCTGCAGTCTCGCCAAACCGACAATCGAATTCAGTTCGTCCACCGTGCCATACGCCGTCACGCGCATTGAATGTTTCGCGACACGCGCCCCGTTGCCCAGCGCGGTTTCGCCGTCATCGCCTGTTTTGGTGTAAATCTTGTTCAGTACGACCATGGTTCACTCTCCTCGCAGCCAGACGAACAGCAGGATCAGCATCACAGCCACGAATTGCGCGATGATCCGCCAGCGCATTGCCCTGTTGGCGTATTTCTTGTTGAACTCTCCACCCTTGGCAAAGCTGCCGATGCCGAAAAACAGGATGGCCACCACCGCCAGACAGGCGATAGCGACGACAATGAACAGCGGGTCTTGCGACATGGCAGGGTCTTCCTTCGGTTGGTGTTCCCGGGGATGTAGCCGTATCGCGCCGCAAGGCCAATGAAAAGTCAGCCTTTGGACAAAACCCAATCGAGCGCCCGTGTCGGCAAAAGGCGGCGGGCAATGGCCATGGCGTGGGTCGGTGTCGTGACCCGGTAGCGCGCTTTGGGACGCGAGGCGGTCAGAGCTTTTACTACGACATCAGTCACAGCCGAGGCAGGCCATTGCACGCCAGAACTCCCACCCTTCTTCAACATGTCGAGCAACGATGCCTCATACTGCGCACGACGCGCCGAGGATTCCCAATCGACCCATTTTTCGAATTGTTTGATCGCGTTCTTGCGGAAATCAGTCTCGATCGGTCCCGGTTCGATCAGCACAACCTTGATGCCGGTCTCTGCCATCTCCATGCGCAAGACATCAGCATACCCCTCAAGCGCAAACTTGGTAGCCACATAGGGCCCGCGATACTTCATGCCGACGATACCAAGAACCGATGAATTGAAGAGGATCCGCCCGTTGCCCGCCCGGCGCATCGCCGGGATCAAGTGACGGTTCAGATCATGCCAGCCCAGAAAATTCGCCGCGAACTGGGCGCGCATCCCCTCTGCGGGAATGTCCTCCAGCGGGCCGGGCAACGCATAGGCGCCATTATGGAAGACGGCATTCAACACGCCGTTGGTGGCCTGAAGAACCGTCGCGGCGCAGCGCGCAATGCTTTCAGGGTCCTCGTAATCCAATTGCGGCGCGGCGAACCCTTCGGCAGCACGCGCATCACAGTCTTTTTGCGCTCGGCACGACGCGAAGACCGTCCAGCCCAACGACTTGAGCCGTCGCGCCGTATCAAGTCCGATGCCCGAAGAGCAGCCGGTTATCAGGATTGTCTTCGCGCTCACGTCAGTTGGCAGCCGTCACAAGCCAGTCGGCGATCCAGCCTTCTTCCCCTGTGGATGTCGCACGCAGGTGGAGCCAACCGTTGCCTTCGTCTTTCAGAACTTCGACCATATCATTGCGGAAAAGTTTTCCGACAACCGCATAATCGGTCCCCGGACCACCGCGCATGTTCACTCGGTCGCCATCCACAAAGCGCAGATCAGGCGTTTCCTGAAGGATCGGAGCAACGGTCTCCGGGACCACCGCAGCCGGTTGAGACACGTCTTGGGAGACAACGCTGTCTTCTGTCGCCTGCGTTGTCAAAGACACAGGTGTCACAACAGAAGCCGGGTTGGTCGAAACAGGCTCGATCAGCGCCCGTGTCGGCGCGATGTCGGTCAGTTCGGCGCGTGTATTCGCGCGGGCAACAACCTCCGGACGCGGCTCGGGTTTGGTCACAATGGGTTTGGGTTCGGCGAAGATGACCAGAGAGGTGTCCCCCGGCTCAAAATCCGCACCACCAGACAACTCGTAAAACGCCATCGCCATGACCGCAAATGCGATGAGAATGTACCTATTCATAACAACCCCCTCGGCCGGTTTTTCGACCACCGCACACCGAGCAATACCTTGATTCCCCGTTCAACCCGAAGGGGAAATCGAAAAAATATTCCCGCAATTGCTTTACGGCCTCAGAGGGGGTGAGTATCACATCATCTATGGCTGATGATGTCGATGACCCCAAGATGACCCCCCGCGACTTTGCGGAACCGCTCCGCCGAGCCATCGGGGAACGGTACCTGACCTATGCATTGTCGACGATCATGCACCGGGCACTGCCCGATGCACGCGACGGTTTGAAGCCCGTGCATCGTCGTATCCTTTATGCAATGCGCGAACTGCGTCTGAGTTCCACAGGTGGTTTCAGAAAGTCGGCCAAGATCAGCGGCGACGTGATGGGCAACTACCACCCACACGGCGATGCTGCGATCTATGACGCGATGGCGCGCCTCGCGCAGGATTTCAACGTCCGCTACCCGCTGGTGGACGGTCAGGGGAATTTCGGCAATATCGACGGTGATAACCCGGCTGCCGCGCGTTACACCGAGGCGCGTCTGACCGCTGTCGCCGAAGCGCTGCTGGACGGGCTGAACGAGAATGCCGTTGATTTCCGGGCCAATTACGACGGCACGCTCGAAGAACCGATTGTCCTTCCCGCGCAATTCCCGAACTTGCTGGCCAATGGGTCAAGCGGGATTGCGGTCGGCATGGCGACCAACATTCCGCCGCACAATATTTCTGAACTGATCGACGCCTGTCTGCACCTGATCAAGGTGCCCGATGCGCGGGATGACACGTTGCTCAATTATGTACCGGGACCGGATTTCCCGACCGGCGGTGTGATCGTCGAAGATCGCGACTCTATAGCACAGGCGTACCGCACCGGGCGCGGGTCGATCCGTTTGCGCTGCCGTTGGGAGATCGAGGATCTGGGTCGGGGACAGTGGCAGATCATTGTCACCGAAATCCCCTATCAGGTGCAGAAATCCAAGCTGGTCGAACGGCTTGCCGAGTTGATCCAGACCAAGAAGGTCCCGATCCTCGCCGATATCCGCGACGAATCCGCCGATGACATCCGCATGGTGCTGGAGCCGCGCTCCAAGAACGTGGACCCGGATGTTCTGATGAACATGCTGTTCCGCAATTCCGACCTGGAAACGCGCTTCAGTCTGAACATGAACGTGCTGATCGACGGGCTGACGCCCAAGGTCTGTTCGATGAAGGAAGTGCTGCGTGCATTCCTTGATTTCCGTCGCGAAGTCCTGATCCGGCGCAGCCAGCACCGGATGGACAAGATCGATCACCGTCTTGAGGTGTTGGAAGGCCTGATCGTCGCCTTCCTCAATCTTGACCGCGTCATCGACATCATCCGTTACGATGACGACCCCAAAGCCGCGTTGATGCGCGAGGATTGGGGCAAGGATCACCCCCGCGCCATGAACGAGCGCGACTATGTCTCGCCGCCGATGGTCACGGGTGACGATGAACTGGGCCTGACCGAGGTTCAGACCGAAGCGATCCTGAACATGCGACTGCGCAGCTTGCGCAAACTCGAAGAGATGGAACTGGTCGCTGAGCGTGATCGACTGATGGAAGAGCGTGCCGGTCTCGAAGACCTGCTCGAAAGTGGCGATCTGCAATGGGACGCGATCGCCGAGCAGTTGCGCGAAACCAAGAAGACTTTTGGGAAGAATTATCCCGGTGGCGAACGCCGCACCACCTTCGCCGAAGCGGGCGAGGTCGAGGATGTGCCGATCGAGGCGATGATCGAACGTGAACCGATCACCGTGGTCTGTTCGGAAATGGGCTGGATTCGGGCAATGACGGGCCATATCGACCTGACCCGAGAGTTGAAGTTCAAAGACGGTGACGGGCCGCGCTTTATCTTCCACGCCGAAACAACCGACAAACTGTTGGTCTTCGGCTCGAATGGTCGCTTTTACACAATCCCTGCGGCCAACCTGCCCGGCGGGCGAGGCATGGGTGAACCCTTGCGCCTGATGGTGGACCTGCCGAACGAAGCCGCTATCGTTGTGCTTTTCATCCACAATCCCGAGCGTAAACTTCTGGTGGCGTCCAGCGCGGGCGACGGGTTCATCGTACCCGAAACCGAAGTGGTTGCGCAGACGCGCGCGGGGAAACAAGTTCTGAACGTCAATGGTGATGTACGCGCCAAAGTGTGCAAACCTGTGAATGGTGACTCTGTGGCCGTTGTCGGAGAAAACCGCAAAGTGCTGGTTTTTGCTCTGGACGAACTCCCTGAAATGGGACGTGGGAAAGGCGTGCGGCTGCAAAAGTACAAGGACGGGGGCCTGTCGGATGCAACCACCTTCACCCTGGGAGAAGGCCTCACCTGGCGCGACCCGGCCGGACGCACCAGAACCGAAACAGACCTCGCCGAATGGGCAGGAAAACGCGCCGGGTCGGGACGTATGGCCCCGCGCGGTTTCCCCAGAGACAACACCTTCACCTGACACGGACACGCTGCGCACTGAGGTCGTCGGCACCCGAGCTACGCTGTTCTGGCTGGCACTCAAGACAGGTTTTCTGACGGTACTGACACTTGGTTTCTACCGTTTCTGGATGCGGACGCGGTTGCGCCGGTGGTACTGGTCCGCGATCCGGCCCGGAGGCCATCCGCTCGAATACGTGGGCGACCCGGTGGAAAAGCTTCTTGGGTTTCTCTTTGCCGTTGTCGTGCTGGCCTTCTACATCGGCATCGTAAACCTGATCCTGATGTTTGCGAGCTTCTCGCTGTTTCAGGACAATTTCGCAGCCTACGCCACCAGCCTCGTCGGTGTGATCCCGCTCTGGTTCTTTGCCCAATATCGCGCCCGCCGATACATCCTGGCCCGCACAAGGTGGCGCGGCCTTCGGTTCGGGCTCGAGCCCGGCGCGTGGGGCTATGCTTGGCGCGCAGTCCTGCACTGGACGGTCACACTCCTCAGCATTGGTCTGCTGTTGCCCCGCATGACATTCTGGCTTGAGAAGTACAAAACCGACCGCACATTTTTCGGCACGGCCCGCATGGAACAGGGCGGCAAGTGGACGATGCTCTATCCCGCTATGAAACCAATGTTCCTCGCACTCGGGATCGCCTTGGTCGGCGGCGGCGCGATCTATGCGGAAAACATCCCGCTGGCCGCAGGGATTTGCCTGTTCGCCGCATTCATCGGCCTGTATGGTCTTGTCTATTACCGTGTCGAAAGCCTGCGCCGTCTGACCGAAACCAAAAGGATCAACGGGGTCAGCTTCACATTGTCGCCAAGCGCATTCCGGGTATTGATGATCTACGTTCTGGGCGCGCTTCTGGCCTCTGTCGCCGTGTTCATCCCGTTTATGGTCTTCGGGTTTCTACTCTTGCTGATCCAGTCCGCCGACATTCTCACCGAGATGGGACTGGAAGACGTGATTGCGCCTGTGGCGGGTCTTGGGCGATACGCCATCATCGGGCTGAGCATGATGATCTATTTCACCATCTTCCTGCTGTGGTCGGCACTCACCAACGTGTTCATCACCTTGCCGGTGATCCGTCACTATTTCTCGGCCCTCACGCTCGCGCCAGCCTCTGCCACCTCGGACATCCGGCAGCGCCCACGCGATGAGTTCGCCGAAGCCGAGGGCTTTGCCGACGCGCTGGACGTTG
>Ga0213861_10002897_pt1 | contig 14410 bp, 12 predicted proteins | sample PICome_4_FD_160110 | JGI IMG/M metagenome (GOLD analysis project Ga0213861, IMG submission 160110) | Coastal seawater microbial communities near Pivers Island, North Carolina, United States - PICO131 | ecosystem: Environmental > Aquatic > Marine > Coastal | place: USA: North Carolina... | reverse complement strand
GATCCTTTGGGCTGCGGGCGGCGTGGGTGCCGCGGCGATTGAGCTGGGCAAGGCCGCAGGCGCACGGGTGATCGCCGCAGTCTCTTCTGAGGAAAAGGCGCAGTTCTGCCGCGATCTGGGAGCCGATGAAACATTGATCTATTCCCGCGACATGTCAGACCGGGCCGTGCAAAAGGAATTCTCCAACCAGATCAAGAAACTGTCAGGCGGCGAAGGTGTCGATGTGGTCTATGATGCGGTGGGCGGTGATTACGCCGAACCTGCCGTGCGCGCCCTGGCATGGAAGGGCCGCTATCTGGTCGTGGGTTTCCCGGCGGGCATTCCGAAAATCCCGCTGAACCTGACGCTGCTCAAAGGCTGCCAGATCGTCGGCGTTTTCTGGGGTGCGCATACCATGCGCGAACCGCAAAACCACGCCGAAAACATGGGCGATCTGTTCCGCATGTACGCCGAAGGCAAGGTCAAGCCGCGCATCTCGGCCAGCTACCCTCTGGCGCAGGCGGGTGAGGCGCTGCAATTGCTCTCAGACCGCAAGGTTCTGGGCAAAGTCGTTGTGACGATCGACTGATCTGCACATGCGCGATGCACGGCTGAACCAAGGACATCCCCCGACCGGGGTCGGGGGTCATGCCCCCGCCCCTGCGGGACCTTGGGCGCTGTCCGGCCTGTGTTCAGGCCTGCCAGATCAGTCTCTACAAATGCGAAACATCGTTAAACCCGCGCATGATCATCTGGTCGCCATGCACCACCAGCCGCGAAATCGACCCGTTGTCAGCACCGTTGAACGCAAAGGCAGGCGATCCTGTCGCAATCGCCAAAGCCGCCGACACAACACCGCCATGCACGACCACGGCCACCAGTTCATCCGCATGGGCCGCCGTGATCCGCAACAGGCCGGCACGCACCCGCGCCTGCAGCTGCGCGGTGGTTTCCGCCCCCGGCAATTCGCCCCATTCATGCCGTTCTCGGGCGCGCAGAAACGCCGGATCATTCTCTGCCGCGCGAAAACGGAATTCGCCGCCGTCCCAATCGCCCAGAAACACCTCGCGCAGGTCACGCTCCACCCGGGGCACCAGCCCCAGATGCTGCGCCAGTGGGGCCGCCGTCTGATGGGTGCGCTGCATGGTGGTCACGTATATCGCCTTGATAGGCTCTGTTTTCAGCCGCAGCCCCACCGCATGGGCCTGCGCCTCTCCTTCGGGCCTCAGTGCCGGATCCCCCTGCCCTTCGACCATCGGAAAACTTTCGCCGCGCACCGCCGCTTGCGTCTCTCCGTGCCGGATCAGCAGCAAATCTGCCGCCCCTTTAGGCGGGGTAAACCGGTGCTGTCTTGCCTCTTTCATATCCAACCTTTCCCTCTTTGCCAGCAATAGGACATATCCCATGACAAACCGCCAGATCACTGTTGAAGAACTCCCCGCAGATGCGCTGCTGCCGGAACATTTCAAACTCTCCGATGCCCCCATGCCGGTGCCGGGCGACGGCGAAGTGCTGCTGCGCGTCATCCTGATGTCGATTGATGCGGCCAACCGGTCCTGGCTGCGCGGGGCGACCTACCGCGCGGCGGTCAAGAAGGGCGACCCCATGCCCACCTATGCGATCTGCGAAGTGATGGAGTCCAACAGCCCCAAACTGGCGCCCGGCGACATTGTCGCAGCCGAAGCCGTCTGGGCCGATTTCATCACCGCCAAAGCGCATAAAGTGCAAAAACTCCCTAAAGTAGAGACACTTTCCCACCTTATGTCCGTCTATGGCATCGCCGGAAAAACCGCCTTTCACGGGTTGATGTCCATCGGACAACCCATGGCGGGCGAAACGGTTCTGGTCTCTGCCGCCGCTGGATCTGTCGGCGGTTATGTGGGCCAGATTGCCAAGGCTCTGGGCTGTCGTGTCGTCGGCATTGCGGGCGGTGCGGCCAAATGCAAATGGGTCGTGGATGAAATGGGTTTTGACGCCTGTATCGACTACCGCGAAGCAGGGCTGAGCAAGGCGCTGGCCGCCGCCTGCCCCAATGGCGTGGACGTGTATTTTGACAATGTCGGCGGCAAGATCCTCGAATCCTCGCTGAACTTCATGAATGAAAAAGGCCGCGTCGTCTGCTGTGGCGCGATCAGCCAATATGATACGGACACGCCAACCGGCCCGCGCAACCTGCCCGGTGTGATCGTGGTCAAACGTCTCAAGATGGAAGGTTTCATCGTGATGGATTTTGCCCATAATGACGCCAAATGCATCCGCGCCATGCAGCATTGGGTCAGCACCGGCCAGATCAAGGTGACCGAAGACATCGTAGAGGGGCTGGAAAACGCACCCCATGCCCTGATCGGCCTTTTGGCTGGCGACAACAAAGGCAAACGCTTGGTGCGTGTTGCCGCAGACCCAAGCTAAGGAGACCAGATATGTCCTCTCTCGCAGACGCCCTGAAACACAGTGAATCCCTTATCGGCACAGAGGTTGGCGTGTCCAACTGGATCACCGTGGATCAAAAGATGATCGACGATTTTGCAAAGACCACCTTTGACGAACAATGGATCCACGTTGACCCCGAACGCGCGGCGGCCGAAACGCCCTTTGGCGGGGCAATTGCGCATGGGTTCCTGACGCTGTCGCTGGCCAGTCGGTTTGCTTATGATTGTTTTGCAATGATGCCCGGACAGGTTATGGGTATCAACTACGGTATGAATAAACTACGGTTTCTAAAACCCGTGGTCGCCGGGTCACGCCTGCGCGGCCGCTTTACCCTGCAAGACGTCAAGGCCCGCAGTGCCAACGACATGCTGCGAACCAATATTCTGACGATAGAGATTGAGGGCAGCGAAACACCCGCTCTTGTCGCAGAATGGCTGGGGCTTGCTATTTTCAAGGACTGAACCACAAAGGACGACGCCCCATGCAAGCCGATTATCTGATTTCTGGTGCCGGGGCGTCGGCCCTTTCATTTCTTGATGTGCTTTTGGCTGAAACGGATGCCAATGTCGTCATCTTAGACCGCCGCGATGCGCCGGGTGGCCATTGGAACGATGCCTATCCTTTCGTCCGCCTGCACCAATCAGCCTCCTTTTACGGGGTGAATTCCAGACCACTGGCCCCGCCCCGCATCCCCGGCCAAAGTTTTGATGCTGGCAGTTTTGAGCTGGCGACCAAAACAGAGATCCTGCACTATTTTCATGACCTGATGCAAAACACCTATCTGGCCTCTGGCCGGGTCACCTACCTGCGCAACTCTGAACATCTGGGTGGGGGCCTTGTGCGCCATCTGGTCACGGGCAAACAGACCCAGGTCGAGGTCCGCAAAAAGATCGTGAATGCCGGCGTATGGGGTGACTTGGGCAGCATCCCCGCCACCCATAAGCCAAAGTTCGACATTGCCGAAGGTGCCGATTTTATCCCGATCAACGATCTGCCCCGCCGCGCGCCGGGGCATGACCATTTCACCGTCATCGGTGCCGGCAAGACAGGCATGGATGCGGTGATCTGGCTGCTGCAACAGGGCGTGGCGCCCGCGCAGATCAGTTGGGTCAGGCCCAATGACTACTGGCTGTTCAAACGCGAACGTATCCTGAACCATCCCGATCTGTTCACCACAACCATGAAGGCGTTCCTGGGAGAATTGGAAAGCCTCGCAAACGCCACAAATGTCGATGAATTCTGCACGATGATGGAAGACGTCGGCATCTGGCACCGCATTGATCCGGATGTAAAACCCACGAAATTCCACGCCGCCGTCTGCTCCATCGCAGAGCAAGAGAAACTGGCGCAGATCCGCAATGTCATCCGCATGGGCCATGTCACGGCGATTGAACCGCGCCGCCTGTTGTTGGAGCAGGGTGGCGTGGATATGCCCGACAATACTCTCTATATTGATTGCACCGCCCGTGCCGGGATCATCATGGGACAGGACCAGCGCCCCATCTTTGACGGGGACACGATCAACATCTCAATGATCCGCCCGTTCCAGCCGATCATCAGTGCCGCCCTGATCGCGCTGCTTGAGGCGCGGGTGCGCGATGCTGCCAGCCGCGCCGCCTGTACCCATCTGGTTGATTTCCACGACACGCCGGCCCAATACATCGCACAGCAATTGCCCGGCATGATGAACCAGGCGGCGTGGTCCAAGGTCCCGGCTGTCAAGGACTGGCTTGGCCAATCCCGCCTGCACGCCGGCAATCATCTGATGGCAGGATTTGATCCTGCTGATCCGGAAAAATCGGCGCTGATAGGCCGCATGGGCCCTACCGCCAAACAGGCGTTACAGAACATACCGGCCTTATTGGCCGCACGTTAGACCTGCGTGCAGGTCTGCGGCTATCGAACCGATCCCCGGGGGGATCACTTCTTCTTTTTGTTCTTGTCGCGCGCGGCTTTTTCTTCCTTGGTCAGCTTGTTGTTCCAAACGTTGTTGCTCAGGCCCAGTTCGGGCTTCATCGGTTTGGTTTTGCCAACGCTGACTTTGCCGCCCTTGTTCAGGAATTCCTGAATAAGCGCATCATCTGTGGTATCTTTGGGGACATGTTTCATAGGGCCAGCCTATCGGCATCCATGGATACTGGCAACATCGACACATTGCCAAAGTCGCATCCTCACCCGCTTTTGACCCCGCGGCAGACAATAGGCATTATTCATCCTAGGGATGTATCAAAGGCGATATGCTCTCTTTCAAAAAAATACCCGTTCCACCTTCAAAATTGCACTCTTTGGCCCATAGTTTGCCGACCCTTGGTCAAATTTCGGCCAAAATATCTGGCTAATCGTGGGATATGAGATTCCGATTTTGTCATGACGAGGTTTACGAATGAGAACGTTCCCGGTGCCATTTAACGAAGAAGCACGCGTTGCCGCCGTACAAAATGTACCTGGCCTGAGCCGCGATAATAACGCTGTCTTTGACATGATTTGCCACGCCGCCGCCAAACTGCTGGATTGCCCCATCGCCCATATCAGCGTCATCGAAGAAGAGACCCAATGGTACAAAAGCGTCATCGGCATGGAATTGCCCGAGATGCCCAAGAACCAGTCCTTCTGCACCCATACCATCATGAGCGAAGGCCCGATGGTGATCCCCGATCTCAGCAAGGATCCCAAATTCGTAGATCATCCCATGGTCGCCGAAGGCGGACCGCAAGCGCGGTTCTATGCCGGTGTGCCGCTGATCCTGTCCTCTGGCTATCGCTTTGGCAGCCTCTGCGCGCTTGACCTTGTCCCGCATGAGGCCCCATCAGAAAAAGTCATGTCCATTCTCGAAGATCTGGGCAAGGCCGTGGTCGCCGCCCTGGAAAAGGCCCCGGCCAAAGACGCCGCAGAGCTGACGGATCAGGGGCAGAACACCTTTCTGACCTTGGTCAGTCACGAATTGCGGACCCCTTTGACAATCGTCCAAGGCGGGCTGCGCATCCTTGATTTCCGGCTCAAGGAAGAAGCAGAAAAGAAACTGGCCGCAAGTTCGATCAAATCCAGCGACCATCTGGCCAAATTGAACGATTCAATCCTGAAATACAGCAATCTGCAAACCGGCGAGTTGCAGTTGAACCCCAGCAGCGTTTCGCTGGACGAATTTCTTGAGAGCGTCCTGCAAGAGCATGAGCCAACAGCGCTGGCATCGGAAAAAACACTCAACATCTCTGGCATTGGCGTTGTGGGGCCCGTTCTGGCCGACCGCGAACATCTCAACATCTGTGTCACGTCGCTCTTGTTGAACTCCATCCTGCATGGCGGCAAGACCATCACCGTCAAAACCAACTTTTGCGCGGACGGCCATATCGAGATCCTGATCGAAGATGACGGCAACATGGATGACCATGTCGATCTGGCCCAATTGTACAAACCTTTCGTCGTGGGCGGTGATGTTGAAAAACGCGGCACGCAGGGCGGTTTGGGTCTGGGCCTGCCGTTGACCCGCAAACTGGTCGAACTGCATGGCGGCGAATTCGAAGTGCGCACCTCTGAGACCAGCACAACTGCCTGCATCCGTCTGCCAAAATGGCGGCTGGTCTGCTGAACCCTGCTACGGCTTTGAGGGGCTGACCTATAGCCCCTCAAAGGCCTCGGGTGCCAGTTCTTCCCAAAATGCCCTGATCGCGCCAGTATTCAGCGCCGACATCCACCCGTGCCGTTCAAAATCGGCGCGGGCATTTGCGTCTTCTATCTGGGACATGAACAATCGTTTGTCCGCATCGCGCTGCGTGGGCGTCCGGGCGGCAACCAGATCGCGCACCCGCTCCAGCACCCGTGCCCGATCAGAAGAGACAACAGCCCCCCGCGCCGCCGTGCCAAAATCCTGCGTCAAAGCCGCAGACAGATAACCGACCGGGTTCTTGATGCCCGATTGGCTGCCCAGGTAGGCAATCTTGGTGGCGACGTGATCCTCGCCATGTTCGGCCAGCCATTGGCGCGCCAGACGGTCGCTGACGCCAAGGGCCTGCAAATGCCCGTAAACATCAGACCGTCGCACCCCTGCCCCGTCATCCAGATCAAGGATCGCCAGCTGCGGGTTCTCGGAAATCTTGAAGCGGATATCGGTGACAGTGCGACCCCGCTTTCTGATCTCGGGGGCCACCACGATGTTAGAGGTCTTGTTCACCTCTTTGACTGCGGGTTTGATGATCTTGGCGTTCAGGTGTTTGTAGATCGCGTAATATTCGCTGTCGTCCACCCCCATCAGCCGCCGAAACAGGTCAAGCGGCCACCAACCGGTGCTGCCCGTCCGCACAAAACGGTAACAGTTTTCATACAGCGCCAGCGCATGACCGCTGGTGAACTTGCGCTGGATGTTCAGGTTGATCAGCGCGAATACCTTGGGGTCATTCAGCTTGGCGGCAAGGGCGGGCGAATAGGCATATTCACACACGCCCCCCTTCAGCCGCGCATAGCTCAGCAGGCTGGACACACCCCATTCCTGCTGGCCCTGATCGTCCAGCATATCCCATTCCGCCACCGTTTCGGCCAGGCCGCGCAGCGACGACTTGAGCGTGTCCATGTCATTGGAGTTATAGCCGATCATCAGGCATAGGGTGCGCGCGTCGATCATATGCACCTGATTGCTGATCAAGGTGTCATAGGCATTGAGCAAGAGCACATTCGACAGCTTGCGCTGCAGCAGCGTCAGCTTGCCTGACACATGAATCGCGCCAACGTGTTTCTTGACCGACCCGCGCCGCAATGCGCCGGTCAGTTTCTCCTTGGGGATGTCCCCGCTATGATCAACCGTCTGCCGTTTCATCGCGCTGCCCTGTTTGCCAGATTACGATCTGGTCTGTGGCGGTCAACATGCGCCGAAAGGAACCCATAGGCAAGCACCGCTTGGGTCCCTTTACCCCCTATCTTTCCCCGCCGATGACCCCACCTAAAGGTACCAGTTTACGGGACCTCATATCCGCAGGCGCGATCCGGTAGTGCCTAATATGGACAAATCAGAGTCTATTTCAGGTGCGCCCGCAGCTTGGTCCCTCAAATACTGCGAATCGGTGCCTTTAATCCCGTATCCGGGTCCCCTAAATCCTGTTATTGGGTGCCCCTTATCCTGTGGACAGGTTCCCAAACAGTCGTATCCTCTTGTTTTAAAATCTGTAGTCTCGGGCAAATAACTTAAAGACTCTGAAAGATTCTACAGTTTGTTCTGTGCTCTTTTTTCATAGAAATACTGAAGAAACGCGTTTTGCCACCTTGGTGATTCACAACTGGCGCCGGATGTGCGATAAATCCTGCAACACCCCCATTTCTGGCGCACATGCCCGAGGATATATGGCTAACACACCCAAAACACCCCCACCGCCCTATTTCAATATTGATCCTGAAAAAGCGGCGGCGCGTCTGTCTGACCCTATCGACACCGCCCGATTCGCAAAAGCCGCGGCTTTTGCCGCCAAGGGGCGGGATGATCTGGCCAAGCGTGGCTATGCCCCAGATGGCAAGAAACGTCTGCGCCGGTTTTCCACATGGGAAGTGTGCCGCTACCTGATCGACGTGGCCCCCGCGCATCTGCGCAGGGTGCTCAAGGCGCATCCCGATCTGCCCCAGGGCAGCGGCGAGGCAGGGTCCAAGTGGTTCACCCTGGAAGAAGTGCTGAGCCTGCGGGAACATTTCGCAACAGAGGGCGCATCGAACAAGCAATATAAATCATGGCGGCCAGAGGGCCTCCCGGCCAAGGTGATTTCCGTCGCGAATTTTAAAGGCGGGGTCGGCAAGACGTCAACCTGCGCCCATCTGGCCATGTCTGCCGCATTGGACGGATATAGGGTGCTGGTGATTGATCTGGATTCCCAAGGGTCGCTGACCTCCATCATGGGCGGCGCCGTGCCCGATGAATGGTCCACGGCCTTTCCCCTGCTGGCCAAGGATTTCGCCCGCCACCTGCAAGGCGAAAATGCCGTCCGCCGCGCCCGGGGTGCAGCCGAGCTGCCCTTTGACGAAACCCTGAGCGAAAGCCTTGAGGTTTCGCCGCGAAACCTGATCCAGGAAACCCATTGGCCGAACATTGATCTGATCGGCGCGCAGCTGAACCTCTATTGGGCCGAATTTCAGGTGCCGGTATGGCGGATGCAGGTGCGCAGCTGGCCGTTGTGGGATGCGCTTTCCAATGCGCTGGAATCGGGCGGGATATTGGATGACTATGATGTCATTCTGATAGATACGCCCCCTGCCCTGGGCTATCTGACCATCAACGCGCTGGCCGCCGCAGACATTCTGCTGGTTCCGCTTGGCGCGTCGTTTCTGGAATTTGACAGCACGGGCCGCTTTTTCGATATGCTCTATTCGACCTTTGCCAGCATCGAGGAAGGCGAAAACCGCATCCGGCGGCAGGATGGTCTGCCAGAGATGAAGTTTGAATGGGACGCCGTGCGCGCCCTGATCACGCGGTTCGATGCCGGACAGCAGACTGATCTGGCGAATGTGATCCAGGCCTATTTTGGTGACTTCATGACAACCTACCGTCAGGAAGTGACAGCAATGGTCGGTCAGGCCGGTGAGCAGGTGAATGGCATCTACGAGGCCGATTACCGCGAATTCAACCGCGACACCTATGTCCGCGGCAGGGAAACCTTTGACCGGACATGGGCAGAGGTAAAGGAAGTGTTGTTGGGCACGTGGTGGCGTGACCTGCAAATGGCACAAGCACAGGAGACCGGTGATGGTGAAAAGACGTAAACTGGAGGCACCATCTGCCGAAGATCTGGGCCGTATCGAGGCAGAGTTTCGCCGCGAAACCCCGGCGCGGGCAATGTCAGCCCCCATCGCCCAGGTCGCGGCAGAGACCGCCGGATCATTTCAGCCCGGCACGCCAGAGATGCGCCGCGACGAAGCTCAGGCCGCGGCCTACCGTGAGGCCGAAGGGCAAGGACGGCTGATCAAATACATCCCGCTGGATGAGATAGAACCGATGTCGATGCAGCGCGACCGCACCATCATGGATGATGAAGCCATGGCAGAGCTGGAGCATTCCATCCGCCAAAACGGCCTGCGCCTGCCGATTGAAATCTACACCCTCAAGGACCCCAAAAGCAGCCAGCGTTTCGGTCTGCTGTCCGGTTACCGCCGTCTGATCGCCCAACAGCGGCTATTGGCGCAAAGCGGTGATCAACGCTTTGCCCAGATCAAAGCGGTGCTGCGCGACCCTGACCAGATCGGCGGTGCCTTTGTCGCCATGGTCGAAGAGAACGAGATCCGGCAGGACCTAAGCCATTATGAACGCGGCAGGATCGCCGCGATTGCCGCACAGCAGGGGGCCTTTCCCTCAACCGAAGATGCCGTGGCCCATATGTTCGCTGCCGCCTCCAAGGCCAAGCGCAGCAAGATCAGGTCATTCGCGATGATCTTTGAAGAGCTGGGCGACATGCTGCGCTTTCCAGAGGGGCTGCGGGAAAAGGACGGCCTGCGGCTGGCACAGGCCCTGCGCGCCGGCGCAGAGGCGCGGTTGCGCGAGGTGCTGGGCGCGCAGGACCCCGCCGACGCCAAGGCCGAATGGGCGCTGATCGACGGTGTTATCACCGAACAGGACCAACCGCCCGCAGACCTCAAACGCGGCGGCAGACCCAGCAAGCAGCCCGCCAGTGCAGCATGGACCGGCAGCGATACACTGCGCACCTCAACCGGCGTGACGTTGCGGGCACAAAGCGACAGCGAGGGCTATGTGATCCGGTTCAGCGGCGCAGGCCTGTCACCGGATTTCATGGAAAAGCTGATGCGCGACATTCACGAAAAGCTGGAACAAGGCTGAGGCAGTGACAAAACCCAGACCGGCGCCTTCGTCCGTGACGACACGTCACTCCGCCCGGCAAAGGCTGGCCCTTGGGCAGAGTGGCGGATAGCCTCCTGTCAGCGAAATTCAGGGAGGGGTTACCGATGGAACTGGAACAGGCGATGCAAGAGCGGCGTTCGATCCGCGGATTTCAGGACAAGCCCGTCCCGCGCGCGCTGCTGGAAGAGATCATCGCATTGGCCAACCGCGCGCCTTCGTCGATGAACACGCAGCCGTGGCATTTCCACGTGCTGACCGGTGCCCCGCTGGAGGCCGTCCGCGAGGGCAACTCCACCCGGATGCTGCAAGGCGTGCCCCCCGTGCGCGAGATCGTCGATCACGGGGCCTATGAGGGGCCGCACCGCGACCGTCAGGTTGCCATCGCTAAGCAGCTTTTTGCCGCCATGGGGATCGCCCGCGAAGACAAGGAGATGCGGCAGGATTGGGTCATGCGCGGCTTTCGTCAGTTTGACGCGCCGGTGTCGGTTGTGGTGACCTTTGACAAGTCGCTTGATAACGGGACGATTGCGCATTTCGATCTGGGTGCGGTGACCTATGGTCTGGTGCTGGCAGCATGGGACCGTGGGTTGGGTGCCGTGATCAACGGTCAGGGCATCATGCAATCCCCTGTCGTGCGCGAACACGCGCAGATCCCCGACGACGAAGTGATCATGACCTGTGTCGCCCTTGGTTGGCCCGACGCTGGATTTGCGGCCAACAGCGTCGTCTCTACCCGCCGCGAGGTGGCTGAGGTGGCCCGTTTTGTCGGGTTTGACGACTAGAATTCAGGGCATGGCGCAATTTTGCGCTTATGGGCCTGTCATCTTCGATAAGTTCAGCTAGTTTGTCGCCAATTCCGCCACGGGCCAGAATTCACCAAAGGACAGACAATGCGCGACTTTCACGAGCCAAAACGTTCCCCGATCTATGCTGCTAATGGTGCCTTGGCCACCTCGCATCCGCTTGCGACCCAGGCAGGTCTGGCGGTTCTCAAACGGGGCGGTAATGCCGTGGATGCAGGTGTGACGGCAGCCGCCGTGCTGGCGGTGGTCGAACCTGCGATGACAGCCATCGGTGGGGACGGTTTTGCGCTGATCTCCAAACCCGGTGAACCGCTTTATGGGTTGAACGCCTCTGGCAGGGCCGCAGCCGCGCTGTCGACAGAGATGCTGCTGGGGCAGGGTTGGTCACAAATGGACAACCTGAGCCCCCATTCGGTGACCGTGCCCGGCGTGGTCAAATGCTGGGAGAGCCTGCTGGCCAGTCACGGGACCATCGGATTGGAAGAGGCGCTGCAGCCCGCCATTGATGCCGCTGAGAACGGATTTGTCGTCTACCCCCGCGTCTGGACTGACTGGCAGGAATGTGTGGGCAAACTGACCTCTCAGGGGGCAGGCGGGCAGCATTACCTGGTGAACGGGCAGGCCCCCAAGATGGGCAGCATTCACAAGCTTCCTGCGCTGGCCCAAACGCTCAAGATCATCGCCAAACAGGGCGCGCGCGGTTTTTATGAAGGCGCTGTTGCCGCCGATATAGTGGCCGAGTTGAAAGCGCGAGGCGGTGTGATGACCGAAGAGGACATGGCAGGCATCTCTGCCGATCCGTGCACGCCTGTGACCTCGGGTTACCGCGATATTGATCTGGCCGAATTGCCGCCGAATGGCGTGGGCCTGACCGCGCAGGTCATCCTCAACCTGATGGAGCGTTTTGACCTGGGTGATCTGGACCCGCATGGCACAGAGCGGTTCCACCTTGAGATGGAAGCCTCGCGCATTGGCTATGCTATCCGCGACGCGCATATCGGTGACCCGTCGACCATGGGTGTGTCGGCAGAGGCGCTGATCGACAAGGCATGGGCCAAGGGCCTGGCTGCTACCATTGACCGGACCAAGCGCAACGAGACATTGCCCTCGGCTGATCCGAATTTCCAAAGTGATACGATCTATCTGTCTTGCGTGGACCGCGACGGTATGGCGGTGTCGCTGATCAATTCGATTTTCAAGGGCTTCGGGTCCGGGATCGTGACTGACAAGACAGGCATCATCCTGCAAAACCGGGGCGCGGGTTTCCGTGTTCTGCCGGGCCATCCCAACACGATTGAGGGCGGTAAACGCCCGCTGCACACGATTATTCCCGCCATGGCGATGCTGGGCGACAAGCCGCGCTATTGCTTTGGCGTCATGGGCGGCCAGTACCAGCCCGTGGGCCACACCCATGTGATCACCAACATGATCGACTTTGGCATGGACCCGCAGCAGGCGTTGGATTCTGCGCGGGTCTTCTGGTCAGAGAAAGACGTGATTGAGATCGAACCGACACTGGGGCAGGGGGTCTATGACGGTCTTGCAGCCAAGGGGCACCCCGTCGCCTGGACCAAATCGCCCCTCGGTGGCGGCCAGATCATCGAGATCGACCACGCCGAAGGCGTGCTGATTGCAGGTTCCGATCCACGCAAGGACGGCTGCGCAATGGGCTATTGACCTGTTCCATCCCCACGGCCAGAGTTATCTGATCGTGGGGATGCGGCCATAACAGCCGCGTTGCCCCCCGACAGATCGCATCAGGCAGGTTGGGAAAAGCATTGCAAGACAGTCCGCTCGTCCCGAAAATTGCCGACTGGTTATACCGTCAGGCACTGGTTTCTGCGGATATCGAAGAAACCGTCGGGGGATTGGGCGAACGGCTGTTGGCGGGTGGTATTCCGGTGTGCCGGATCAATGTTGGGGCGATGTTGCTGCACCCGGTATTGGGCGCCGTTGACGTAACCTGGGAGTCCAGAACAAATACCGTGATCGCGCAGGCCGTTCCGCGGCATTTCGTGACGACGGACGGCTTTCGCAATTCACCGTTTTGCCAGATGGGCATGCATAATTCCCGCTATGAACGGTATGATCTGACGGATGAAAATGACCGCAAGAAATACCCGATACTGGAACGGCTTGCAGGGATGGATATCACCGATTACGCAGCCTTTTCCGAAACATTCGGTCAAAGCCGGAACCTGGGTTTTGCGGGCATGCCCCCGAGCGCCGAAGGGTCCTATCTGTCCTATTCCACCAAGCGGCGTTCGGGTTTCGAAGATCAGGAACTGGACCGGCTGAGAGAGCTGTCCTTGCCGTTTTCCATTGCTCTTAAGGTGGCGGTGGACAAACAGCTGACGATGACCTTGCTGGAAACCTATCTGGGCAAGAATTCAGGCCGCAGCGTGTTTTATGGTGCAACGTCACGCGGTGACGGGCGGATCATTGACTGTGTCTTGTGGTACAGCGATCTGCGCAATTCGACATCGCTGGCGGCCAGCATGGACATGACCGACTATCTGACGCTGATGAACGAATATTACACCTGCACGGCAGGGGCCGTTCTGGAACATGGCGGCGAGGTTTTGAAATTCATAGGTGACGGGGTTTTGGCGATCTTTCCCTATGATCCAGAGGCCCGGCCGCTGCGCGATATGACCAATGCTGCTGTGATGACAGCCAAAGATGCGCTGAACCGCAAGGGCAGCCTTAACCGGCAGCGCCAAGAGGCGGGTCTGGTTCCTATTGAATTTGGCGTTGGGCTGCATGTGGGACAGGTAAAGTTTGGCAATGTCGGTACCGACCAGCGGCTTGACATGACCGTCATCGGTCCCGCCGTAAACGAAGTGACACGCTACGAGTCCATGACCAAGGAACTAAATGCGCCAATTCTGACCTCTGAGGATTTCAAGCAAAGCTATTATGGGGATTTGAAGGCCTTTGGCACCCATGATCTGAAAGGTGTGGCTACGGCCAAGCAGGTCTTTGGTGTGGTTGTTTGAGGGTTCCCGCGTTTGACGCTGGTTTGCAGATGTGGCTCTTTTTTCGCATTCGTTTGGCTAAGATAGCATGAACTGCGTTGGGTTGAAGGATGTGGAAAACCCGTTGATTAGGTGATTTTGTGATATAAATGACACATATCAATCGGTTCAGTTAGCGTTATCAAACACGATAAATCGTCGATTTAGGCCAAAGACTAAATATTTGGTTAACGTAAGGTGAATTTTTCACAATTCTTCGTAGTCAACGGGAAATTCCACTCCTAAAGTGTATAAATATACTAGTCACCCGGAACTGTAATTCGTATCATTGACCTGCTGTATATCAGGAGATGATGCGATGGTGGGGCGTTTGGCAGACGAGGTCGTTCTGAGCGAGG
>Ga0213861_10002896_pt1 | contig 14413 bp, 13 predicted proteins | sample PICome_4_FD_160110 | JGI IMG/M metagenome (GOLD analysis project Ga0213861, IMG submission 160110) | Coastal seawater microbial communities near Pivers Island, North Carolina, United States - PICO131 | ecosystem: Environmental > Aquatic > Marine > Coastal | place: USA: North Carolina... | reverse complement strand
CCGCCGGTGGTCGTTGGTGTCGCCGTCGGTATTCTGGCGGCCATCATGGGTGTCGGCGGCGGGTTTATCATGGTTCCGGCGATGATCTACCTGCTGGGCATGCCGACAAAGGTGGTTGTCGGGACCTCCCTGTTCCAGATCATCTTTGTCACCGCCTTTACCACCATGCTGCATGCGACCACGAACTATACCGTGGATGTCGTCCTGGCGGTCTTGTTGCTGGTTGGCGGTGTGATTGGTGCGCAGATCGGCACGCGGATCGGGGTCAAGATGAAGGCGGAACAGCTGCGTATTCTGCTTGCGATCATGGTTCTGGCGGTCTGTGGCAAGCTGGGTCTGGACCTGCTGCTGCAACCATCAGAGCTTTACTCGCTTGGCGCGGCGGGCGGTCACTGATGCGGTCGCTGTTCCTTGCCCTTGCCTTTGTCGTCGTAAACCTGCCTGCCGCTGCCGAAGAAATCGTGCTGGGCCTGAGCAGTGATCAGGTCTCTATCAACACCAACTTTGACGGCTCTGAAATTCTGGTGTTCGGTGCGGTCAAACGCGACGCACCGGCACCCGACGACAATAGTCTGCAAGTGATCGTCACCGTATCGGGCCCGTCAGAGCCTGTGACCGTGCGCCGCAAGGAAAAGCGGTTTGGCATCTGGGTGAATACCGATGCCGTCGAAGTGGACCGCGCGCCAAGCTTTTACGCAATCGCGACCAGTGCGCCCCTCAGCGAGGCGCTGAGTGAGACCGAAGACCAGCGCCACAAGATTTCCATTCCCCGCGCGATCCGTTCCGTCGGTGCGCCGATGAACATCACCGACAGCGAAAGTTTCACCGAGGCGCTGATCCGCATCAAGACAAGATCATCGCAATACCAGCTGAACGAAAGCACCGTCAGCGTGGACGAGGAAACCCTGTTCCGCACCGCGATCAAACTGCCAGCTGCATTGACTGAGGGCGACTATCAGACGCGTATCTTTCTGACACGTGGCGGTGCCGTCGTGTCGCAATATGACACCAGCATCTATGTGCGCAAAGTTGGAATGGAGCGGTGGCTGTTCACCCTGTCGAGGGAAAACGCCTTTATCTACGGGTTGATGTCCTTGGGCATTGCGATTGCGGCGGGTTGGCTGGCCTCGGCGGTATTTACCGCATTCCGCCGCTAAAGCGTTTCAGGGTTTATCGAAAAAGCTGCGCCGCATGCGGGTCACGTTGTCTGGTCAGCCGCGCCCGATATAGGGCATCTTTGTCGCCATAAGTGTCATGAATTGCACGTTTGCCGCCAGCGGAAGTTCGGCCATATGCAGCACCGACCGCGCGGCATGGGCGACATCCATCGTATCCATCCCCGGGTTTTGCGCCTTTAGCGCTGTGACAATCGCGCTTTCCGCATTGCCGATGTCAATCTGGCCGCAAGCGATATCATAGGGCCGACCGTCCAGCGACAGTGATTTGGTCAGTCCGGTGATGGCGTGTTTGGTGGTCGTGTAGCAGACAGAGCCCGGTCGCGGGCTATGGGCAGAGATAGATCCGTTGTTGATGATCCGCCCGCCACCGGCCTTGCGCATTTGGCCAAAGGCCAACCGGGCCGCAAGGAACATGCCATGCAGATTGACCATCATCACCTGTTCCCAGTCCTCGATCGCGATCTCGTCAATCGGGGCAGAGGGGCCAAAAAGCCCCGCGTTGTTGAACAGAACATCCAGCGCGCCAAAGCGGTCAAAGGCCTGCTCCAACCCCTTGGCATCCGTCACATCGGCGGGCAAGGCCACCGCATTGCGGTGATCTGCGGCAATTTCATCCAACAGGTCCTGCCGCCGCGCTACGAGGCCGACGCGCCAGCCCTGGTCCAGAAACAGCTCTGCCGTGGCACGCCCGATACCGGAACTGGCACCGGTTACAATGATCGACTTCATAACAACTCCTCCGTGGGTGGGGCATCAAGGGTCAGCGGGGCGGCAGGTATTGCCCTGAGATCGTCAACGATCAGCGGACCACTTGGTTTTGACAGGCGGTTGCGCACCACCCAGATCAGGCGTTCCTGCGCCCTTGTGATGGCCACATAGGCCAGACGTTTCCACAAGGGCTGGCCTGCCTCCATCCGCCCCATGCGCGCCGCCGCATAGAGGTCGGGCGCAAAGACCTGCACCGTTTCCCATTGGGAACCCTGCGCCTTGTGAATGGTGACGGCTGCCCCATGCAGAAAGGTGGCCCCCATACGGGCGGCAAAGGGGATAAAGGGTTCTTCCTCGTCCGGCTTTTCGATCTTGACGATAGAGGCGGCGCTGACCTGGGGGTCTTCTGCTCCCATCACATGCAGGCGGCTGAAACCGGGTTTGCGCCCCTCCCCGAGAAAGATCACCTGTGCGCCCTTGATCAGTCCGCGCGCCTCAAGATCCAGTCGTTTCTTGCGGTGTTTCAAGGGCAGCTCGATACCGTCACAGACCAGCGGCTCTCCGGCCAGCAATGCATCCTCAGGTGCGCCGTGCACCGAACGGAAAGCGTTGATCAGTCTGATACGTGTCGCATTGCGCCAGACCAGCACCGGTGAGCGGGCCATCAGGTCAACCTCGACCCGCTGGCCCCAGACGACGCGGTCATCCTGCTGTGCCTTTTGCTCGATCATCCGCTCAAACTGTTCAAAAGTCAGATCGGGATCAGCCAGCGCATGGGCCAGATCAAGGATCGGATTGTCGGCCTCCTGGCGGAAAATACGGTTGAGGTTCATCACCCGCCCCTTGGGCAGCTTTTCAAACACCATGGTTCCGGACTGGTTGACCGGGGCCAACTGGGCCGGATCGCCAAACAACAACAGGGTTGGGAAAATCTCTTTCAGATCCTCGAACTGCTTGTCATCCAGCATGGAGGATTCATCGACAAAACCGATGTCCAGGGGTTCCTCCCGACGTTTCCAGCCAGTGATGAAATCAGACCCCCGCAGCCCGGCAGCGGCCAAAGCCCCAGGAATGGATTTGTTGCCCGCGTAAAAGGCGGCAGCCCGGTCCAAGGCCAATTCGGTCAGCCCTTCGATCTCTGGCCGCTCGCCGTTGCCTGCCAGCCATTCGGCGATGCGTTCATATTCGGGATCATAGACCGGCGTATAGAGAATGCGGTGAATGGTCGTCGCGGGCACCCCGCGCAGACGCAGGACACTGGCCGCCTTGTTGGTGGGGGCCAGAATGGCAAGCGTACGCTTGTCCTTGCGCTTGCGGGATTCATAATCGCCCGAGACCACCTCAACGCCGGCAGCCTCAAGCACCTTGTACAACTCGGCCAGCAACAATGTTTTGCCGGATCCCGCCTTGCCGGTCACTGCCATCACCTGATCCGCCCCCCCGGCAGGGGGCATCAAAAGGCTGTCGGCCAGTTCAATGCCCGCGCTGCGCAGCATCTCGACCACACTGTCATAAGCGGCGGCCTGATCGTCGGAATAGGTAAGAGCGCTGGTCATCCCACCTATCTACGCAAGCAAAGATCAGGGGGCCAGCGCGATTGCACCTGCTGGGGCTGTTTTCGGCCAATGGTATTGGTGACTGAAGCCCATGGCCTGGTCAAACCAGAACCGGGATTGTTCGGGCGTAATGCCCGCCCGGGCACTGACGAATGCCTGTGCCTGCGGCGTAAAATCCCAAAGACCCACGGAAATCCTGTCCCGCCCTTGTCCTTGGCTGCCCAACACCTGTGGCGAAGAGCCGATCATGCGGTAGATCCGCACCATCCGCGCATCAAAGACGCCTACAAAGTGTTTGATCCCGAAACCCTGCATGATTTCACCACCGCCCAGCATCAGCCCCGCCGCCACATGCGCGCCCGCAGCGCGCCTGAGGCAGAACCGCGTGCATTCCCAGATCAGCGGGCTGCAAACCGGGCCTGTCAGCAGGTGGGAAAAGTGATCGTTCACCATCACCGGACCCGTTGTTGGCAAGAACCGCATGGAACCACCATGGCTGCCGTCCGGCTCTTCCCAGATCACATAAAGCGGGTTGAGGCTGTCGTAGGTGTCGCGCTCTTCCCCCTGGGCATTGACTGCCACCTCCCATCCCAGGCGCGTCTTGAATTGATCGGCGCGATCTTGGAACATACCGCTGGCGAGTTTGGGATGATGGTGTAACTGATCGGCGTAAAGATAGCGCAGCATCGGGGCCTCCGGTCTGATGAAACATGACCAAAGAGTTACTGCTCCCCCTTAACATCGTTGGAAGCGACCGCGCGGGCCGGTGCCCGTACCGGCAACAACCGCTGTTCCGGGCTGCCCAAGGTTCAGCGCGTCGCCATGCCCTTCAGACCACGATCAATCCCCGGCTCAGCGCCCGCGCGACCGCATGGGTCGTATTCAGCGCCCCCAGTTTGAACCGCGCACTTTCAATATAGACCCTCAATGTATGTTCCGAGATCGACAGTTGATCAGCCACCTGTGCCCGGCTGTATCCGATGGCCAGAAGCGTCATTGCATCAACCTCTCGGGGCGACAGGGCCTGCCCCCTGTCTGGCAGGCGTCCCGGCTCCAGCTCCAGCGCCTTGTCATTGAGAAAATAGGCAATCAGGATCAGTTCGTGGCGGTATCTTTCGGTAAAGGCATCCCAGACGTCGTCATCGCAGGTATGGTTCAGGGTAAAGAGCGCAAACTGGCCGTTCGGGCCGCGAATGGGTATCGAATATCCCTGTGTGCCCAGCCCATATTCAATCGCTTCTTTTTGAAAGGCGCGTGCCGCTTTTGACGACCAATCAAGCTGTTTCCAGTTTGCAGGGTGGAACCGCTGGTAACAGCCCAGGATGACAGGATCGATCCTGAGATAATTCTGCGCGATATAGCGTTCCTGCCAGGCCACGGGATAGGTGCCACAACCATATTGATCACCTGCAGAATCGACCCAGTGATAGGCGACATGATCAATATTCAACTGCGCCCGCAGCGCCTCGCTGGTGGCTTGCAGGCCGCTTAGCGTGTCAGCTTGCGCCAATCTCTCCAGAATGAAGTCCAACTGCCGTGTCTTGCCCATGCGCCTGCGCCTGCGTCCTTTCTTCAAGTGCGGCGATTTCGGCCATGGCGACTAATGCGGTGTCATCCAACTGTTCCGCCAAGGCAGGCAAGTCGATCGACAGCGCGAAAGTCCTAAGGTCCGCCAGAACATCCAGTATCCAGTCACTCCGCATAATCAGACTCCTCCAAAATTGGTTAATAGATCATTAACACAACTATAACATGTGCGGGGTTTCCGAAAAAATTCACTGGTTTCCACTCCCCAGATATAGGGATGTGAGGATTCCCAAGCAGTTGTTCTTGCGCGATTCAGGTTCTGAGCAACGAAAAACCCGCGAACACCAAGGTGATTCGCGGGTCAGGGTTTCCAATGTGGAAACAATCAGGCGTTACTTGCCCGCGTCCAGCGCATCCTCAAGTGTGCGCAGCCCTGTTGTGGGCGACTGGACAAGAACGGACATATTGCCCGGCTTGTGCTCGTTGCGCATCATTTTCATATGCGCCTCGGGCAGATCATTCCAAGAGAACACCTCGGACATGCAAGGATCAAGGCGGCGCTCAAGCATCAGCTTGTTGGCGGCAGACGCCTGCTTGAGATGCGCAAAGTGGCTGCCTTGCAGACGCTTTTGGTGCATCCACATGTAACGTACGTCAAAGGTCAGGTTAAACCCGGTGGTACCGGCGCAGATCACGACCATGCCGCCCTTTTTCACCACAAAGGTAGATACCGGAAAGGTTGACTCGCCCGGGTGCTCGAACACCATATCAACATTGACGCCCTTGCCAGTAATATCCCAGATCGCCTTGCCGAATTTGCGGGTCTCCGCGAACCAGGTGGCATATTCTTCGCTGCCCACTTTTGGCAACTGGCCCCAGCAATTGAAATCCTTGCGGTTCAGGACGCCCTTGGCACCCAGACCCATCACGAAATCACGTTTGCTTTCGTCAGAGATGACGCCGATGGCATTGGCACCTGCCGTATTGATCAGCTGGATCGCATAGGAGCCCAGACCACCAGACGCCCCCCAGACCAGAACATTTTGGCCCGGCTTCAGGTCATGTGGTTCGTGCCCGAACAGCATCCGGTAGGCTGTGGCCAATGTCAGCGTATAACAGGCCGCCTCTTCCCAGGTCAGATGCTTGGGGCGTGGCATCAGCTGTTGTGACTGCACGCGGGTGAATTGGCTGAAAGATCCGTCAGGTGTCTCATAGCCCCAGATCCGCTGCGACGGGGAATACATCGGGTCTCCGCCGTTGCATTCTTCGTCGTCGCCGTCGTCCTGATTGCAGTGGATCACCACCTCGTCACCGACTTTCCAGCGTGTCACCCGGTCACCTACCGCCCAGACGATCCCTGCAGCATCAGAGCCCGCGATGTGATATGGCTGACGGTGCCCGTCAAAGGGGCTGATCGGCTGGCCAAGTGCCGCCCAGACGCCATTGTAGTTCACGCCAGCAGCCATCACGAGAACCAGAACATCCTGGCTGTCCAACTCTGGCACATCAACGACTTCCTGCAACATCGCATCAGAGGGTTCGCCATGGCGTTCCCGGCGGATGGCCCATGCGTACATCTGCTTGGGGACATAGCCCATCGGAGGCATTTCCCCCACTTCATAGAGGTCCTTTTCGGGTGCATCGTATTGCGCAATGGTTGAATCAAGTGCCATGCGGGCCTCCTAATTGGTTAACTTATCTTTTTTGCCGCGATGCAGAATCGTATCGCCTGCTCAGTGAAATATTGGTCACTGCGCAATATTGCAACACCAGAAGGTTACTTTTTGTAATTTTATGACCCAGCAGTCGCAGAAAATTACTTCGCGCCCGCAGCATCGCCCTCAAAAAAGTGGCCGATGGAATTCGCATAGAATTGCAGGACCGGCTCTTGGCCCGGCAAGACATGCCAATGGGTGCTGGATTTTTCGATCAACTTGCGATCTTCCAGCCCCGTGATGGCCCGTTTCAGATCATCTGCCATGCTCACCGATCGCACCACCCGATTGCCTTGGGGCACTGCATCGAACACGGCCTGTGCCTGCGCGATCAGTTGATCATGGCTGACGGGGGCATCTTGCAGCAGAACCCGGCAGATGACAGGCACTGCCAGAACCGGCATGGTTCTTGCGATGCGGGCCATCAATTCCTCAGACAGGTCTTCCACCGATGCGGCGGGGCCCGCACCGCGCAGGGACAATGGTTCGCCAAAGGCGACAGCTGCCGTACCGAAACGGGTTTCCTGCCGGGTAAGGCGCTGCCACAGCTTGCGCAGAATAAACCCCACGACGACCGTGATGCGGGCACCAAACCGGCGGTCACCGCGTTTGTCTGCAGCGATCAACACCAGGTCTTCCAGCACACGGTCGTAATTGATGGCCACGGGCACAAATACGACATCGCGGTTGTCGTCGGGATCAAACCCTTCGACCAGATAGGACATCAACCCCATTTTAGGCGGTTGCAGCTTTCCGGTCAGGCTCAGCCCCCCTTCGGGATAGAAGGCCTGATTGACGCCGCCTGCAGTTGCCATTTGTACATACCGCGCAAGAACCTTGCGGTAGAGGTTTCCACGTGACCGGCGGCGGATAAAGTAGGCGCCAAGCGATTTGATCAACCAACTCAGCGGCCAGACCCGCGCCCATTCACCAACCGCATAGGACAGCGCGGAATCCCGTGCCGCCAGATAGGTGACCAGAACGTAATCCATGTTTGAGCGATGGTTCATCACAAAGACAACCGTGGCGTCATCAGGAATGGTATCGAAAGTGGCGTCATTGCTGTCGGCTGTCTCAATCCGGTAGACCGAATTGGCCAAAAGCCGCGTCAGCCTGATGCCGAAGCTGAAATAGGCAAATGCGGAAAAACTGGGCACGATCTCTCGGGCGTAATCGCGCGCTTTTTCAAAGGCCACGTTTTCAGGGACCTTATTGGAATGCGCGTAATTCACGATTTCCTTGGTGACTTCGGGATCATAAATCAACCGCTGGATCATGTCATGTCGCCGGGCCAGCTTGAACGGCTCAATGGGCCGCTTTAGCCGCTTGTTCAGGCGTTTGACCGCCCGTTCCAACCGCAACCGAAAAAACCACCGGACGGAAGGCAGCAGGAAATGGCTTAGCGCTGTTACTGCGGCAAAAAGCAAAATCAGAATAAAAAGCCAAAGTGGCAATTGTACGGTATCGGTCATTTGGCACGCTTTAATGGAACAACAGCTTTTGGCACAATACCGATGCAAAGCGGGCCAATACAGGTGTTTCTTTCTGCTGCAGCAGCAGTTTGGACGGGGCTATCATACATCAGCACTCTCGGCCTCCATATGACCATTGCCTTTCGCTACGCTCCCAAGGCCTATGCCACGGCTTGCACTAGGTCAATTGTACGCGCATGATGCCGCAATGCAGCGAATTGACAACAGTACAAAGTGTCGCCTAAACACGACTAAACGCAATAATATTTCAAACCCGATTCACGGAGACCTTCATGACAGAGCCTAAAAAAGACCGCCCCTGGCTGATCCGCACCTATGCAGGACATTCTACAGCCGCGGCGTCAAACGCGCTCTATCGTTCCAATCTTGCCAAGGGCCAGACCGGGCTTTCCGTGGCATTCGATCTACCGACGCAGACGGGCTATGACAGTGATCATATCCTGTCGCGCGGCGAAGTCGGCAAAGTGGGGGTGCCTGTCAGCCATCTGGGCGACATGCGGATGCTGTTCAAGGACATCCCGCTGGATCAAATGAACACCTCTATGACAATCAATGCCACGGCCCCCTGGCTGCTGGCGCTTTATATTGCTGTCGCCGAGGAACAGGGGGCCGATGTCACGGCCCTACAAGGCACGGTTCAGAACGATCTGATCAAGGAATACCTGAGCCGAGGCACCTATATCTGCCCACCTGCCCCGTCGCTCAAGATGATCGCGGATGTGGCCGAATATTGCTATACGCATGTGCCCAAATGGAACCCGATGAATGTCTGTTCCTACCATCTGCAAGAAGCAGGGGCCACGCCAGAACAAGAGCTTGCCTTTGCCTTGGCAACCGCAACGGCCGTATTGGACCAATTGCGCCCACGGGTTGATGAAAAGGATTTTCCAGCCTTGGTCGGACGAATTTCATTCTTCGTGAATGCCGGTATCAGGTTCGTCACTGAAATGTGCAAAATGCGCGCCTTTGTGGATCTGTGGGATGAAATCTGTGCCGAACGGTATGGCGTCACCGACCCTAAATACCGCAGGTTTCGGTATGGTGTGCAGGTCAACTCGCTTGGCCTGACGGAACAGCAACCCGAAAACAACGTCTACCGCATCCTGATTGAAATGCTGGCGGTTACCCTGTCCAAGAAAGCACGGGCCCGTGCGGTCCAACTTCCTGCCTGGAACGAAGCCTTGGGTTTGCCGCGCCCCTGGGACCAGCAATGGTCCATGCGGATGCAACAGATCCTGGCCTATGAAACCGACCTGCTGGAATTTGACGATCTGTTCGAAGGCAACCCTGCCGTCGATGCCAAGGTCGAGGAATTGAAAGCGGGCGCGCGGGCGGAACTGGCGCTGCTTGATAATATGGGCGGCGCGATATCTGCCATCGACTATATGAAAGGCCGCCTGGTCGAGAGCAATTCCGACCGGTTGGGCCGTATTGAGGCCGGTGAAACCGTGGTTGTCGGCGTCAATAAATGGCAGCAGGGTGAACCATCGCCGCTGATGACCGGTGATGGCGGCATCATGGTTGTCGATCCCGCGGTTGAGGCCGAACAGATCGGGCGACTGAATGCATGGCGCGCCGAACGTAATGAGGCAGAGGTCAAGGCTGCATTGGCCGATCTCCGCGCCGCTGCCGCCGAAGGGCGCAATGTGATGCCAGCCTCTGTTGCTGCGGCCAAGGCCGGGGTCACCACGGGCGAATGGGCCGCGCAGATGCGTGCGGTGCATGGCGAATACCGCGGACCGACAGGCGTGGCCAAAGGCCAATCCAACAAGACCGAAGGTCTGGATGATCTGCGCGACGCCGTTAACGTGGTCAGCGACAAATTGGGCCGCCGTTTGAAATTCCTTGTGGGCAAACCCGGCCTTGATGGCCATTCAAACGGGGCAGAGCAGATTGCGGTACGCGCGCGCGATTGCGGCATGGATATCGCCTATGAGGGTATTCGACTGACCCCCTCAGAGATCGTCGCCGCCGCGCGCAAGGATGAGGCCCATGTTGTTGGCCTTTCCATTCTTTCGGGGTCTCATATTCCGCTCGTCGAAGATTTGATGGCGCAAATGCGTGACGCAGGCCTTGGTCATATCCCTGTCATTGTAGGCGGCATTATTCCAGACGATGACGCCGCCCGCCTAAAGGCAATGGGCGTTGCGCGGGTCTATACGCCAAAAGACTTTGAATTGAACATGATCATGCAGGACATTGTAACTTTGGCTGACCCAACAGCCGTTGCTGCCGAATAGATTGACATAGATCAAAGTTTACCCTTGGCGGCTAGTGGAGTAATTGATTTACTAGCACGTAAAAGGGAGTACGCCAAAATGAACGCTGATCTGAAATCCATGTCACGCAAGCAACTGGAAAAGCAACTCAAAGATGTGAAGAAAGCGCTTGAGGGCATCAAGGCGCGGGAACGCCGAGAGGCCAAGAAAGCGGCCGAAAGAGTTGCAGCGCAATTCGGATTTTCATTGCGTGAATTGACTGGCGATGCAAAAGACCCTGAAAAAGCGGCAAAAACCAAAGTAAAAGCGCCGAAATCGCTTTCAAAGCCCAAATACGCCAATCCAGAGGATCCGACCCAGACTTGGACTGGAAAGGGCCGTCAGCCAAATTGGTATCGTGCCGGAATTGCAAAAGGTCTGACGCCAATTGATATGGCTATTCACTAGGAAAACAATCTGGAATTGTTTTTCGGTGCCGGTAATTTCTGTTTCCGTAAAAGTATATTCACTCTACTGATTCTCCATCCGAATTGCAGCACTGTCGATCGCTGCAATTCAGAGGTGTGGAATTCCCCTCATGGCCTCACCCTGAGGGGAAATTTATTTTGACTATTGCCCCGATAGTGTCAGACAGGCAGTCTGCGCAGGGGCGATAGCAGGAGTTTTACATGACCGTTCATATTGGGGCAGAACCCGGCCAAATCGCGCAGACAGTTTTGATGCCAGGTGATCCTTACCGGGCCAAATGGGCGGCCGAGACATTTCTGGATGGGGCCGAACTGGTCAATGAGGTGCGCGGCATGTTGGGCTTTACCGGCATGTGGAAAGGCAACCGGGTCACCATTCAGGGGTCGGGCATGGGCATGCCCTCTTTGTCCATCTACGCCAATGAATTGATCAGCAGCTTTAACGCACAGACATTGATACGCATCGGGTCCTGCGGTGGCATGCAACCGCAGGTGGGTATTCGGGATGTGATCATTGCCATGACGGCCAGCACGATCACCTCCCCCTCTTCGGGCATTTTCAAGGAATTGAATTATGCCCCGGTGGCGGATTGGGGCCTGTTGCGGGCCGCAGTTGCGGCGGCGGAAAAGAAAGGCTGTACCACCCATGTCGGCGGTATCTATTCGTCAGATGTATTTTATGCCGAACGCCCTGATCTGGACGAACAGATGGTCCGGCATGGCATCCTAGGCGTAGAGATGGAGGCCGCAGAGCTTTATACACTGGCCGCGCGCCATGGACGCAGGGCCTTGGCGGTTCTGACCGTATCGGACCACCTGCAAACAGGCGAGGCATTGCCATCCCAGGACCGTGAACGCAGCTTTGGCGATATGGTTGAGATCGCGCTTGAGGCAGCCTTTCCTCAGGACCAATAGGGCGTTCCTCGGTTCGTCTGCAAGATAACCGATCACGTAACGCCTTGAGATATTGATTTCAGGCAGCGCTACGTGCGCTGGAGATTTCCGAAAACGCTTTGGCAGCCCTTTAGATCCCGTGGCTGCCATCGTATCCATTCTGCTGGTTGGCCCCACGGTCTGCCAAAACATCAACCTGCGGCGCAAACACTTCAACCAACAGCGGATGACACTGCGCTACATCTGATGAATGCTCGGCCGAACAATCCCCGCCGGGACAAGCGCTGAGCCCGCCAAGCAAGTCAATCTCGGCAAAAAATTCCAGAAAATCGCCCGGGCGCACCGGGCTGGCCTTCATGAAATATTGCCCGGTGTCGCGGGTAAATCCGGTGCACATAAAGACGTTCAACACGTCATGCACATGCGGCTCTGCCTCTGCGGGGGTGGCCCCCATATGTTCCGCCAGGGCCCGGGTCAGATTGGAATGGCAGCAATGATGATACTGTCCCCCATTCAGCAGGTTATGGGTGTAAGGGTCACAGCGCGTCCCGATCACGTCATGGACAGAGCCACCAAAGGCATCCATCCCATACCATCCCAGAGTGTCATGCGTGATCGTCGCCATTGGCCTAAGGTGTGGAAAAGACGACCACATCTGCTGACCTGTCGTGATATGCGTGCCGTGCAGGGCGCGGGTCTTGCCCGAATAAAACCGTTCGCCCAGATCAGCGGCGTTCCATAGGTTCAGGTCCCCCACCTGCGGCCCTTCAATCGAGGTGATGCGAAAGAAATGTCCCGCCGGGACAAAAAACATGCGCGCCTCGCGCGGGGGGATCATGATGGTATCGGTCTTGGTCAGGCTTTCACGCGCCTGGGCGTAAAGTGTCATGTTCGGCTTTGGCAGCGTTTCAACCGGATAGCAGATAACAGGGGCCACAGCCTTGCGATCTGCCGCGTCGTTGGGTGGGTTCGTCATCGAATGATCCTCATGCGTTTTGCCCTGCGATACGGCCTGAATACAGGCACCCGCCAAGGAAGGTCCCCTCAAGCGCGTTATAGCCATGATAGCCGCCACCGCCAAACCCACTGACTTCTCCAGCGGCAAAAAGCCCCGGCAAGATATCCCCCTGCGGGGTCAGCACCCGACCCTCAAGATCGGTATGCAACCCGCCAAGCGATTTTCGGGTCAGAATGTTCAACCGCACCGCAATGAGGGGCCCATGCGCCTTGTCCAGAATTTGATGCGGCTTGGCTGTGCGGATTAACCTGTCGCCTTTGTAATGCCGCGCACCGCGAATGGCGGTGATCTGGGCATCTTTGCCAAATGGATTATTGATCTGCAAATCCCTTGCGCGGATTTGGCTGCGAATATGGGACAGATCCAGCGGCTGCTCTGGGGTGATCGCATTCATCCCCGCCACAAGCCGCTCCAGATCATCCGCCACCACAAAATCCGCGCCATGTGTCTTGAACGCCTCAACCGCTGGCGTGGCCCCTTTGCCCAAACGCGCCTTGATCACATCCAGCCAGCCGCCTTCGGTCAGATCCGGGTTCTGTTCAGAGCCAGAAAGCGCGAATTCCTTTTCGATGATCTTTTGGGTCAGGATGAACCAACTATGCTGGCCTGCCGACAAGATGCGTTTCAACGTACCCAACGTGTCAAAGCCGGGCAGACAGGGGGTGTCCATCCTGTCGCCCTTGGCGTCAAACCACATGGACGACGGGCCGGGCAGCACGCGTATCCCATGATTGGGCCAGATCGGCTTCCAGTTTTGCAGACCTTCGCAATAGTGCCACATGCGGTCCTCGTTGATCAGACCCGCACCGGCCGCTGCTGCAATGGCGTGCATCTTGCCGTCCACATAATCGGGCACGCCCGATATCATCCGGTCCGGGGCCGGCCCCAGACGTTCTGTCGGCCAGTGTTTGCGCACAATTTCATGGTTGCCGCCGATCCCACCCGTCGTCAGCACGACAGCCTCGGCATCCAGTTCAAAATGGCCGATAACCTTGCGGGATGTGCTGTGCCCGCGCGCCAATGTGCTGACCTCAAGAATATCCCCACGCACGCCAGATACGGCACCATCCGTGGTGACCAATTCAGTGACGCTATGGCGAAAGGCAAGTTTGAGCTGACCGGCATTGGCGTATTTTGTCATCAGCCGGGCAAAGGGGGCCACGACGCCGGTCCCCGTGCCCCAGGTGATGTGAAAGCGCGGGACAGAATTGCCATGCCCATGCGCATGTGCGCCGCCGCGTTCGGCCCATCCTACGACCGGAAACCAACGCATCCCTATATCATGGCACCATTGGCGCATGTCACCTGCAGCCCAGTCGACAAATCGCTCGGCGTAGGCGCGGGGATTGGCATCTTCGGGGCGGTCAAACTGCGCGGACCCCATCCAGTCGCTCAGGGCCAGTTCAGCGCTATCCTTGATGCCCAGCCGACGTTGCTCAGGCGTGTTCACCATGAAAAGGCCGCCCAGCGACCAATAGGCCTGACCGCCCAGCGATTGCGCGGCTTCCTGATCCAGCATCAGAACCTTGCGGCCTCTTAGGATTGCCTCATGGGCCGCCACCATCCCGGATAGGCCTGCCCCTACAACGATCACGTCGGCTTTGAAATCTGTCATGATAAACTCCTGTCCCAAACGAA
>Ga0213861_10002892_pt1 | contig 14423 bp, 12 predicted proteins | sample PICome_4_FD_160110 | JGI IMG/M metagenome (GOLD analysis project Ga0213861, IMG submission 160110) | Coastal seawater microbial communities near Pivers Island, North Carolina, United States - PICO131 | ecosystem: Environmental > Aquatic > Marine > Coastal | place: USA: North Carolina... | reverse complement strand
TAGTTAGTCACGGGTTCAGCGCTTTTTATGCCGGTGACTAGAGCATTTAGTCGATTGATTTTAGTGTTCGAGAATGCATTGTGTTTTGATGAATAGCAAACAAGCAGTTATGAGCATGCGATATTCCAGATCACATGACGGACAATCATTCCGTAGTTATTTAGTTGGTAACTATGTTGCACTTAACAGCTGTTCTAGGCGGATTTTTTCCGCAAGTTCTGTGTTTTTACTAAAGCATTGTGCATAGGGTTCGAGAAGTTTGCGCGCGCCGACGTGGTCGCCACAGGAAAGTGTTAATTGTGCTAGATCATTTGCGGCGCGTAATTCGAACAAGATGGTACCTTGTTGTTTAGCCACTTCTATTGCGCGAAGGTAGAATTTTTCAACAGCCATTGTTGGGGTGTCCATGGCTTTTTCTGTGGCTAAACCAAGAAAGCGATGAATCTCCGATTCAAAGTATCTTTCTCCTTGTTCTGCAATACGCCCCTTAGCCTTTCGCAGCATTTCCATTGCCTGTTCGGTACGGTTGAAATGTAGTAGTACTTCAGCACAATGACAAAGCTTTTGAATGGTAAAGAATCGCGCACCAGAGGATTCATACAGTTCTAAGCCTTCGATCATATTGTCAATATGGGAGGAGTCATTTTGGGTTATCGCTTGAGAAGCAAAGTAAATCATTGAAGCCGCTCCCTGAGTCATGGTGGCGCTAAGCCTATTCGCTTCATCCAAGGATCGTTTAGCAGTAGTTTCGGCGTTAACCCAATCGCCTTTCATGGCGTAATACATCGAAAGAATCCAATCGGCTCGAGTTTTATAGGTTGGAACATTCAATTTTTCGCTAAACGATAACGCACGTTGTACTTCTTCTTCGGCGAGGTCAATTTCACCTAGGCTGAGGTATATCCAGGATAAATAGCATTTGCCGGTAAGCCTAATATCGCCACCATAATCTTGAATTAATGTACGGTCCTCGGGATCAGGATTGGCGGTGTTAATGCATTGAATAAGCTGATCCCTGCTGGTCTTTGGTGAACCCATTGCGTACTGACTAAGAGCAGCAGTATAGCGGGAGGCGCATTGTGTATTTTTGTCGCTATTCTCAGTTATGCCGGCTATAAACTCGTCAGATACAACCGCAGCTTGCCGATGTTGTCCGCCCACAACTAGAAACATCCATAGACCAGCCAAAACAGGACCCACCAGTTCAGGTAAATTTACAGTACGGCATAGTTCTCTGGCGCGAGCGTAAGCTTTACCTGCCTCAGGTGAAGCGTAACCACGCACGACCCACCAAACTTGGCCTAGCATGGCTTGATAGCGAAGTTCCCAGACATCAAAACCTTCAACCTTAGGGTTTGCCATCAACAAAGAGAGTCCTGTATCCAGGTGATTTCGGGATTCAATATGGAAAAATTTTTGCATGCTAACTTTCGAGGCCTTTAACCATAGTGGCAGCGCACGCTCTATTTGTTCTGCACGGGTCACATGGTAGGCGAGTATTTCCGGCCGATTTTCAACACTTATTTGAAACTGCTGTTCCATTACATCGGCAATACGTCGGTGGATGTTCTGGCGCTCGCTTTTAAGCAAACTCTCGTAAGCCGCATCCTGAATCAACGCATGTTTGAAAATATATTGATGGTTGTCATCGGAGCCACTTCGGAAGATCATCTCGGCATCGACTAATTGTTGCAATGCCTGTTGCAACAACACAGGTTCGATCTGCATTACATGCAATAACAGTTGTTGTTCAAATTGCCTGCCAATTGCTGCGGCAGTTTGAGCTATTTGTCTTGCAGACTGCAGACGATCAAGTCTGGCTAATAAAGATGCCTGTAATGTTGATGGTATCTCGAGGTTTTTAAGCTCACCCTGCAATACATATCTATCTTCCTTTTCCACAAGAAGATCGGACTCGATTATCATTCGAGTGAGTTCTTCAATGAATAATGGAATGCCGTCGGTTTTTTGAATAATTTGATCAACGACAACGTTCGGTAATTCTTTGCCTTTCACAATGCCATCGATAATTCGCCTAATAGAAGATCGGCTAATTTTGGAAAGTGGCAGAGATGATAAATGGGAATAACTGCTCCATGGCGCCTTAAACTCTGGTCGAAAGGTAATAACAACTAACAACGCCTGATGCTCTGCCGCAGCAATCATTTTCTCCATCAGTTCTAAACTACTGGCGTCGGCCCAATGTGCATCCTCGAATACTAACAACACACAGTCGCGTTTAGATAATCGTAAAACGGTTGCGATTATGAGTTGATGCACGCGTTGCTTACGTTGTTCCGGAGTGATGTGGCTTAATAAGGCTTGTGATTCGTTGGTCTCAAAATTAAGCAACGCGGAAAATAATTCAACACTTTCCGGGTCGTAGTCCCCAAGTTCGTTTAGAAAGTTTTTTAACCCTTCTATATTCTCGGCAGCGGTATTGTCGGCTCCCGCTGCAAGTAACAGATACTCAATGAAAGGTTGTAACGGACTATTCGATTGAAAAGAAATGCACTGTAGAATAATACGGGTTGCACTAGTGGCATAAGCGGTTTCTTGCAAGGCACGAACAATTCTGGACTTGCCAATACCGGCATCGCCAGACAATAAGATGGCTTGGCCGTCTTCCTCGCAGGCCTGACGCCAACGTTCACCCATCAAGCCTATCTCATGGTCCCGCCCAACCATGTCCCTAATGTTTCCGCCATGAATAAGATCAAAGCGGCTCGAGGCCTGGCTAACGTCTAGGACTTCGAAAATAGCAACTGGCTTAGATATTCCCTTTAAGGTGTGGCTGCCCTTATCTATCAGTTCGAATTGTCCTTCGACTAGTCGGCGTGTGGTTTCACAAATAATAAGTGTGTTTTCTTGTGCAAAACTCTGCAGCCTAGCCGCAAGATTTGGTGTATCTCCCAATACAGAGCGAATATCTGATGTTCCATCAATATCGATATCACCAGCAATTACAAGACCCGTGGCCACACCAATTCGGATTTGCAAAAGATGAGATTGGTGTTGGGCAACTTCGGGAATCTGCCTAATTATCTCGATTCCTGCTCTTAAGGACCGCTCCGCTGAATCTTCAAATGCAACAGGATAACCAAAATACACCATTAAGCCATCGCCAAGATATTTGGCTACATAACCTTCAAAAGATTGAATGGCTTTTACCATCATCGATTGGTAGGCAAGTATAGTTGAACGATACTCTTCAGGGTCGAGGCTTTCTGATAATGCGGTAGAGCCTACGATATCGAGAAACATTACCGTCAGCTGACGCCGTTCTGAACGACCCGCACTCGCTTCAGTTGAAGGTGTTGAGAGTGTTTGATCAGAAGAAGGGGAATTCACTTCGTTAGCGCCTTCCCTAACTCTCTTAAGGAATAATTTTCGAACACCCATAGGTAAGCCTAATTCTTTAAGATCGGCTTCCGTTAATTCTCCAATAACCTCCAATGTGAGTTCATTTTCCATGAAAACCTCACAATATTTTTCAAGGCCTTGGGAGGTTAGCCATTGTTGAATTGAAGTCATGCTATTGCGGTAATATTTCCTTCATGTGGGCCTTACGATGCGGTTTAACATCAGCTATGAAGCTCAGTTGATCAAAAGTATAGACCAAGACTAGACAACCTAGCCATTAAGTAAGCCAATCATTCATGCAAATTGAACGTGTGGACAAACATCATACCCCTGCACTGTGTTGTATCCAAGACTGTTTGTTTAGAACCGAAAGCACAGCCATCATTATATTGGGAATATCAGACAATCCTTAGCAACTAAATCTTATCTTTTTTGACATGCTTCAGAATACCGAGGACACAGTACGTAATAGCGTATCCTGTATTGTGTCCCCGTATTCGCTTATTTAGCTATATCGAGACTGTTATCTATATTTTTAAATTCCTGGGGCAATAAGCTGTGATAAATAAAATTATTTATAGGTGTCTCAATTCCGGCTTTTATACCTAAGCGAACCACTGCCCCTGATTGTGACTCCAATTCGGAGCGGTTACCTTCCATAATATCTCTTTGCATTGAAGCTGTTACAGAGGGTGGCAACTTATCTACGAAGGCAACTGATTTTCGCACTATATCTTCCGGTAGAGCGACACCCAGCGCATGTGCAAGATTGTAGATTTCTTGCATTGCATCTGTTAGCAATTGGCGAGTTTGTGGTACTGCAAGGAACTCTCCCACTGTTGCTCTGGTTACCGAGCCGACTCCACTCCAAGAGGCGATCAATAGAAATTTGGACCACATTGCCACTTGAATATCTTTGGGGATAGTTGCTTTTACTCCAATGGTATTCAAAAAGATGTCGCGAAGGTTTTTAACGCGTTCGGTTACACGATTATCCAACTCTCCGAAATTGATAAAGGGATCCGCTCCGGCATGACAAACATAACCCGGTTTTACGATATAGCTGATTAATCCGCAGAGACCCCCTACTATGTGCTCTGCACCAAGCGCATCTGCAAATTGTGCTGGCGCCTCTATTCCATTTAGGAGTGGCACAATGATTGTATCTGAACCGACGAGCGGACCTAGGCTTTGAGCAACTTCAGGAATTTGCCAAGATTTAACCGAAACAAGAACAACGTCAACTTCCCCGATTACTGCGGGGTCATCGTGGGCTTTTATCGGCTGAACAATAAAATCACCGTTAATACTGTCGACCTTAAGACCGTTTTTTTGTAAAGCCTGTAAATTCTTGCCACGAGCGATAAATAGAACATCTGCGCCGGCTTGTGCTAGACGCCCACCAAAATATCCACCCACTCCGCCAGCGCCAAAAACAGCAATGCGCATAATTTTTCTCCAGTTTGATTGAACGCTACTTTTACATTGATAACGTAATAGTGTGCAGATGAAAAAAGTATATAGACTTATCATTTATAAGCACATTGAAAATTAGTAGTGAGCAGGGCGCACGATTGTAAATGGCCTCCATCGTAGATATGGATTCTTTTGCTAAATAGTTTGATTATTCTTTCGTAGCGATAGTTTTTTATAGACAAATAGTTCGTTCGAAGTATATTATTAGTTCGTATGAACATTTTTTTTCGAAATCCATTGAGTTTACACACGAAAAAGGCCCCGTTGATGGGTTGCCGGTGTAAGAAATGACCCTATCGGCAAGACAAGAAAAGATATTGGACCATCTACATCGTGCGGATGGGGTGTTGTTGAGCACAGATATCACCAAAGTATTCGGTGTAACCGTTCAAACCATTCGTAAGGATTTGAATGAACTAAGCGAGTTCGGCTTAGTTCGGCGAGTTCATGGTGGTATACAGCTTCCTGGTAGTGACGTGAATGTTTCATTTAGTAATCGCACTATTATGAATCTGGAAGCGAAGCAAAATATTGCTCGCAAGGTGGTTGATCTGCTTCCTGAGAACGCGAGTATTTTTCTGGGCATTGGAACAACACCTCAACAAGTTGCCGAGGCATTGCGGGATCATCCGGGTTTAACCGTGGTTACAAATAATATTAATGTTGCGCTTACTTTGTGTAAAAACCCTAAAATACAAACCCACCTAGCTGGGGGTAAAGTTCGGCCGAATGATCAGGATTTGATGGGTCCAGACACCACTCAGTTTTTGCAAAAATTTAACATTCAATATGGAATCTTTGGCGTTGGTGGTCTCAATCCTAAAGGTCAGTTACTTGATTTTTCTCCCGAAGAAGCCAGCATAACGCAAAGTATTATCAAAAACAGTGAGGAGAGAATTCTGATTGCTGACCACTCAAAGATGAATCGTTACGCACCGGTTATTACCAGTATGCTTAGTGATATTGATATGCTAATTATGGATGTTATCTCAGAGCCTATTCGTGAGCGTTGCCATGAACTAGAGATTGAAATGTTCGAAGTTGGCCCAGTATAGGAGTTTGCGTCATGTTGAAGGTTGAGGGTCTAACACGCATTTATGATGAAAAAACAGTTGTCGATAAGCTTAATTTTGAGGTCGGTGATGGGGAGTTTGTCGCGTTACTCGGACCTTCCGGGTGTGGTAAATCAACGTCCTTAAAAATGATTGCGGGTCTTGAACAACCTGACGCAGGTTCGATTGAGCTGAACGGCAAAGATATTACCCAGCTTGCCCCAGGAAAACGTCAGTTGTCCATGGTGTTTCAGTCGTATGCATTGTTTCCGCACTTAAGTGTTAAGGAAAATGTGTTGTTTGGATTAAAAGCTCGAAAAGTTATTAAGTCTGAACAACAACGACGATTAAATTCAGTGATCGAGCTGGTTGGTCTTGGAGAGCATCTTTACAAAAAGCCCGGGCAATTATCTGGTGGGCAGTGTCAGCGTGTAGCATTGGCGAGAGCCATCGTATCAGAGGCTAACTTGTGTTTAATGGATGAGCCACTTTCAAATCTCGATGCAAAGTTACGTAATGAAATGCGATCTGAGATTCGTACGCTACAACAACGACTCGGTATGTCGGTGATATACGTTACTCATGATCAAGTTGAAGCGATGAGCATGGCAGATAAGATTGTCTTAATGAATGATGGAAAAATCGAGCAGGTTGGCATACCAAATCAGCTCTACAACCAGCCTGAAACGGTATTCACTGCGCAATTTATTGGTAGTCCACCAATGAATCTTTTACCTACAGGTGATCAATTCATAGGCGTCCGTCCAGAGCACATTACGATACAAGAAGGTGGTACACCGTGTCGGGTAATCAGTTGTGACTATCACGGCGCAGACACAATCGTGCTGGTAAATGTTACTTGTGATGGCGAGCCTAATGCCGAAGTTAAACTACGTTATCCTGGGCACGCAGTATTTGAAGCCGATCAAACTATATCAATTTTCTGGAAACCTGAGCACGAACACCGATTTTCGCGTTCGTCTTAGTTTTACCAAAAATACACACCAATGAAACGAAAGAGGAGTAAGAATATGAGAATTTTTCATAAAACTGTAGCGAGTGCTTTGCTCGCCTCATTATTAGGAACAGCAGGTGCGGCAAGCGCCGCTACGGACCTGACAATGTATTATCCGGTGGCTGTAGGCGGATCGCTGACTAAGATTGTAGACGGTATCGTGTCGGAATTCGAAGCTGAAAACCCAGACATTAACGTTAACGCAATCTATGCTGGCAATTATAATGATGCACGTGTGAAAGCATTGGCGGCGCTACAAAGTGGTGAACCTGCGCAGCTTTCCGTTATGTTCTCTATCGATATACATGAATTACGGAATCTAGATGCGATCGATGCATTTGATGATTTGATTAGTACTGATGAAGAACGTGAATGGCTAGATAGTTTTTACCCTGCTTTGATGGAAAATGGCAAAGCCGATGGTAAAACTTGGGGTGTTCCATTTCAGCGCTCAACGATTGTGATGTACTACAACAAGGATGCTTTTCGTGAAGCAGGGTTAGATCCTGAAGTAGCACCGACAACGTGGGAAGAGTTTGCCGAAATGGGCAAAAAACTTGTGAAGAAGGATGGTAGTGGAAACGTTGAAAGATGGGGCGCGATGATTCCGTCCACCGGTTATCCATATTGGATGTTCGGTGCATTAACAAAACAGAATAGTGAAGTGCTGATGAATCAGGCTGGCAACGAAACCTATTTTGATAACCCCGGTGTAGTTGAAGCCCTTGAGTACTGGCAAAGTCTTGGCAATGAACACAAAATTATGCCTGAAGGTGTGATTGAGTGGGGAACATTGCGTCAAAACTTTCTGGAGCAGAAAACCGCAATTATGTGGCATTCTACCGGCAATCTAACCACTGTTAAAAACAAAGCCAGCTTTGATTTTGGTGTGGCAAAGTTACCGGGTAACAAAGAATTGGGTTCACCTACTGGTGGCGGTAATTTTTATGTATTCAAAAATTCTAGCGCTGAAGAAAAAGCCGCTGCACTGAAATTGGTGAAGTTTATGACGTCTCCACAACAGGCAGCTAATTGGTCACAAGCAACTGGATATATGGGTGTAAGTCAGGCCGCTTATGAAACTGACAGCTTGAAAAACTATGTCAAAGAATTTGCGCCAGCAGCGGTCGCTCGTGATCAATTGACTCATGCAACTGCAGAGTTATCAACACACGAAGCCGGACGAGTTCGGAAATTTTTGGATGATGCCTTACAGGCAGCATTAACTGGGCAAAGTAGCGCAAAACAAGCGCTGGAAGAGGCACAGTCACAGGCAACACGAGTTCTTAAGCGTTATAAGTAAGTATCTGTAATCGATAAATTAGGGGGTCGTTTTAGACTCCCTAATTTTAATTAACCCTTTCTAGCGAAATATTTCTGTCGTGATAAGAGCGCTCAATCTCAAGGCCTGGTTACTTTTGTTACCTGCTTTGTCCTTGCTTGTTGCTTTTACACACTGGCCGACATTAAAGACATTTTGGCGCAGTGTTACCTGGGCTCGGTCAGATGTTGCTCCGAGCCAATTTGTTGGGCTTGAGAACTATCAGCTGTTGCTAGACGATCCAATATTTTGGAAAGTTTTAGAGAACAATTTTTGGTATGCCGTCGGCACCGTGCCAACATCCATTGGCCTGGCTATTGCCATGGCCCTTTGGGTAAACGGTAAAATTCGCCACAAGGGATTATTACGCTTGGCGTTTTTTACGCCGACGATTTTGCCGATGATTACGGTGGCCAATATATGGTTATTTTTTTACAGTCCTGGTATTGGTCTATTCGATCAACTTCTTGCTTCGGTAGGTATTCAAGGACCCAACTGGTTAGGTGACCCCGATACAGCGCTACCCAGTTTGATGGCAATGACTATATGGAAAGAAGCGGGATTCTTCATGATTTTCTATCTCGCCGCATTGCAAACTCTGAGTCCCGAATTATTTGCCGCCGCACGATTGGAAGGCGCTGGACCGTGGCGTATTTTCCGCCGTATTACTTTTCCACTGTTAATGCCGACAACGCTATTTGTTTTAATTAACGCGCTTTTAAATGCATTCAAACTGGTCGATCATTTGTTCATCCTAACTAAGGGTGGTCCGAATAACGCCAGTAATTTGTTGTTGTATTATATTTATGAGACGGCATTTAGTTTCCTCGATAGTTATTATGCGGCCACACTAACTGTCGTCATGCTACTTGCACTTGCGGTGATTGCACTGTTGCAAATACTTTTGTTTGATCGAAAGATTCATTATCGATAGGTTGAATACGATGTCTAATTGGTTCCAACGTCTATCAACATTCTCTGCTTACGCGCTAGGTATCATGTGGGTGATGCCGTTGCTCTATGCCTTTTGGGCGGCGTTTCATCCCCCTGAGTTTGCAACACGGTTTGCTCTTTTTGCGCCGCTGACCCTTGAGAATTTTGTGGTTGCTTGGGATCAGGCACCGTTTTATCGCTATATGCTGAATACCATTATCATTACGACAATGATTCTGGTATCCCAACTGTTTGTTTGTACACTAGCTGGCTATGCTCTCGCAAGAGAGAAGTTTTTAGGTCGTGGCCTTGCATTCGCATTGGTCTTAACTCAGTTAATGGTTATGCCTGAAGTGTTGATTGTTGAGAACTACAAGACCCTTGCCGATCTTGGACAAATTGATACCCACCTAGGTGTTGGTCTACCCTATCTCGCCAGTGCATTTGGCATATTTCTGCTACGACAAACGTTTAAGACGGTTCCACAGGAGCTGGAAGATGCTGCTCGTGTGGAAGGCTTATCAGGGCTGCAATTGATCTGGAAGGTATTTGTACCAATGGCGTTTCCAACATATCTCGCTTACAGTCTTGTTTCAGTTAGTTACCATTGGAACAATTTTCTATGGCCTCTGGTTGTAACAAATACAGAGAACAGTCGACCACTTACCGTTGGCATGGCGATTTTTGGCGCGCCTGAATCCGGTGTTGATTGGTCGATTATTTCAGCAGGCACGTTAATTGCTGTTGGTCCTTTGTTAGCTCTCTTTCTTGTATTTCAACGACAGTTTATCCAGTCTTTCATGCATGCAGGAATTAAGTAAATGCGTATTCTTTCCTGGAATATTCAGTGTGGTAAAAGCTGTGATGGGGTCATCGATATAAAGCGAACGGCGAGTCATATTCGTTCACTAGGAGAGCTAGATGTTATTTGTTTACAGGAAGTTTCTCGAAACATGGAGGAATACTGTGCACCAGGACAAATGGACCAACTACATTTACTACAGGATTTGTTTTCAGATTATACGCCGGTCTGGGGCTCTGGTTTTAGTTGGCCAGGCATGGCCGAGGATAAGTCGTGTCGCCAGGAGTTCGGTAATTTAACCCTGGTAAAGCCTGTACTACTCGATTTTAAGGTACATCCTTTGCCTAGGCCAGCCACCCCCGATAGAAGACAGATGCAGCGAATTGCCATTGAGGCAACGGTTAAATCAACTTTTGGCTCACTGGGTATCATCAACACACATCTCGCGTTTCACGACGAACGCGAAAATCATCAGCAGGTTGAACGATTAGGATTGCTAGAAGATGAGCGGCATGCGCGACTAGAGTCGCCTGGTGAAATAATAGAAGGATGTTATGCACAAAAACACCAGCCGGCTGCGCGTATTTTATGTGGTGATTTCAATTTTCCTATTGATAGCCCCCAATATCGATATCAAGTAGAGCGTGGATGGATTGATGCTTGGCGACAGGCAAATAATAATGAACCTCATGCCCCAACGTGTGGCATCTTTGATAAAGAACAATGGCCCGTAGGGTCTCATTGCAGAGATTTCTTCTGGCTGAGTAAGGAGCTGGAAGATACCCAAGTTACTGTCGACGTCGATTCTGATACTAATCTCTCAGACCACCAGCCGATATTACTTGGGCTCGCTATTTAATGCCCACAGCATTGCCAAGCATTTTTTCATTTCGACCTAAGGTTTTATTCACAGATGTTGATGAGACACTTACGTGGGAAGGTCGGCTACCCCAAGAGGCATTTAATGCATTAGCAAATCTGCGGACGGCAGGTATTATTGTCGTGCCGGTAACGGGTGCATGTGCAGGTTGGTGTGATTGTATGATTCGTACCTGGCCGATTGATTCGATTGTTGGAGAAAATGGCGCGTTTTTTATTGACCGAGATGAACACGGCAAATTTCACCACACTTATGCGGTAACCGAATCGGAGCGCAAAGTTAGTTGGGATCGTCTGCAGATATTGCAAAAAGAAGTGCTGGAGCGGTTTCCCCAAGCCCGTGCGACAGCTGATCAGTCTTTTAGAAAAACTGATATAGCCTTCGATATTGGTCAGGACCATAAAGTTGAACGGACGTATGCTGCGCTAATTGAGCAATATTGCCGATCAGCCGGGTTTACCGCAAAGATGAGTTCCATTCATATAAATGTGTGGTGTGGCGACTATACGAAATCAACAATGGCATTGAAGTGGCTCGAGGCCCATGATGTCGATCGTGAAAAGGCCATGTTTGTTGGGGATTCACCTAATGACGAATCGATGTTTGAGAGTTTTCCGGTAAGTGTTGGTGTTGCCAATATATTGCCTTATATTTCCGAATTAGGAACTCCCCCAACATTTATAACTTCGTTACCTGGAGGTTTCGGTTTTAACGAATTATCAAATTCACTTTTGAAAATAGATTCGTGATACTTCCAAGCGACACTTCGATTGGCAGTTACTATTTCCAAAGAAAACTGCTCACCTGCTTACCCATTAGCGCATCGTTAAACACCACTTCAGCTTGTGCTGTTGAATCTGTTGCAGCACCGAAGCACACATGCAGTGGTAACAGGTGTTCTTCTCTGGGATGGCAGAAACGTGCTCCCGGCGCCTGCTCCCAATCGATGAGTTTCTGCTTTATGTCTTCAGTACTCCGGGTTGTGTCACATAGAGTGTGAATCAACCAATTGTTAAAATTTTCATTGTGTTGTTGTCCCTCTTCTGTCGGACTAAAAAACTCCGGAAGATTGTGAAAGGATAAACCGGAACCTAAAATTAGAATATTTTGCGCGCGAAGAGACGCGAGTTTCTCGCCTAAGTGTATGTGCTTTGTCGCATCTAAACCCTTCAATAGTGATAACTGCACACATGGAATATCTGCATTCGGATATATCAGTTTTAACGGCACAAACATACCGTGATCAAAACCACGGTTGGGATTCAGAGTAGCACTTGACTGGTTGCTCGTGAGTAGTTTGTGCACGTCATTAGCGAGTTGTACATCGCCGGGTGCAGAATAACGAATTGCGTAGGACTCTGGCGGAAAGCCGTTATAGTCGTAGATAAGTTCGGGTTTATCGCTACTGGTAAGTGTGGGTATATTTTCTTCCCAATGTGCACTAACAATCAGCACGGCATCGGGGCGTTCTATTGTTTTTGAGATGTTAGAGAGAAAATGGATTACTTGTTTATGTCCGGCATGCCCCAGTAGCGGTAATGGACCGCCACCGTGGGGAATGAATAGAACAGGCGCCAATACGGTGTTCGATTGCGAAGCGGCCATAATTATTCGACGGAAAGTGAATAAGCAAAGAAGTCTTCTAGCGTTTTCTTATAGCCCAGCCGTTCGTAAAGTCGCTGTCCGGGATGATTAGTCTTAGCCGTTGATAGATCGAGTCGGGCGGCGCCATTGGTCTTGGCGAATTTTGTTGCGCGGTTCATTAGTGCTTCACCGACACCCGATTTCCGAGAGCCAGAATCAACAAATAGGTCATACAAAATATATATTTTTACCGCGTCAACCGAACAAAAAGAAGGGTAAAGCTGCACGAAACCTACCGCAGTTTTTTCTTCAACTGCAATAAATATATCGGACTCGTTATTTGTTATACGATCTTCAATATAGGTTGTAGCAAGTTTGATATTTGATTCACATTCGTAAAATATCCTGTAACTGTTAAAGAGTGGAGCAATATCTGATACATGGGATAAATCTGCTTCGATTATATTCATAATTTGTATTATTCAGTTCGATTCAATGGCTACAGTAATATCATACCGGCAATCAGCCTCGGGTTTTGTTGGCGGCAGGTGGAAAGCAATTTCTTATCCCCTTTCGCAGTGTTTGCAGCTCAGAAAACAGCCAATATGCGCTTGTCGCCCTTCGACAGTAATTACCCATGGTCGATTGAACCAGGGTGGATTATGCCTAACATGCTGCCTATGATTGCATTGCAGAATAGCCACCCAATCATCATGTTCATCGGTTTCAAATGCAATAATGGGTTGTTGCATACTGGAAGTACGTTCGGTTTATGTAGTTGGCTTAACCGATTGGTGGCACGTGTATACGGATAGAGTTGGGCAATAGAGCTAAGGAATTTCGTCGTACGGTTTTCCAGAATGCCGATAGAACCAATAATCCAAGACCGATTGTTACGCCAGTTGCAGCTAATGCAAGCGAGTCCTCCCCAAAAGATTGAAAAAGTTGGGACATAGCGTAAACAACATATGCCAGTGCGGAGACCATGAAGGCGCGGCGATCAATAATCAAGGAAATAGTGGTAAGCACGAAATAAAGAAGAATAACGGTGAGGGTATTTATAAACGGCATATTACCGTCGAAGATACCCAGTATATAAAAAACTGAATGAACCATTAGCGGTGCCGCAAGTAGATGTAGCCAGAACGCAACATCGGCTTGGTGGCTGGTTCGATCAAGGTCACGACGGTCCCAATGCATGGCGAGGAAAAACACCATGAGTCCGCAGAAAAATCCCAGATAGGCGAAAAGATGTAAATTTTCCGGAAAGAAATAAGCAAGCGTACTAATGATTGCAACGACCAATGCACCCGTCCCAGCGGCGACGGTAATAGGCACACGGAATCGAAACCAGTGCGCGGTGGCGGCGATCAAAGTTAGTATCCCAGCGATGGCGGGGGCGCCCTTCCAGTCGTTATCAAATAGTGATATACCAAATAAAAAGCTGCTGCTAGCAAAGAATATTAACAATACAATGGCGGGCAAAGCCATCTTTCGTTTTCGCACGAAATACTCAGTTAACACCCAGCTAAGACCCAAGATTACTGCGTAGGAAAGACTCTCATCAACGGCAGAGATTATCCAATTTGCAGAAAAAAGAAATAGACAGCAGGCAATAACCACAAATATGTCATTGAAGCCCGAGATAAGTCGAAAGTTTTCCTCATCTACAGACGGACCTTGTCGTGATCTTTCTAGCATGCCTCGAAATTCTTCGACTTTTTCGCGGGGGAATATGCCTTTATCAATAGCGTTTTCGAGGTCTTCGTTGGTAAACATCACGTGATTCCTTTATGGGTACTGGTTAATAGCTATAGTTTAACCAAATTCATCTGTCGAAACGCTGGCTATTGTATGGTTATCTTAGTGGTAGGAAAAACGGGTTGCTAGATAAAAAGGCAAAAAAAAGCGCCGATATTGAATCGGCGCGAAAATTCACTTAGGAGGAGAAAAAAGTGATCTGTTTTCGGTTGACCGCAAAAGCGTGCAACCCCCGG
>Ga0213861_10002889_pt1 | contig 14432 bp, 9 predicted proteins | sample PICome_4_FD_160110 | JGI IMG/M metagenome (GOLD analysis project Ga0213861, IMG submission 160110) | Coastal seawater microbial communities near Pivers Island, North Carolina, United States - PICO131 | ecosystem: Environmental > Aquatic > Marine > Coastal | place: USA: North Carolina | collected... | reverse complement strand
CTGTTCGCCATTATCATTATATTCTTGATGTGGCGTGTAAGTGGTAAAACGTGTAGCAAGTTCCCAATTATTTTTAAACATATACCCCAAACATAAGTTCATTGAAGATCCAGCCATCACAGATGCCGATGACGTTGAATCACCGCCGAAATGATTAATTACATCAGCATTCCTTGTTGCATATTCTCCCATCACTGAGAACCCCTTGTATTTAAACATCATGTCTGCAAAGATTGTCGTAATATTTGAGTTGAATAATCCATCCGCATTTGTCGGTGTTTGATCCCACATGTAACTTCCCATGTTACTTCTTGTTTTTACCGCTCGGTCGTTATAATCGTAGGTTGCAGCAATCGATAGCTTTGGGTTCTCCTCACGCTTTATGGATGCACCAACATAGTCTCCTTTACTTGCGAATTTACCAAAAGGTAAAAACTCTAAACGCCCTGTATACTGGAGCCCTCCAAGATTATCTTGAACCAAATTTCTACCCTCTCCTTGAGAAATAGAGACCATTTCACGCACTAAAAAGGTTTTTCCCAGTGTAAAGTGATGTCTCAATTGAACGCCTATATCGCGATCAATATTAAAATATTTATTCAACATCGAACGATCTACAAATTGCATATTTGCTGATGATATAACACGTTCCCTGTTGCCTGGAAGTTTTGTCTGCCCCGCCCAAATTGTGAAATTCTTATAGAAGTTCCACTTTAAGACAGCGTCAAGAATAATTCGCGGTGCTTGGTTATTGTCACTCGATACTTTACCTACGTCTTTATTGGATAATCCCAACTCCACCTTGTATTTCAATTTTGGACTGAAGGCATGCCCGCCAAATTTTAATCTGGACCGGCGAATCAAAAAAGAGGATGTGCCAGGCTGAATACCAGCAGTTTCGTTAATGGTATTTTCACCTAGATACAATGTCTGAAAACGAAGCCCAAACTTCATGCTCCAGGAACCGTCCTTGGCAACCACGTTGTATAGCCCTTTTCCAAACTTCGTACTCACGGTGTCTTGAGCAAAAGTTACCGCAGAAATTAGCACAATCGCTACTAATAAAATTGATTTATTCATCATTTGTTTTTTCATATTCGAGTACAAATATGAAGTCTTTTAACATTCAAATAACAAAGGAAACATTAATTTAACACAAGCTTAACTTCAGATAAATTTGATAACATTTACTTAATACTGAAAATTGTAGTTTAATCAAATAGCTTATCTACTTTCGTCCTGGTATTTAGAACAAAAACAAAATATATGCTTAAAAAAGTACATCTTCTATCACTAATTTTCCTGATTCTTTCAGGAGTTGTAAGTTTCGGTCAAAGTCCAGACTCGAATGAGGTAGTCAACAATGCGTTCAACAACATGAGTGCAGACTTGTTCAAAAATTACGAAAACGATAAAAAAGAAAAAATTGAAACAGGTTCAGTTACGCTTCACTGGCAATCCAATACAGACAACGACGTTGTAGTCCGTTACAGAAAGGATGGTACAGATGAATGGAATTACTCTCCTAAATTTTCGTCCAAAGAGCTTTCATACGAAATAACGAATTTAGAAGAGAATAATTTCTTTGAATGGCAAATTGGAAATGAAGGCAATTGGTCAGCACTTGCGGAATTCCATTCTCTTGGTATGCACTTATTCAAAAACCTAGCTGCAAAAGGTGGTGCAGAATCAGCAAAATTAACATGGAGCATTGATTACAACGTAGCAGAAAAATTGAAGGGTAGCGGAATCAACGCTATAATAGAGTACCAAAATGATATTGCCAAAAGAAGAGCAAAGAAAGGTGTTGAAGGGGGAGACTGGGAGCGCACTGAACCCTTTTCTATTTTAGACACAAAATATGAAATTAAAAACCTAAATGGGGCTGATAAGTATCAATTTAAAATTGGCTTTGCTCCAAACGGTAATACAGAACAATTGCTCGACGACAAGGACCAAATGGTATGGTCAGCAAAGACAAAAACCAAAACCGAACGGGGCTGGGGAGTTGCTAAATTACTCATACTCATAGGTGCATTGGCATTCTTCATTTTTGGAATGAAACTTATGAGTGAAGGTTTACAGCAAGCGGCAGGAAGCCGATTACGATCAATGCTTGGTTCCATTACGTCGAATAGAGTTAAAGGTGTTTTCACAGGATTTGGTATCACCTCAATTGTTCAATCCTCCTCAGTAACAACAGTAATGACGGTAAGTTTTGTAAATGCAGGCTTGATGACTCTGCGTCAATCTGCTGGAGTTATGATGGGTGCAAACATTGGTACCACCATAACCGCATGGATCATTGTACTTCTGGGTTTCAAATTGAGTATTTCTAGCTATGCATTTATGATTTTAGCACTTGCTGCTCCTCTTCTTTTCATATCAAAAGGAAAGGCTCGAGCGTGGGTAACAGCAATTTTTGGTTTCTGTATTCTATTTATGGGACTCGATGAGTTAAAGCATGCAGTGCCATCTTTGGACGCTGATTCCTCAATTGTTCAGTTTTTCATCGATTTCAAAAATGCATGGTACGGTCCAGTAATGTTTGTCTTTTTAGGAGCTCTTGTTACTGTTGTTATTCAGTCATCGTCTGCAGCAATGGCATTGACACTCGCCATGGTTGCAGCAGGAACAATCCCTTTTGAAGTAGCCTGTGCAATGGTCTTAGGAGAAAATATTGGGACAACTATTACAGCTGAGTTGGCTTCCTTAATTGCAAATGTTCACGCCAAGCGATCCGCGCGAATCCACTCGATGTTTAATATAATTGGTGTCTCGTGGATGTTATTAATATTCCCATTATTCCTAAAGGGACTAGCAGCTTTAATTACTGGAGACCCATACACAGACATTGCTGTTGCAGCAACGGCGATTGCTCTCTTCCATACAGCATTCAACACCATTAATGTGGTTGTTTTAATTTGGTTCGTTCCGCAATTGGTAAGTATTGCAGAAAAAACAGTGAAATCCAAAGGGGAATCTGATGAAGAATTCAAACTTGACTATATTTCTGGACCTCTTGGTTCAACAGCAGAATTATGTATTCTGGAAGCGAAAAAAGAAGTTGCGAAGTTTGGTAAGCTCACCTCAAAAATGAACAAATTTGTAGGCACTCACTTAAACTCCTCAGAGCGTAAAGAGAAAAACAAAATGCTCAGTAAAATTGAAAAGTATGAAGAAATAACAGATCGTGTAGAAGTTGAAATAGCTGACTATCTCGGTAAAACTGCCCGTCTCGAAATGAGTAACGAAGCTTCAACACGCATGAGATCAATGTTGAATATTACAACCGATCTCGAACGAATTGGAGACATCTTCTTCCAAATTGGTAAAACGCTAGAACGCAAAGATGGTGACAAAATTTACTTCACACCTGAGCAAAGAAATGGTGTCAACGAAATGATTGACGCTGTGGAAAGTGCATTCGAGGTAATGAATGAAAATTTAAATTCTGAGTATGGAACAATATCTTTAGACAAAGCAATTGAGAGCGAAAAGAAAATTAATTCATTACGCAATGAATTGAGAAAGAAGCACCTCCAGAGCATTGGGTCTGGAGAGAATATGGACAATGCATTGATTTTTAGTAATCTTTTCTCATCACTCGAGAAAGTTGGTGATCATATAATCAACGTTTCTGAGCACGTTGCTGATAAGGGTCTCGACTAATCATAATAAGTTAAAACAAAGTCTTGCCACGATTCATTTCTGGCGAGACTTTTTTGAATAAAAAAGGCAGAAATGACAAAGAAGAAAGGAACATTAATAGAAATTGCAACAGTATTTTTTAAAATGGGATGCTTTGCTTTCGGAGGGCCAGCTGCTCACATTGCAATGATGGACCAGGAGATTATTCAGAGACGAAAATGGATGTCAAGGGAACATTTCCTTGATTTAATTGGAGCAACCAATTTAATCCCAGGTCCGAATTCTACGGAAATGACAATGCACTGTGGCCATGAACGAGGCGGTATTCTTGGGTTGTTTGTTGCAGGCATTAGTTTCATTTTTCCTGCTGTTCTCATTACAGGTATTCTCGCTTATTTATATGTGGAATATGGCGCCATTCCTGATGTCAAAAATTTCATCATCGGAATCAAACCTGCTGTTATTGCTGTTATTGCTGGTGCAATTTTCAAATTAGGAAAAAAAGCTCTTAAAAGTGTCGAGTTAGGTGTTTTAGGAGCACTCGTTGTAGTGGCAAGTATGTTACCCAATACCAATGAAGTACTCGTTCTTCTTGGCGCAGGTATAATTGGTGCAGTATACTTTTACACAAAAAGCAAGTCTGAAAAAAGTAAATTGAACCTACTCCCACTTGCATTACTGAAGGTGCCAACCGTTGTCGGAAGCAATGTTCTTTCAACTACTGTATTTTGGAAATTCCTGAAAGTTGGATGTATCCTATATGGAAGTGGTTATGTACTTTTTGCATATTTAGATGCTGAATTAGTGCAAACGGGATTGTTGTCACGCAGAGAACTTTTAGATGCAATTGCCGTTGGGCAGTTCACCCCTGGTCCTGTTCTTTCCACTGCAACTTTCATCGGTTACCAACTGGCTGGATTGTGGGGTGCTATTGCTGCAACAATTGGTATTTTTCTGCCATCCTTCTTATTCGTTCTTTTATTAAATCCATTAATCCCAAAAATGAGACAATCAAAGTTCCTGAGCGGATTTCTTGATTCTGTGAATATTGCGGCCGTTGGAATTATGCTTGCGGTTCTATTTAACATGGGGCAGGCGTCTATTTTTGACTGGAGAACCGGGTTAATCGCAGCAGCAAGTCTATTTTTCACTTTTGGACCAAAGAAAATTGGTGCAATGTGGATTATTGCCGGTGGAGCAGGATTGGGATACCTGTTGTTCTTGATATGAACTTGATATAAAAAGGAACGAGAGTAAAGACGGGCGTCCCAACTCTCGTTACACTAATCAACCTAACCTACTACTACTATGACAAATTTAATTCATCTTTTGTAGTGTTCAAAGGATTTTGAGTGAATTCTTTAGTAGCATAAAACAAAAAAACAAATAATAGCATAAATTCTTTTCGATTCTATATTTCACGAAATGTTGAGTAGTAAGTAATTTCAGGAGAAAACTAAAATTAAACCTTGTGATTTTAAAGCCAACTTTGATATTTTAAGATTCCAATATTAGGTTTAATTTACTACCTTGTTTATAACAAAAAAATCACTTCATGAAAACAATTTTAATAATTGATGACGAAGATGACATTAGAGCAATTTTAACTTATAATTTAGAAAAGGAAAATTATAGGGTTTTAAATGCCTCCAATGGTAAGGATGGAATTGAACTAGCACAACAACATACTCCCGACCTTGTACTCCTTGACGTCATGATGCCAGAAATGGATGGAATTGAGGTATGCGAATTCTTAAGAACAGACCCAAAAACTGAAAACATTAGTATTTGCTTTCTAACCGCAAGGGGTGAGGACTATAGTCAGATTGCTGGTTTGGAAGCTGGAGCTGACGATTATGTATCAAAACCCATCAAACCAAAAGTGTTAGTGAGCAGAATAAAAGCTATTCTGAGAAGAGGAGACAAGGTATCAAATCGAACAAGTGAAAATAAGGCAGAAGACAACTTGATCATTGATCGTGAGCGATACTGTGTTTTAAGAGATGGTGTTGAACTGCACTTGCCAAGAAAGGAATTTGAACTTCTTGCCCTTTTATCATCAAAACCTGAAAAAGTATTCTCCCGTGACTTTATTTTAGAATCCGTTTGGGGCGCTAGTATCGTTGTTGGTGACCGAACAATAGATGTACATGTGCGTAAATTGAGAGAAAAAATTGGTGACGGCTATATCAAGACCATAAAAGGGGTTGGTTACAAATTCGTGAACATTGAAGTATAAAAAAAGATGCCTTTGTCATCTATTAAACCCGAATTATGCATAAGAAAATCTATTACGGTCTGAAACTACTGCAAAATATTCCATTTCATTACGCTTTTAAGTTCACCATAGCGGTGCTGCGCTAAAATATATAAAACGCTATATTTTATTGCATTTTCAATCCTCATAACAACATTCTAATGCATAATCTAGGTTAAACCAAATCAACTAAAATGTATATGCTATCGAACCAGTAAAGGTCATCCCTTGGTTCATGTAATCGAAAATCTTACTCTCTGCCTGATACGCCTCATAAAATCGCTGACGTGCACTGTTCAACAAATTGGTACCTTTCACACTTAATTTCCAACGACGCTCTCCCTGCTGATTCGTAATTGGATCCATTTTACGCTTCCCAATCATTTTTGAAGCTTTGAAATTTAAACTGTGAAATGGTTGTTCATATACGTCTGGCAATGAACCAACTCCAACTACGGCCAACTTTTTCCCTTGAACGTTATACGTCAAATTTAAGGTGATTCCTACAGAATCATTCTGGAAATTGACGAATGCATTGAGTACATATGGTGATTGACCAAACATAGGCCTATAATCTCCAACAACTTCACCAACTCTTGCATTGGCCTGGCGCACTTCTTTTTCCGTATAGGTAAGACCTCCAACATCAGTTTTGACATCGTTCATGTCAACTAGCGAAATAATGTAAGCAAAGTTAGCTCCGATGATCAAACGCAGATAGTCTCTTTTACTTGCAGTATTGAATCCAATCGCTTTTCGAACTTCAAATTCTGCACCATATACTTCTGCCCGCCCGGCATTAACCGGCATAAACTCATTGGGTGCCGCAACATTGGCAACAATTTCAATTGGATTAATAAACTTCTTGTAGAATGCACTCGCAGAAACCAATTCACTCCTACCAAAAAAGTGCTCCCATCTAAACTCTGCATTGTGAATGAGCGTCGGTTTTAAATTAATATTTCCCAAATACCGTCTGCCCTGAATTGGGTCATAAATTTGAGAAATCGAAATCTCTCTAAAAGAAGGACGAGCGACAGTCTGGGCGTAGGAAGCTCGAAAATTTGTTTTCCGTTCAAAACGAATAGAATCCCCACCATCAACAATCCAATTTCCAAAATTTCTCATTTTGTAAATCATGTTTACTGAAGGTAGAATATTTATGGTATCCAAAACAACTTCATTGGAATACCGAGGAGCTGCCGGATCAAATTCCGCATTGTTAGATTGACCGGTGTATCTATTAATACTTCTTTCAACCCGAACACCATAATTAATAGAGAATGCTGAATCGATCGGCATATTGTGCATTAAATAAGCTGACGAAATATTTTGATTTGCATCATATATGTTTGCCTTCTCTAATTGCCCCGTTGCGAAGGTCCCTTGTCCCGTTTCTGGAGACCATAGATTTCCTGCTTCAAAAAACCAATCTGGGTCATTGGGAACCTCATTGGATAGCCCGTACAACCTAAATACATATTCTGACACATCGAATGACCTTGATTTGTAGGTATGTAGTCCTCCAAAATTAATTTTACTTTCAAGAGAACCTTTATTCTTCCACATTGCAAACTTATATTCTAAGTCAACTTTTCCACTCAAATTAATTTCACTTAACGAACGAAAAATTCGACGCACTTCAGCACCGACAGACTCCTCAAATAAGTACACATCTTCTCCCGTATTCCCAAAATTGTCGGCAACTTCTACAGCTGTAGATCGAATATCCGGATCCGAAATCAAGGAATATGTTGGAGCAACGCTCCAATTCAACTTCAGCCTGTGTTTTTCCAAAGTGTCTAAATAATGACGACCACTTATATTAATATTGGATACAGATCGTTGAGTGAACTGAAGGCCTTGTTTTAACAAAACAGCCTGATTGCTTTCGTGATTCTCCTCTTGCAATTTTGCAGCCGTACTTGTCCCATTCTGTGTATGAAACACATTCAATGAATATTTACTTCTCGCTTTCAACAAGGACTGTCCGAAAAGAGCAGTCCAAATTACATCCTGTGTCGCCAACTCTCCGGAGGAACTTCTATCCAAAAATAGTTTATTGTCATCAAGTTCTTGAGCACGGATGTATTCGTTGTATTGAACATCTCCAAAATAGTTATTTTGGGACCTGTAATTGAGTGCCAAGTTGTATCCATATTTATACTTCAAAGTAGAATCCTTCTTTAACACCTTTTTCAAATCCCCGATTGCAAATGAATAGTTTTGATTTAAAAAGCTGAACGCTTTTTGAGTCGCCATTGTCGAACTAAATGCAGACGTTGCATTGTAAGTTTCATTGCTTCCTTCCACTGGATGCGGAATTTGTTTCGATGGACTAAACGGCAAAGCGCGCGAACCATCGTCGAAACCAAGGAAATCGAATTTTCCTCCTTCATATCCTATGAAGTTGGAGTTAAATGATGCTCTTGAATTGTATCCGAGCCCAACTTTAAAATAGACTGTTTTTTTCGAAGGGAAATCTTTTGTTCGAATGTCAATCAAACCGCCCGTGAAGTCGCCATAAAGCTTTGGGGTAAATGATTTGTAAACAGTAATATTGTCAATTAAAACAGCAGGGAAAATATCCATTTGTACAGAGTTTTTATCCGGATCAAGTCCCGGGAGTTCCATTCCATTCAGAATAGTTTTCGTATAGCGATCTCCCAATCCACGTATATAAACATCTCTACCATCTTGAACAGATGCACCCGGTGTCATTTGTACAACATTTAAAGCATTTGAGGCACCAGATCTGCGAATTGCAGCTGTCGAAACTACCTCAGTAGTGCCTTCTTGCTTGTCTCTTTGTTTGTCTGCATCTCCATCTGTCTTAGGCGACTTATCAAGATTACGCTCTGCTTTTACCACAACTGTCTCTTGTTGCAAGATTGATGGATCTTTGGCAAGTTTGATAGTAATTGAATTATTCCCGCCTTCAGAAACAGTAACATCTAATTTAGACTCCAGATAACCTTCAATCGAATTGGACGCACTAAAGACATAATCTCCCACTTGTATACGCAGTGTAAATTTACCTTCATCATCTGTTCTCGCCATTTTTACACCATTCACAGAAACGAAGGCGTCGTATATTCCTTGTCCCGTGATTTGATCTATCACAATACCACTCACTTCTTCTTGTCCATTCGAAACAAACCCCATAAGGGCAAACATTAGCGGTAAAAATATCTTTAAAATTCTCATTCTTTTTATTTAGCACAAAAGCCTGCTAGGCAAATACCTAGCAGACTATCCAATTAAATTATTTTTTTGTGGTTCCTACACCTTATAGTTTTCCATTAACTCCAGACCAAGTCCAAGGGGCAAAAGTTGAAGTTGATACACCGTTAGCGGTCTCCAACGACATTGCGTTTTCTGCAGCAGCCTGATCTCCAGGAGCTGCAAGTCCATTGTAACAATCACTGTCTTGTGCATCATTCTGCGATGCCGTGTATACTAGTATGGATGAGAACTCACACGATACAAATGACAACTTCGGTGTTGCATCTGTCAAATGCATAAATGCATCTGTCTTCGAATCAACACAATCATTCTGATAAGATGCTCTGATTTTCGCTTCTCCCAACCAAACATTGTTGACTGTTCCCTGTGCTTTTGATTTAAAATCGCATCGAGCAGCATTGGACAAATAATCAATGCAAATTCCATTTTGCAGAGTAAACATCCCATCAACATATGTTATTCCCTCAGGCCCATCAATCTCAAGTGCCTCATCTGAATTGTCTCCATTAATCACATAAAAGTCTGAAACAGTTCCAGAATAATTCATATCAATATCAATACCATCATCACCATGGAATCCAACTAAAATATTAGATGCATTTACCGTTCCTCCGAAAAATTCAACCCCATCATCAAGATTAGCTACTACCTCAATATTAGAAATTGAAGTTCCTGAACCAACACCTCCTAACGTAAGTCCGTTAATTTCATTTCCGGCTCCAATTAATGCACCACCATGACGAATCGAAATGTAAGCAAGAGATCCAGAGTTATCCGCTGCATCGTTTCCTCCAAATGCACCAAATGCATCCGAAACTGGCACCCCTTCTATTTGAGAAAGTACATCACCATCTGCTGCTGAAATTGGCGCGTAACCCAAAACAATGATTCCACCCCATAGACCTTGGTCTGTCTCTGAAAGATTGGTTCCAGTCAAACCGCCAATCTGAATATTGTCCAATATTGATGTAAAAATAATTGGCTGTGAAGCCGTACCAACAGCATTAATCTTTCCACCTTGAGCGACAACTAATGCAGATGCTAGTGTCCCTGTTCCCTGCTCACCTTTAATAATTGTACCTGGCTGAATGGTTAGTGTTACACCTGCATCTACCACAACTTTACCAACTAATTTGTACATCTTGTCAGAAGTCCATGTTTCGTTTGAGGTGATAGCACCTGCTTTTGTTACAATCTGTGTCTCTATGACATCATACGTACAATTCCCATCATCTTTCTTCGCTTTTTCGTTGTAGTTGTTTGCTAATGGATCGGTACATCCCTCTCTATTACATGATGTTGTGCTAAGACCTGTTGCGATTACCATAGCAACGACCCAAAATTTCTTACTGTTCCAATTCATAATTATTTTTTTTTAATTTCGACATCACAAATATCTGAACCAGATTTCAAACCAAATTCATCTAAAATTTACTATTCTGTCAAATGTATATTAAGGGTATGTTATTAGGTTATCAAAACGCTAAGAATTAAGCTCATAAACCAATGCTGTATTCATGTTGCTCTTAACATTTACATAACTTTAAAAGGGAAGAATTAATTTAACAGTAAAATTCTTGTAAACTCAAAATAACAGTTGAACGTTAGATTTGATCATACATTAAAATTATGACTTTGAAAGCGAGCAATTATACAATTCTTTTAGTTGACGATGAACAAGATATTCTTGAATTTTTGTCTTACAGTTTAAAAAAAGAAGGGTATAAAATTTTCACTGCAAACAATGGAAAAGAAGGTGTTGAGTTGTCAAAAAGTCTTCGACCAGATTTAATTCTATTGGATGTCATGATGCCACAGATAGATGGAATCGAAGCATGCCAAATGATACGGAAAGACTTGCACCTGGAACAGCCTATAATTGCGTTTTTAACTTCTAGATCAGAAGACTATTCTCAAATTGCTGGATTGGAAGCAGGTGCAGATGATTACATCACAAAACCTATTCGACCGCGACTCCTTACAAGTAAAGTTGAATCCCTACTAAGGAGAAAAAAAGAATCAAAAGTAGCTTTGGACATCAAAGAATTGAAGATTGACAGAGAAAAATACCTTATTGCCTATAAAGGAAATGAAATGCTCTTACCAAAAAAAGAGTTTGAATTACTCGAACTACTCGCAAGTAAACCCGGAAAAGTATTCAATCGAGATCAAATCCTAAGTTTGGTGTGGGGAGATGGTACAATTGTAGGTGAAAGAACAATCGATGTACATGTTCGAAAATTAAGAGAAAAGTTAGGGAATAACTATATTCGTACCATAAAAGGTGTGGGATATACGTTCAACGAATTTTGAGAAATTTAAGACCAATTCAGATATTGCTTGCAGGAAGCTTCGTTGTATTCACGATTTCCCTTCTAACTCTTGTTCTTGTAGAACCACTATTTGATCTTTCATTTACCTGGATTTTTGTTGCTCCTTTATTATCTTCGATTGGTGCCTACGTCGTATTTTATCTCTTTATTAAAAAATTTATTACTGAAAAATTAAAAGTCCTTTATCGATCCATTCGCAAAGGAAAATTTGAAAGTCAAGCGCCTGAAACCCTCAGCTTGAGTGATGATTTGATTGAAATTGCAGAGATGGATACTAAAAATTGGACAGAAGAAAAGAATTCTGAAATTTCACAACTCAAAGCTCAGGCGGAATTTAGAAAAGAGTTTATTGGTAATCTAGCGCATGAATTAAAAACACCCGTTTTCTCAATTCAAGGTTATATTTTAACACTTTTGGAAGGGGGGTTGGAAGATGAAAATGTAAATCGTAAGTTTCTTGAAAGGGCGTCAAAAGCTACAGATCGCATGACCAACATTCTAGAAGATTTGGATTTACTCACTAAACTGGAAGTAAATCGAGTTCATCTTGAGCTCACAAACTTTGATATCAAAGAGTTAATCTTCGATATTTTCGAAGAATTAGAAATTAAGGCAAAAAGGAAAAAAATCACTTTGCAGTTTGCCAAAGAATTTGATCCTATTTATGTTTGTGCAGATCGAACCAAAATTGGACAAGTTTTAATGAACTTAATCAACAATTCAATTCATTACGGTGAAGAGAATGGGGAGACACAAGTTCGCTTTTATATTTTTGATGATATCGTTACTATCGAAGTTTCAGATAATGGTGCAGGAATTGACGAAGCAGATCTTCCACGCCTTTTCGAACGCTTTTACCGTGTTGAAAAAAGTAGAAATAGAAACGAGGGAGGTTCGGGATTGGGACTTGCCATTGCAAAGCACTTCATTGAAGCTCATGGACAAACAATTAACGTTCGAAGTACTATTGAAATAGGGAGCACCTTTACATTTAGTTTGGATAAGGGAAAGAGTGCGCGCTCTTAATCCATTTCATGAATTTAATTGTTACAAATTAAAGAGGGGCTTTATCCAATTATTTGAATCGTAAACCAAACCCAACTTCTAAACGATTGTCGATTGCCGAATATCCATTGGATTCTAATGTATGAGAGAACAAGCCTCTAAAATAGGCGATATGAAACATCAATCCATTCCAAAGTTCAAAATCACACCCAACTGCAGCTCCAATATACGCAGACGGTGAGAATCGAGTATCCCTGTCAGAAACACCATGCTGCAAGTTTTTTGATACCTGATCGTATAAAACTGAAGTGGTCAAACGATCAATAGTTCTATTCGAATAAGGTGTTAAAACAAAACGAGGTCCCAGATATATACCGATAGCAGAACGTGGTTTGTAATGACCTTTGTAAAGCTGAGTTATCTTCCACCTCCATTTTAAATAAAGTGGAACCTCCACACTGAACGTTTGGTATCTAGTCAATTCATCTATGTTAACGCCTAAAATTGTATCTTGAATGAAGAGTCGTTTTGTTCTAAGTACGCCATGGCTGAAATTTAAGTTAATTTCAGGTTGAAATGAGACATGGTCATTAAAATCATACCTAAAAAAGAACCCCAAAGCTCCTCCCTTGAGATTTTCTCCTTTAATCGCTCCTGCACTCGCCAATCTAGTATCAATTTTATATAATGGATTTGAATAAAACCCCTGTAGTTTCATTCCGAAACAAATCTTATCCGGAATGTAACGATTTAAGCCATTATAGTTCTCTTGCTCTTGAGCGCTCGTAGTGAATACAATTACAAGGTAAATTAGTGTTAAAACTATCTTCATTATTAGTTGTAAATTAATTCTCACTGATGGTTCGTATGTGCATTAACAAATACAGGTCTTCCGAATGGGCTGTATTTTGAAATAACCAATGCAACTGAAATTTGATCGGTATCGGTCCATGAAGGAAGACGATCGGCCTCAAACCTCAAATTGAATTTATGCCCATTATTAATGTTACCAGTAGCTACTTTGTACCCCAGGTAACGAGGAACATATCCAGGAACTCTTCCAACATCAACAACTGTCTTTCTGAGAGCCGTATTGGCACCATTAGGATGACCAGCTTGATTCGCAATAATACTGTCTACTATGATATATGCTGTAAGATAATAGTCTTATTTTGAAACCTGTTTAAAGAACTCAGTGGTTGTATTCACATAGATTTTATCACTATCAAATTCCAACTCATAAGCCGCATTCACAATGACTTCAGATGATTGGTGTGCTTGAATCGCTTCTGGAAGAGTTAACGTGTCCAAGTTACCTTGAAAATTTGGTGCTCCAGATAAATTAAATGTGTCAATATGGGAATCAAAGACATCATCATTATTTGCACCACCAATATTTCCTGACATGATAGTAGCTAAAACATAAAGTGAATCATAATCTTTTAAGGCCTCAGAAAACAAATCATATGCAATACTTCCAGATGTAGGTTCAGTTAATGATGCATATTGAAAAAAGAGACTGCTGTTCTTTTTTTCTACTGGAATAAACTTAGATGGCTTTACAGTGATCTCTTGTTTTTTACACCCAAAAAGAATTGGGCTAATTAAAAAAAATCCGAACAGGAGAGACCTAAAAAAAAAGAAATAATTTTTATTATTCGTCATAATTAAGGCAATTGTAAAAAGTGCACCTCGAAAGGCAAGTTCAAAATTAATTAAATAATTTATGAATATTTATGTTCTAGTATGATTTAAAAGGGACAATTGCCGGACAATAGGAATCCAATTTTGGTGATATACATATCCTTTTTTATTCATTTATAATTTGTGATGTACATAACAAGAAAAACCCCAACCTATTACTAGATTGGGGTTTTATAAAAGTGGCGTCGACTTACTCTCCCACCCTCAAAAGGGCAGTACCATCAGCGCAAGCAGGC
>Ga0213861_10002886_pt1 | contig 14438 bp, 16 predicted proteins | sample PICome_4_FD_160110 | JGI IMG/M metagenome (GOLD analysis project Ga0213861, IMG submission 160110) | Coastal seawater microbial communities near Pivers Island, North Carolina, United States - PICO131 | ecosystem: Environmental > Aquatic > Marine > Coastal | place: USA: North Carolina... | reverse complement strand
GGATTAAGTGAAGAAGAAATTGAAAAAATGGTTAAAGATGCTGAAGCTAATAAAGATGAAGATAAAAAGAAAAGAGAGTCTGTTGATACAAGAAATCAAGCCGATACTTTAATTCATTCAACAGAAAAGAATCTTAAAGAACATGGATCTAAAATTACTGATGCTGAAAAGAAAGCAATTGAAGATGCATCATCAAGTTTAAAAGAAGCCCTTAAAGGAACTGATAATGAAGATATTAAGAAAAAAACAGAAACTTTGGTTCAAGCATCGATGAAATTAGGTGAGGCTATTTATAAAGCTCAAGAAAAAAAACCAGAATCATCTGAAGGTAGTAAAAATAATGAAGAAGGAAAAAAAGATGATAACGTAGTTGATGCAGATTTTGAGGAAGTAAAGGAAGAAAATAAAGAAGAAGATAAAGAAAAAAGCGCTTAAGACTTTCAACAGGCATTATCTCAAAGTAACTTATGGCTAAAAGAGACTTCTACGATGTTTTAGGTGTTGGAAAAAGTGCATCTCCTGATGAATTAAAGTCAGCCTATAGAAAACTTGCTGTCAAGTACCATCCTGACAAAAATCCGGGTGATAAAGCTGCAGAAGATAAATTTAAAGAAGCTAGTGAAGCTTACGGAATTCTCTCTGATAAAGAAAAAAAGCAAAATTACGATAATTTTGGTCATGCAGCATTTGAAAATGGTGGTGGAAGACAAAGTGGTGGTTTTGGAGGTTTTGGTGGCGCAGATTTTTCAGATATTTTCGAGGATTTTTTTGGGGATTTTGGGAGTGGTGGAAGATCAAGAAATAGAAGCTCAAATAACAGAGGCTCTGATCTAAGATATGATTTATCAATCACACTTGAGGAGGCTTACCAAGGTAAAAAACAAGATATAAAATTCTCAACTACTGAAAAATGTAACACTTGCAAAGGAAATGGTTCAAAACCTGGTCACTCTCCAGATAGGTGCACATATTGTGGTGGTAACGGTAAAATAAGATCTAACCAAGGTTTCTTTACAGTCCAACAAACATGTCCACAATGTAATGGTAATGGTGAAGAAATAACCAATCCATGTAATGACTGTAATGGCCAAGGAAAAAAACAAGCTTCTAAGAAAATATCAGTTACAATTCCAAAAGGTGTTGATGATGGAACAAGAATCAGATTAGCAGGCAAAGGAGAGGCTGGAGGCAGAGGTGGAGCGACAGGTGATCTATATTTGTTTATAAATGTTCACTCTCATGACTTATTTAAAAGATCAGATGAAAATTTATTTTTTGAATTTCCAATTTCTCTAGCAGACGCTGCATTAGGTACCACCATTGAAATTCCAACTATTGATGGAGGAAAAGCTAAAATAAAAATTCCTGATGGAACTCAAAATGGCAAACAATTCAGATTAAAAGGCAAAGGAATGCCATATATGCGAAGAGGCGATTTTGGTGACTTATATGTTCAGGTAAAAACAGAAGTGCCTGTCTACTTAAATAAAAAACAAAAAGAATTACTCGAACAATTTAGAGAAATTGAAAACGATAAATCAAATCCAAGTATTAAAAAATTTTTTCAAAAAGCAAAAGATTTCTGGAAAAACTAAAAGACTAATCTTTCAAAAAAGGTTAATATTTATCTAAATGAAAAAAATTAATTTAGCAATTTCAGGATGTATGGGCAGGATGGGCCAACAACTTATTAAATCATCAAAAAAAAATAAAAATTTTAAATTAATTACACTTACAGAGAATAGGACTATAATTAAAAAGTTTATCGGAATTAAACCTGAATTAAATTCTGATAAAGCATTTAAAAAGATAGATGTAATTATTGATTTTACTGTTCCAGAATGCACCCTAGAAATACTAAAAATCGCATCAAAACTCAAAAAAAAAGTAGTTATTGGCACGACTGGTTTTAATAAAAATCAAGAAAATCAAATTAAAAAATATTCAAAAAAAATACCAATTTTGAAAGCTGGTAATATGAGTTTAGGTGTAAATTTATTAATGTACTTGACTGAAATTGCATCTAAATCTTTAAATGATCAATATTTAAGTAAAATATTTGAGATCCATCACAAATATAAAAAAGACTATCCATCTGGCACAGCCTTAATGCTTGGAAAAGGAATTGCAGATGGGAAAAACAAAGATTTATATAATTTGATAGGGAAGAAATTTTTAAATAAAAAATCTTTTCCCTATGGAAAAAAAATTAATTTTAATTCTATAAGAAAAGGTGAAATTATTGGCGAACATGAAGTAAAGTTTTCAAATGGCAAAGAAATAATAAGATTAAATCATGAGGCCTTTGATAGAGCCTTATATTCTGATGGTGCTTTAGCAGCAGCTAAGTGGCTTTTAGACAAAAAATCTGGACTTTATTCGATGAGAGATTTATTAAATTTTTCTTAATGAACGATAAAGATAAGGTCAAAATAATCTTAAAAACTTTAAATAAAATTTACCCAAAAACACCTATACCTTTAAAACATAAAAATACATTTACACTCCTTACTTCAGTACTTTTATCTGCTCAATGCACTGATTTGAATGTAAACAGGGTAACAAAATATATATACCCTAAATATTATAAACCTGAACATTTTGTAAGATTAGGTAGAAAAAAAATTGAAAAATTAATTAAAAAAATTGGGATTTTTAGAGTTAAAGCAAAAAGTATTTACTTAATGTCTAAACAACTTCTAGAAAAACATAGAGGTAAGGTGCCAAAAAATTTTGAAGAACTTGAAAGATTACCAGGTGTTGGTCATAAAACAGCAAGTGTAGTTATGTCTCAAGGATTTGGTTATCCTGCATTTGCAGTAGATACACATATCCATAGATTGGCTCAAAGATGGGGTCTTACTAATGGTAAAAATGTAGTTCAAACTGAAAAAGATTTAAAAAGACTATTTCCAAAAAAAACTTGGAGTAAGCTTCATCTTCAGATAATTTACTATGGTAGAGAATATTGTAAAGCCAGAGATTGTTATGGATTGACTTGTAAAATTTGTAGCACTTGTTATCCTAATCGAAAAAAACCATTAATAACAAAAAAAGCTTAATATGAAAATTTTAGGAATTGGTAACGCAATTGTAGATGTGTTGTGCAAAGTTGATGACTCCTTTTTAACAAAAAATTCATTGACAAAAGGTACCATGAAATTAATTGATGAAATTAAATTTAAAACTTTAATGTCATCTTTAAAGATAGAAGATACAGTGTCTGGAGGATCTATAGCAAACTCTATAGTAGGATTATCTCAATTAGGTAACGATGTTGGTTTTATAGGTAAGGTAAGTGATGATAATTTGGGTCAGAAATATGAAGATGGTCTTAAAAAAGAAAAAGTCAACTATTTGTATAAAAAATCGAAAGAGCCTATTCCTACAGGAAGCTGTTTAATTTTAATCACCCCAGATTCTGAACGTACGATGTGTACATATTTAGGCACCGCAGGTAAAATTAATGAAAATGATATTGATGAAAAAATTATCAAAGAAAGCGAAATAACTTTTTTGGAGGGGTATCTTTGGGATGAAGGAGGGCCTAAAAAAGCATTTAATAAAGCTATAAATAACTCAAAAACAGTGGCAATGTCTTTGTCTGATTTATTTTGTGTTGAGAGACACAAACCCCAATTTCTAGATTTAGTTAAAAATAAATTAGATATAATATTCGCCAACGAACAAGAAATTCTATCATTAATTGATAGCAATATATTTAGTGATGTAATCTCTTTTTCAAAAAGTTTGAATAAAAATATTGTAATTACAAGAGGCGATAAAGGTGCTATATCAATAAAAAATGCTGAAGTTATTGAGTGTTTAGCACAAAAAAATTTAAAAATAAAAGACCTTACTGGTGCTGGAGATTTATTTGCGGCTGGTTTTTTACATGGATTGATTAATAAAATGAACACAAAAGATTGTCTTAATAAAGGAACAGAATTATCTGCAAAGATAATTCAAAAGGTTGGGGCAAGGATATAATTTAAATTTTTAATAAACATGGAAAAAAAACTTTTTGAATATTTTGCTCATCCTGTCTTTCAATATAAAGTAGAAAATTACGAGAGTCATAACAAGGCATTATTAAAATACATTTTAGAATTAAATAAAGAGGACACTCAAGGTCAAAAATTAAGTAATATAAATGGGTGGCATTCACCATTTTTTAATTTACAAGATAAAAACAATGAAGGATTTAAATTTTTAGTTGCTCTTCAGCCATACTTGCTAGATGTATTCAAATCATATGGGTGGGTATATGACCCAAGGAAAGTGAAATGTTCTGGAATGTGGGCAATAATAAATAAAAAAGGAAACTTTAATACTGAACATATTCATGCAAACTCAAACCTAAGTGCAGCTTACTACGTTAAGGCACCTGAGAACTGTGGTGATTTTAAGGTTGTGACACCTCATTCAATTAGTAGGGACAAATATCCCCCAAGAGAAAAGCCTACCGAACTCAATAGACTTGTGGCTAATCATAAAGTTCAAGAGGGAGATTTACTAATATTCCCATCATACTTACCTCACTCTGTACAACCAAATGAGTCTGACAAAGATAGAATTGTTATTAGTTTTAATATTTATATTGATAGATAAGATTAGGCTTTAATTTATTATTAAATTACTCTTTTTTTTCTACTAAAACTTCCCTTTCCTTTTTTTGGATTTACCACCTTAGGCTTAAATTTTTTAGAGTATAAGTCTTTGATGATAGGGTTTTTTTTATTTAATTTGATAACCATTATTTTTATTTATTATAAAGTTATCATCTAAAAAATTTTTAGAGATTTTTTTTCTAAGTCTATAAATATGAGTTTCTATTGTATGTGTTTCAATATCATAATGATAATTCCAAACTTTAGTTTGTAATTCATTAATACTTATAGGTTTATTTTTTTTTGAAAGATAGATTATAGTGTTAACCTCTTTTTCAGTAAGTTTTAGTTTGACATTTTTTGAAGACATTTCTCTAGCATTAATATCTACAATATAATTGTTAATTATGAATTGTGATTGTTTAGCAAATTGGTGCTTCAAAAACTCTACATTTAATTTTTCAATCATCTTTAAAATCTTAACTGGCGACTGACTTAAAACAAATTGATTGTTAAATTTTAATTTTTTTTTTTTGGTAATAATTAAATAATTGTTTAAATTTTTAATTTCTTTTGTTAAAGCTTTTTCATCTGAAATTTCTATAATTTTAAAATATATATCTTCTTCTAACTCTTTGAGAATTTTGTATAAAAGATTAAATCGATAAACTATTAAATTTTGATTATTCATATATTATTAGAATATGACAATTTTTTTAAAAAACAAACACACTCTTCAAATAGACAAATTTTATTTTAAGTGTTGTATAGGAAAAAATGGTTTAGCAAAGAAAAAAAAAGAAGGTGATTACAAAACACCTTTAGGTATTTTTAAAATCGAAAGATTATTTTTTAGAAAAGATAGAATAGAAAAACCTAAAACTTCATTAGAAACTGTAGAGATTAGAAAAAACATGGGTTGGAGTAATGATGTTAATTATCAAAAAAAATATAATCGCCTGATAAATATTAATAACAAAATTAAACATGAAAAACTTAGAAGATATGACAGTAAGTACGATTTATTAATTCCTATAAGTTATAATAGAAAAAATCCTAAAGTTGGATTAGGGAGCTGTATATTTATACATTTGACTAAAAATTATAAACCTACAGCAGGATGTATTGCATTAAAAAAAAAAAGATTTTTTAATTATGTTAAAACTAATTAAAAAAAATACTAAAATAAAAATATCTTAAAGTCTTTCACCAAAAATACTTGAGCCAATCCGTAAATAGGTAGCAAAATTTTTTGTAGCTTCTATAAAATCTGATGACATGCCCATACTAAGTTCATTAAAATCGAAACTATTATTTAATAAATTAATTTCGTTAAAATAAACAGAACAATCTTCATCAACTGGTGGAATACACATTAAACCAACAACGTCTAAGTTAATCTTTTTACAATATAAAACTAAATTACTAAGTTCAGTTTTATTAATACCAGATTTTTGTTCTTCATTTCCAATATTTACTTGAATAAAAATTTTCATTATTTTATTAATCTTTTTTTGTTCAACAGCAATTTTTTTTGCGAGCTTTTGGCTGTCAACAGAATGAATATAATCAAATAATTTGACTGCAAATTTTACTTTATTGCTTTGTAATTTACCAATCATATGGAGTTTAATATTTGAATTATTTGACTTAATTTCAGTCCACTTATCAACAGCTTCTTGAATTTTGTTTTCTCCAAAATCAGCATGACCATGATCAATTAATGGTAAAATTTTATCAACTTTAAAAGTCTTGGATACAGCTATAATCTTTGGTAATTTATTAATATCAATATTACTTAAATTTAATTTAATTTTATTTTCAATATTAATTAAATTTTGAACTGTATAATGCATTATAAATTAAATACAAAATATTACTTTATAAATAATTTTGATACAAATAATATCGACCAACAAGATAAGCAAACAATTATCATATATAGAAATTATAATTCTGAGAAAATCAATTCTTTTAAAATATTGAAATTTAAAAATTATTGTAAAAAAAAAGGCATAAAATTTTATTTATCAAATAATATCAAACTAGCTTTAAAACTTAGATTAGATGGTGCTTATATCCCTTCATTTAATAGGGATTTTAATCATCTAAACTATTCATATGCAAACAATTTTAAGATTATTGGATCAGCTCACAATCTTAAAGAAATAAAAATCAAAGAACTACAACAAGTTGATAAGATTTTTTTGTCTTCATTATTTAAAAAAAATAAAAACTTTTTAGGGATTAATAGGTTCAAGCTTTTATCTAACTTAACTAAAAAAAAGATTGTTATTTTGGGAGGTATTACAAAAAAAAATAATAAATTACTAAAAATTTTAAATAATTTTGAGTTTGCTGGAATATCATATTTTGAATAAAAAAAAGGCCCCTATAAAGGGGCCCTTTTAAATATTGGTTACAAAACTAAATTAGAATGCAAATGATGCACCTAAAGTCCAAGCATCCATATCTTCGCCTGAAGCAGTTGTGTAGTTTAGGTTTTCACCTTCTGTCATTTTACCAGATAAAGTCATTCCACCAGCTGTGTAAGCGAATGAAATAGCAGAAAGTTCTGCATCTTGGTCACTTGCTGTGCTAGTTTCTGATTCTTCAATACCGTAAGTAACTGAAAGCTCATCTGTAACAGAGTAAGTAGCCGCCATAGATGTCATAGTAACATCAACACCAGTACTATCTAGATCGTTCTCACTTTGAGAATAACCAACAGTGAATGAACCATAAGCGTAAGTAGCTTTTAGTACTTCGTTAGTACCAGTTGCTGCTGCTGTAGCACCGATAGTATCAGAGTTAGCGTAGTTAAGAGTTAAACCCTCAACACCTGAATAGTTAATACCATAACCAGTTCCTGATTCAGTACCTGTGTTTTGTGGCTCATATGATAATACAACATTTAAACCATCCATTAAATCTGGAGAAGTGTATAAAAATGTATCATCACCAGGACCTGCTGTTTTTAGTAGATCACCGATTACAATACCTGTACCTGAAGTAGTTTCATCGAAACTATCCCATAAGTTACCAGCTGCTGTAGTTGAGATTGAACTTGATGCAGAAGCTCCACCTTCACCCATAAGTTTTAAAGAACCCATAGAATCAGATGAGATTGTTACTGAGTGACTATCAAACGGTGCAGTACCTGTAGCGTTTGAAGTGTCATCACCTTGGTCAATTACGAAAGATACTGCAACGTTTAAACCATTATCTAATTCTCCGCTTCCAGAGAAAGTTAATTGGTTACCCATTGTAAATGTAGCACCTCTGTTTTGACCTTCACCAGTGTAACCTGATGCGTTCATTGACGCTCCACCACTTACACTGATCGCACCAGCATTAGCTGATACTGAAACAAGTGAAGCTGCTAAAGCAGTCAGACCTATTTTTTTAAAGTTGTTCATATTAATTACTCCTTTATTAATTGTTAATTATTAATAATAAACACTGAACTTATATTCACTTTTGATCTAATTTTTTATTAATATGTCCTGGTTTTTACAATTTATCACAAAGTGTTGTATTTTTGCATCACTTTAGTATTTTTGATATATTTAGTAATTTTTAATGATTTATTGTATAAGAAAAATGAAAAATGATCATTTTAAACACAAAAACCCTTAAAATTACTGTTTTCTTAACTATTTTTGCTTTTTTTTTGAGTGCTTGTAATGGAAAAAAGTTTGGGGCAGATGCTAGGAAATTTCCAGCTGATCCAGAAAAAAGGATACAAAATAATCTTGCTGAAGGTAGAGGGTTTAAACTTAACGATGCCTTTAAATCCGAGCGTGGTGGTGTTTTTGATTTTGCAAGTTCTAATAGTCTATGGAGAGCTTCACTAGATATCATTGATTTTATGCCTTTGTCCTCAGTAAATTATAGTGGTGGCATAATTATTACTGATTGGTACTCAGAAAGTAACAGCCAAAATGAAAGTATTAAGATTTCAATCCGATTTAAAACGAATGAGATAAGATCAGATGCTCTTGACATAAAAATCTTTAATAAAAAATGTTTGGATAATTTATTTAGTTGTAAAATAACAGAAACTGAAGGAGTTTTAGTTACCGAGTTAAAAAGAGAAATTTTAAAGAAAGCAACTATTTATAAAGAACAAGACAAGGAAAAGAAAAATTAAAAACTTTTTCAAATTTAAAAACCAATCTATTTTGTGGAAAGATATAATTTTAAAACTGTTGAAAATAAATGGCAACAATTTTGGGAAAAAGAAAAAACTTTTTCTACAAAATTAGATAAAAATAAAAAAAAATTTTATTGTCTTGAAATGTTTCCTTACCCATCTGGAAAAATTCATATGGGTCATGTCAGAAATTATACAATTGGTGATGTCCTCGCAAGATTTAAGGTATTACAAGGTTACAACGTGCTTCATCCTATGGGTTGGGACTCATTTGGGATGCCAGCTGAAAATGCTGCAAGACAAAATAAATTAAGTCCCAAAGATTGGACGGAGTCTAATATTTCAGTTATGAAGTCACAATTAAAAAAAATTGGGCTTTCAATTGATTGGGATAGAGAAATTTCAACATGTTCAGTTGAATATTATAAACATCAACAAGAATTTTTTTTAGAATTATTTGACAAAGGGCTTGTTTATAGAAAGGAACAAGATGTTAATTGGGATCCGATTGATCAAACTGTACTTGCAAATGAACAAGTAATTGATGGTAAAGGATGGAGATCTGGAGCACAAGTTGAAAAAAAAAAATTAAATCAGTGGTTTTTCAATATTACTAAATTCTCAAATGAATTATTAGACAGTCTAGATAGCCTTGATCAATGGCCTAATAAAGTTAAGACGATGCAAAAAAACTGGATTGGTAAATCTTTTGGGTGCGAAGTAAATTTTGAAATATCTTCATCAAAAAGTATAAAAGAAATTAAATGCTTCACCACAAGGCCTGACACATTATTTGGTATGTCTTTTTTGGCTTTGTCAGTTGATCATCCCTTATCAAAATTTTACGAAAATGATAAGGAATTTTTAAAATTTAAAGAAGAATGCTCTAAAAATGGCACCACTGAAGAGGCTGTTGCCAATGCAGAAAAGATAGGGTTTAAAACTGATCTTGAAGCTATCAACCCATTAGATAAAGATATAAAGGTTCCTGTTTATTTTGCAAATTTTGTTCTTATGGACTATGGTCTAGGGGCAGTTTTTGGTTGCCCGGCTCATGATCAGCGAGATTTGGATTTTGCTATTAAATATAATTTAAATATTAAAACTGTTGTTACACCTGATAAAAAAAATCTAAATTTTAAAATAAACAATGAAGCGTATACCGGACCAGGCTATATCTTTAATTCAAATTTTTTAAACAACCTAAAATGTCCTGATGAATCTGTAATTAAAACTATAGAGTACTTGGAGAAAAATAAAATAGGGATAAAAAAAATAAATTTTAGATTAAAAGATTGGGGCATATCAAGGCAAAGATACTGGGGCTGCCCCATACCAATAATCTATGACGAAAACAATATCCCTCATAAACTACCAAAAGAAATGCTTCCTGTTGAATTACCTAAAATTAGTCATTTGGAAGAAACTGGAAACCCACTTGATAAATTAGATAGTTGGAAAAATATAAAAATAAATGGAAAAAATTTTATTAGAGAAACCGATACATTAGACACATTTGTTGACTCTTCTTGGTACTTTTTGAGATTTTGTTCGCCTAATAATACATCATATGGATTTTCACATGAGGATATAAATTATTGGATGCCCGTAGATCAATATATTGGGGGTGTTGAACATGCAATATTACATCTATTATATTCAAGATTTTTTATGCAAGCACTTTCCTATAATAATAAAAAATTTACTATTAAAGAGCCCTTCAAAGGTTTGTTTACACAAGGAATGGTTTGTCACGAAACTTACAAAGATGAAAATAATAACTGGATTAGTCCAGATGAATTAATTTCTATAGATGGAAAAAAATACCTCAAGCATGATAAATCAAAACAAGTTAATGTTGGGCCTTCAGAGTCTATGTCAAAATCAAAAAAAAATACAATTGATCCAGAAAATATCATTAATAATTATGGTGCCGACTCTGTTAGGCTTTTTATTTTATCAGATAGTCCACCTGAAAAAGACGTACAATGGTCTGAGGATGGAATTATTGCTTCATTTAAATTTATTCAAAAATTGTGGTCTCTCAATGAAAAAGTTTTGGGAGAAATAAATAAAAATCATACAAAAGACAATAGTGATGAATTAACAAAGTTCACAAACAGATTTGTAAAAAAAATTAGTAATAATCTTGAAAATTTTAATTATAACATAATCATTGCTAACTTGCATGAAATGCATTCATATTTAACCAAAGAAATAATCAAGGGTTACCAAAAAAAAACAATTCTGGAAAATTATAAAAAAATTCTAATAACTATGATGCCTATTTTACCACACTTATCTAACGAGTGTTTTGAAAGTATTAAAATAAAAAATGATGAATTGAACTGGCCAATTTATGATGAAAAACAAATTAAAGAAAGTTCAATCAATATAGTTATTCAAATAAATGGAAAAAAAAGAGGATTAATAAACACTAAATTAGACTTGGAAGAAGTTGAATTATTTAAATTAGTAAAAAAAGACCAAAATATATATAAACATATTTCTGATAAAGAGATAAAAAAGAAAATTTATATAAAGAATAAAATAATGAATATAATTATTTAAAAACTATGAAAAATTTAATTTTAGTTTTATTTTTATTTTTTTTAAGCAGTTGTGGCTACACATCAGTTTACAAAAATCAAAAATCACAAGATTTTCAAATAAATATAATAGAAATGACAGGTGATAATGCAATTAATAATTTAATTAAAAACGAGTTAAAATTTTATTCTAATAAAAAATCAAGTATCAAATATAATATTTCTATCAATTCTAATTATCATAAAATTATTGTTTCTAAAAATTCAGCTGGAGTGGCAACAAACTATAATCTTTCAGTGGATACTATAATTAGTTTTGACAAAGGGGATAAAAATAATACTTTGAACTTTAATGAAAATATCATTATCAAAAGCAATTCAAATTCTTTTGAGCAAAATAATTATGAAAAAAGTATTAAAAAGAATTTTGCATCTTCTATTGTAGATAAATTAATAATTAAAATATTAAATAAAAAATGATTATTAAATCTTTTGAGATTAATAAGATTAATCTTGATTTAAATAATTTATTTCTTTTTTACGGTAAAAATGAGGGCTTCAAAAATGAAATCACTAAAAATATTCTTAAGAGCAAAAGGAATATACTTAATTATGAAGAAAAGGAAATTTTAGAAAATGGAGATAATTTTGTAGAGAATTTATTAACCAAATCTCTTTTTGATGATGAAAAAATAATTATCATTAAAAGAGCCACAGATAAAATACTAAAAATTTTAGATAAAATTACAGAAAAAAATATAGAAGGCTTTAAGATTTTTCTAAATGCTGATGTTTTGGAAAAAAAATCTAAACTAAGATCTTTATTTGAAAAAGATAAAACATTAGTTTGCGTTCCATTTTATCCTGATGATAATCAAATATTATCTAAATTAGCATATAGTTTTTTAAAAGATAAAAAAATTTCAATTTCACCATCTAATATAAACTTGATAGTAAACAAATGCAGTGGTGACAGAGAAGCACTTATAAATGAACTTGAGAAAATTGAATATTTTAGCAAAAATGGGAAAAAAATTGATAATGAAATTATATCAAAATTAGTCAATTTAAATGAAAACCACAGCATATCTGAGCTAGTAGATAGTTGTCTTGTTCAGAATAGAAAAAAAATAATAAATATTTTAAATGAAAACAATTTTAGTAACGAAGACTGCATTATAATTATTAGATTTTTTATGATAAAAGCTAAAAAGTTACTGTCTTTAACAAAAACTTTTGAAACTAACAAAAATATGGATTTAACTATTTCATCAGCAAAACCACCGATCTTTTGGAAAGAGAAAGAAATAACCAAACAACAAATTTATAAATGGAAATCCAAAAGTATAAAGCAACTAATCTACGCACTAAGTGAAATAGAATTACAAATAAAAAAAAATATAAATAATTCGATAAATTTAATTACAGATTTTATTTTACTTCAGTCTTCTTCAGTAACTAATAATTAGATTTTATTATTTCTATAATTTTATTTAATTGGTCAAGGTCTTTATACTCAAATGAAATTTTTCCTTTATTCCTTTTGTTGTTTTGTATTTCAACATTTAATCCTATTTTATTTGAGACCGAGAGCTCGAGAGCTATAATATTGGTATCTTTCGTAATCTTTGACTTTTGTCTTTTCTTTTTAAATAATTGTACAAAATTTTCTGCTTGTCTTACTGAGAGTTTATTTTCTATAATTTTATTTGCTACAAAGCTTGAATTATCTAAACCTACTAAAATCTTGGCATGTCCTGTTGACAACTTGTTTGACTCTATTAATCTAATGACTTCATTTGGTAGAGTTAATATTCTTAATGAATTTGATATGTGGCTTCTACTTTTACCTATAAATTTTGATACTTTCTCTTGATCATAAGAAAATTCATCTATCAATCTTTTATATCCTTGAGCTTCTTCAAGTGGATTTAAATCATGTCTTTGAACATTTTCAACTATTGCAAATTCTAAAGATTTTAAATCATCTGCCTCTGTGATTACCACTGGAACATTGTGAATACCTGCTTTTTGTGCCGCTAACCACCTTCTCTCACCTGCAATTATTTCAAATTTTGAATTTTCATTATTTGATTTTCTTACTATGATCGGCTGTATCATTCCTCTCTCTTTTATAGAATTAGTTAAATCCTCTAGTTTTGCCTCATCAAAATTTTTTCTTGGTTGATATTTGTTTGGAATTAAGTCGCTTACTGGTAACTGATTACTTTGCACCTCTAATTTTGTTTCACCAATTAATGATGACAAACCTCTTCCTAGACCCTTTTTAATTTTATCCATTAGGCAGCGCTCCCGATCGTTGTCTCTTGATTTATAAATTCATCAGTAAAGCTAAAATAAGACTTACTACCAGGACAGGATTTATCATAAATTAAGACGGGCATTCCATGAGAAGGTGCCTCTGATAATCTCACATTCCTTGGAATTACTGTTGAGTAAACTTTTTCATTAAAATAATCTCTAGCTTCTTTTTCAACTTGTGAAGAAAGCTTATTTCTTTTGTCATACATAGTTAAAAGAATCCCTCTAATTTTTAAATCGGGGTTTAAACTTACTTTTATCCTCTCAATAGTTTTCATGAGTTGTGTTAACCCCTCAAGAGCAAAGAATTCTGTTTGCAAAGGTACCAGAAGTGAGTTAGAGCAGACGAGCGCCATAACCGTTAGAAGACTTAAGGAAGGTGGGCAATCAATGAGCACATAGTCGTATAATCCTCTAGAATTGTTTAAATAAGAGGTTAATTTAGCTTTTAATATAAAGGCTCTATTACTATCGTCAGCCGTTTCGACCTCAAGACCTGATAGATCTACATTAGAGGTGATAATATCTAAATTTTCAAACTGTGTCTTCTTGATTATCTCATTAATCTGTCTAGTTCCATTTAGTACACCATAAATTGTGTCACTTGAGTTCTCTACGTTGGATAATCCAAGACCCGTAGTGGCATTTCCTTGAGGATCTAAATCAATAACTAAAATTTTTTTATTAAGTTGAGCTAATCCAGCTGCTAAATTTATAACGGTTGTTGTTTTTCCTACCCCACCCTTTTGATTTATTACTGAAATAATTTGCATTTAATTTTTCTTATAACTTTTTTTATTT
>Ga0213861_10002881_pt1 | contig 14465 bp, 13 predicted proteins | sample PICome_4_FD_160110 | JGI IMG/M metagenome (GOLD analysis project Ga0213861, IMG submission 160110) | Coastal seawater microbial communities near Pivers Island, North Carolina, United States - PICO131 | ecosystem: Environmental > Aquatic > Marine > Coastal | place: USA: North Carolina... | reverse complement strand
TAAACTTTTACTGCCATCCTCGGTATCGGCGATTCTTGCCTCGGTATAAGGCAGTGCCACGCCGATAGAGCCGTGCTTGATCGGGCCATTGGAGGCAAAGGTAGTCCCCAGCCCGCCGATTTCAGTCATGCCCCACAGCTCGATCAGCGGGCAACCAAAGCGCTGTTCGACCTCTTCCATTTTCGGGACAGGCATGGTCTGGCCGCCGACAGTGCAGCAGCGCAGCGATGACAGGTCGTAGTTATCCAGCTCCGGGTGATTGAGCATGAACATGTACATGGTAGGCACACCTTCAAACAAGGTGGCTTTGTGATCCTGGATACTCTGCATAATCGCCTGCTCCTCAAAGGCGGGATGCAACACCAGGGTCATGCCGTTCTGTATAGCACCACTCATCACCACATTGCCGTAAACGTGGGGGCACGGCAGTGCAGTAACCACTGTGTCCCGCTCATTGCGTTGATGCATTAAAGCGGTCATGGCCACGTTCAACAGTATATTGCGGTGCGACAGGCAGGCCCCTTTGGGGTGGCCTGTGGTACCCGAGGTGTAGCCTATGGTGGAGAGAGAGTCGGGATCGATATCACCCATCTCAAACGCGTCATCGCTGTCTGCGAGAATTTCATTGAAGGACAATATCCCCTCAGGCATTTCATCATCACCAAAGGCAATCAACTCCCGCACCTGGGATTTCTCTTTCACGCCCTGGATAGAGAGCGCCTTCTCATAGGAGGCGATCACGACACTGGCGCCGCAATCATTGGCCACGAATTCGACTTCGCCTGGTGTCAGCATCACATTGATGGGGTTGATCACCGCCCCGGTCTTAAGAGCACCGTAATAGCTGACCATCCACTCCCAGCAGTTGCCAGAGTACAGGGTTACCCGATCGCCGGGTTTAACGCCCAGAGTAACCAGCGCATTGGCACAACGGTTGGTGAGTGCCTCGAGTTCGTTGAAAGTCAGCTCTCGGTCGGGAAGAATGAGTGCGGTCTTATCCCCATAGCGTATAGCTGCTTCAGCCGGAATTTGCCCGATTGAGTTAATCATAGTGATTGCTTTGCCTCAGATAGGTTGTAGCTGCGTGCCCTTGTTCTTAGATGAGCAGCAATACGCAACACCAGCACGATCAGCCCAATGGCCGTGTACACAACATCGATGGTCTTGGCCTCATCGCTCAGCGCCATCGGCGCATAGCTCGCCCAGATCGCCGCCCAGAAGTACCAGATGCCGACAAGGTGCAACCAGCGCCAATGCTCTGGGCGCATTCTGCGACGCACGGGGAAGAACGAAGTAAGGGTTAAGGCGAAGAGAAAAACATAGCTGGCCAATCTCAGCAGCAGGTCAACGTCATTGTGCAGCTCTTCCCAGTAGTAGGCATTATGTAAGGCAAGCAGCACCCCTATGAACACAGCCTGCCAGCCAAAGCCAACAGCAAAGGACAAACCGAGATAACGCCGATTCCGCACAAGCCATTTCGACAGATTGCCGGGGAACAGTTGTGACATGGGCCTGGCAACGAACGCGAGAAATACCCACGGGGAGGCGAGCTGCACTGACAGGCGAATCATATTAACCGCCGCTTGCGGAGTGGCGACGCCTATCACTAGATAACCCAGGCTCATGGCCGCGAAGGTCAAGACTGCAACCAGCCAAAAAAATGGCCAGCCGTTGAACACCTTGTGCCGTAGCAGTCTCAGCCCGCTACTCACAGCCCATCACTCCTCGCCCGCGGCTATCCAGGCGCGGGTTTCAATCAAGATCATCTCGCGGAACTTCCGTGGCATGGCCCAGGTTCCCATCCACCCTTTGGGCACGTTGAAGCTCTCGCCTTCCTTGAAGGTCTTCGCGTTACCATCCAGGTCAGTCAACGTCACCTCGCCTTTCAGAACCTGTACATACTCGTCGTAGGGATAGGGATAGCTGATGTCGATTACCGCTGGCATAGCTTCGTAGATCACCACCACATATTCACCATGGTGCAGCACTTTCTGCCAGTGCTCATTGGTACCCGAGAGCACCACTTCATCAGGCCAGGGAGGAATGCTCTCCAGCTCCATCCCGCGCAGTTCATCCGGCTTTAACGACAGTATCCCGTTATCAGCTGATGCCGACATGGCAATCCCTCCTGCAAGTATGAGTAACAGAACAACAATGCTCTTCACTGATTTCTCCTCTTAGTAGTCTCAGCTTGCACAGCCTCAGAATTTGATATTGAACTCCGCCCTCACCAGGCGCTGGTAACCCCAGTGCAGGTTTTGTCCCAGACCGAAATCCCAACGAAACGCTGCGTACTCTTCATCCGTGAGGTTGTCGCCGGCAATGGCGAACTCCCAGTTCCCTTCGGTCGGCGTGTAGGCGATCCGGGCGTTGAGCAAGCCATAGGAGTCTTCCTGGTTATCGTTATTGGCCTCGTGATAGAAGTCATCGCTGTAGCTATAAACGGCAAACCAGTTAAGACTCCCGGAGAGAAACTGGTGATTGAAATTTGCCCCCAGGGAGAATGTATTCTCGGGGGCGTAGGCCATATCATTGCCATCATAAACTCCACTGGTGAGCTCGGCATCCAGGTAGGCATAGTTGGCCATGAACACAAGGCCCTCCATGGGTGAATAGTTGAGCTCAGCCTCAAGTCCCAGAGTCTCGGCATCACCACCATTGGCAATCTGCAATCCGTATTCCAGTGTCGTAGTCTGGATCTGGAAGTCCTCGTAGTCGGTGTAGAACACCGAGCCATTCAGTTGCAGGCGGCCATCCAATGCTGTCGACTTCAGGCCAACTTCATAGGCCATGCTGGTTTCGGGATCGAAATCCACGATGGAGTCACCCACGAAATCCCCATTGGTATCCGCCGCCGAGTTATTGAAGCCACCGCCCTTGTAGCCCTCTGCGACACTGGCGAATAACATGATGTCATCACTGAGGTTATACTGCCCAACCACCCGGAATGTGGTTTCATCCCAGTCCTCGTCGGTACACAACTTGCCGTCAGTGGGGAATCCGGCATCACCGAAATCATCCTGCAGTGTATTGGTACACCAGTCTTTTTCGTCGTAAGTCCAGCGCAAGCCACCTATCAGGGCCAGCTTGTCGCTGACGTTCCAGGTAACATCCCCGTAAACACCGTAGGAATCGTTGTCCGAATCATTCTCGATTCGGGTTGACCCCAATGCACCCAGGCCAAAAACGGTATCAACATAATCCACGTGATACTTGTCCATATCCAGGTCTTCGTTGTAAAAACTCACGCCCGCAAACCAGTTCAGCGTTTGCGAACCACCACTCAGTCGAAACTCCTGGTAAATCGTGTCGGAGTCGCCGCCGAAGCTGGCAGGAATCGTGATTCCCCCAGTAATACCCCCAAAAAGTGCATCAACCGCGGCATCGTCAGCGGTACCATCCACGTCTTCTGTATAGTCATTCTCCCCGTGACGCACATCAGTAATCGAGACAAGCGTCAGCTCGTCATTAATATCCCAGGTCAGGCGCATACCAAACCCGTAATCTTCGTTCTCCTCGTAGTTGGGTGTGGTAACGGCGTACTTGTCGGGATACTCTTCGCCAGGGTCGGCTGTGTTCAGAGCATAGTTGATTGCACTAGTGTAGTTGGTGTCCGCGTCGGTGTAGTTCCCCCGCAGTACAACCTCCAGGTCCTCCCGCGGGTTCCACAGCGCTGTCAGCCGTACCGTGTCACTTTCCTGGTAGGCATCGTCACCCGTATTGACTTCTTCCCACATCCCTTCCCACTCATTGTGTTGATAGGAAAGGCGCAAGGCAAAGGTATCGCTGACCGCCAGGTTTCCGATTACGTCGTAGCGTTGCTGCCCTTCATCCCCCAGGGCAACGCCTAGCTCCAATTCCGTCTCATCGGTAGGTTTGTTACTCACGAGACTGATCGCGCCGGCAGCGGAATTACGACCAAATAGGGTTCCCTGCGGACCCTTGACCACCTCTATCCGGTTGAGATCAAAGAAAACTCCGGTAGCGAAAATATTACGACCAACATAAGCATCGTCAAAGAATACACCGACGGCAGGCTCGGAACCGATGCTCCAGTCGTTACTTGAAATTCCTCGAATCGCCCAGGTATTGGTGGCCAGGCCGTAGTCCGAACCGGTAAGGCCCGGCACCATGGGGATCACATCGGTAATGGTATGTACCCCGGTCTGGATAATCATTTCTTCAGTGACAGCACTAATGGCAATGGGCACGTCCTGCAGGTTCTGTTCGCGCTTTTGCGCGGTGACCACCACTTCCTCCAGAAACTGGGCGTTAACGGTCGCCGGTGCAATAACGCCGGCAACAGCCAGTGCGAGTACGGAGTGTTTCAATGGGTTCATCTTGTTATTCATATGGTTCACCTTAGTGGGAGTTAATCGAGTTTTTGAATACAAACGCCATGGCAATCATGTAGGCCAGCAACAACATGGCAGCGCTCATGAAATAGCCTTCGATGTTTGCCGGCGCCATCGCGCCCAGCAATAACATGATCAGCAAAACCTGGTAGACCAGGCCGAACGCACCCAGGCTGCCGGCGGCAATCCTGGCACTGAGGCTCTCGCCCCACTGCGGCCCAGCGGCCAACAGTGCGAATACCGAGTAAAGCCAGAAACCCAGGTAGTCAAAGGAGGTGTACAGGGAAAACGGCACAGATACGTTCAACAGCAGCAACAAGGAATCCGCCATTGCCGCCCCATTGGCACCGGCGCTGACGGCATCCGCCAGCATGGGGATGGTCCATATGGCAATAAACTTGGGGATGATGAATGCCATCGTCGCCATCGCCACGAAAAAGGCCGCGAGGATTGCGCGCAGCGCGTTATTGCGGGCTATCACCCAGGCGCCGCAGGCCAGCACGGCAGACAGGCTGAACATGGCAAAAATCTGGTTGACCCAGGCAACAATGAACACACCCCGGTTTTCATTCAACCAGGCAATGCGATCGGCATGATCAGCACTGAAGCCCTCCGGAATATCCAGTGGAAAGAAAAAGGACACAACGGTTGTTAGCAAAGCGACAATGACCGACCAGAATCCAAACCGGTTTACCTGCTCATTAAGCGATGATGTGTTACTCAAAATTCAGTCTCCGTATCTATCCCGAATAAACTCTAAAATGGTGTCGCGTACCGCCTGGCGATCACTCTCCCAGCGACGGCCACTGCCGGTGAACAAGGACTCGCCCTCCATCAGCGACATCAGGCACAACGCCTCGGCACGTGGCTCGCTGACGTTCTTCTCCGTCAGGGCTTGCTCCAGCAAGCGCAGGTACTCGGCGTAAACGTCTTCCAGCAGATCGGAGACCAGTGGCTCTACCTGCTCCATTGCCCACAGTTGCGGCCAGAGCCGGTCAGTGAACAAAGAACCCTCGCCACTTTCATCCAACATAAACGCTGCAATTTCCAACACGCTCTGAGAACTTGCGCCTCCTGCCTCCTGCTGCTGAAATCTTACTTTCAGCTCTTTGTCAATGTAATCGACCAGCGCGCGCAACAAGTCCTCCCAGGTACGGAAGTGGTACTGCAGTGCTCCCAGCTTAATGCCGCTGGCACGAGCCAGGGCGCGCATACTCAGGCTGCCGTAGCCCTCGTCCTCGATAATCTCGATCGCCATCTGTAGTATTTCTCTCTTACGATCACTCACTGATAGTGCGCCTCAACAATTGACATGTCAGGTGACATGCTAGAGCATGTCATATGACATGTAAAGTATCTGGAGACAGCAATGGCGATACAGATAACACGACGGGATTTCATCAACGGTGTGGCCGTAAGCACCGGTGCAACCTTGCTCACGCCCTATGAACTGTTCGCGCAAGCACCATCGGCCGTAGCGTCCGCCTATTACCCGCCAACACGCACAGGGATCAGAGGCAACCACCCCGGCTCTTTCGAGGTATCACACGCGCTGGCCTGGGAAGGGAAAAAACCCGCCGAATACAAAAAGCTGGACGAACACTACGACCTGGTGATTGTGGGCGCGGGGGTGAGTGGCCTTGCGGCAGCCAGGTTCTACCAGCAGCGCATGGGGCCCACTGCAAAAATCCTGTTACTCGATAATCATGACGACTTCGGCGGGCACGCCAAGCGCAACGAGTTTCACGAGGACGGACGAATGCTGCTGGGCGTAGGCGGCTCCGTGAATATGGAAGATCCCGGTCACTACAGTGACGTGGCTAAAGGCCTGCTGGATGATTTGGGCATTGACCTGGATGCCATGAAAGCCAATATCGATGAGTTCGCCATATTGAGCTCGAATTCCGGCAGTGTACTGACGCTGCCCGGCCCTGAGGGCCATGTGTCTGTTGTTGGCAAGTGGTCGGAATTCATGCTCGGCATTGGCGACTACGAACCGGCAGTTCGAGCCCTGCCCCTGCCAGAATCGGAACAGGACAAGTTGATCGAGTTTTTCAGCGGCGACGTTGATTACCTCAGCAACCTGTCATTGACTGAAAAACAAGCCTATGTCGAGTCGGTCAGTTACTCCCAGTTTCTGACCGAGCGGGTCGGCCTCTCGGAAAAGACAATCCCGATGTTCTACCCGGTTCCCAAACTGTTGTTTGGCCCTGCTGGTGTGAGAGTGAGTGTCATGGAGGCGTTCTACATGGGCTGCCCTGGTGTTCAGGGAATGCGTTGGTTAGCCGAACTGGCGGAACAGCTTATCGCAGGCATTACCGCCGGCGACCAGACGACGCTATATTTTCCCGACGGCAATGCCTCCGTGGCCAGGTTGCTGGTCCACAAACTGATTCCGACGGCGGCCCCTGCTGCCAAGGGATTCAGCGATATCGCTGCCAGCCGCTTCGATTATGGCGCACTTGATCGGGTCGATCATGCGGTACGTTTGCGGCTGAACAGCACCGTGGTTGCGGTGCAAGAAACCGACAACAAGCGTGTCACGGTGGACTACGTCCAGGACGGTAACGCCCTGAGCATCACAGGCGATCGCTGTGTACTTGCCTGCTACAACGGCGCAATCGAGTACCTGTGCCCGGAACTACCTGAGAGTCAAAAAGAAGCGCTGCGCTATGGCGTTAAAGTTCCGCTCGTATGGGCCAATGTCGTTCTAAAGAACGGGCAGGCCTGGGCGAAGCTCGGCGCGGGCTCGGTGGCCTGCCCCGACGACCCCTACGTCGTGCTGACCGTTGCGCCACCCACTACAACAGGTGGCCACCAGCCACCGCGCGGCCCGGATGATCCGATGGTGGTGTTCATGCTGGGAGTTCCAAGCGTACAGCCAAGCGGCACCGAAACCAGTCATGAAATCCTTCGCATGGCGCGCCACACAGTGTATACGACAAGCTTTGACACGTATGAACAAGAGATCCGCGATCAACTTCAGGCTGTACTCGGTGAGCACGGGTTCAATCATGAGACCGACATCAAGGCGATCACCATAAACCGTTGGCCTCACGGCTACGCCTACGAATACATGTCACTGGATGACCCGAAGTGGGCTGAAGGACAAGCGCCGCATGAAATCGGGCGAGCGCAGTTCGGACGGATCTCCATTGCGAATTCAGATTCCGAAGCTTACGCCTACCTGGATGCTGCGATCGATGCCGGCTGGCGCGCCATAGCTGAACAAACTATATAAACCTACCGCTAAAAGAAAGAAGAAGAGGGTCTAAATCATGAGAAAAGTATTGAGCAGCCTTATCATTGTATTAATGTCATTTTCAGCAATGGCTGAACACCAGGGTATGGATAAAGGTGCCGAGAACGCAGATCTCCACACTGCGATCAAGGGCTTTGATCACGCCTATGCAAATAACGATGTGGAGAAGTACTTCAGCTACTATGCCGACAAAGCAACTGTGTATTTTGGTGATGGCAGAGTCGATATCGCTGCATACCACGAAATGTGGACCGGGTTAATGGCGGCGGGCGGCGGTGTCGAGCTGAACGAAATGTCGGATCTTCAAGTGCAAGTCATGCCCAGCGGTGATGTCGCCATATCGACATCCTTCATCGACAACCGCACGCGCGCGGCTGATGGCACAACATCAACATCAAGAGCATTCGAGACCGATGTGTGGCAAAAGATGGGTGGCAAATGGAAGATCATCAGTCTGCACTACAGCGATATTGCAGCGCAGGAGTGACGCCCCACCTGTAAAGCCATCATGCAAAGCATTCGGAGACGGTAATGATCAGACAGATAAAGCGCCGGGATTTTTTGAAAGGGGTAGCGATTGGTACCGGCGGCATATTGCTATATGGATGTGGCAGCGACATTGACGCTGACGCGACCGTATCTATCGGAACTCCCACCACATTCAACCCACCTGACGCCTCCGCCTATTACCCCCCTACCCTCACGGGAATGCGCGGCAGTCACGTCGGCTCCTTCGAGGTAGCACATGACCTGGCCTGGCGCGGCCAGAAACCTGAGAGCTATAAAGCACTCGATGAACACTACGACCTGGTCGTCGTGGGCGCCGGCATGAGTGGCCTGGCGGCGGCCTGGTTTTACCGTAAGGAGATGGGCCCTGACGCGCGGATTCTGCTGCTAGACAACCACGACGACTTCGGTGGCCACGCCAAACGCAACGAATTCCACCAGGACGGCAGGATGATGCTCAGCCTTGGCGGTGCCCAGAACATTGAAGCCCTGAGTGGCTACAGCGAGGCCGCCAGTGGGCTGATGGCGGACATCGGCGTTGATGAAGATTTCATGAAACTCATGGACCGGCGCACCCCCGATGACCTGTTCCTGGCCGGCAAACTCGACGCCGACAACGGTGTAGCGGTTCCGGGACCGGAAGGACATATCACTGTTGGTGGCAACTGGTTGGCCGCCATGTTCGGCGGCAAAGACCACGAAACATCTGTGCGCGCACTGCCCCTCGCTGCAGACCAGCAGGACAAGCTGATTGACTTTTTCGCCGGCAACCGCGACTTCCTCGATGGTCTGTCCCTCAGCGAGAAATGGCACTACGTGAATTCCACCAGCTACAACCGCTACCTGGTGGACAAGGTCGGGCTGACCGAAGACACCGTGCCCATCCTGAACGTCATGATTATCCATCTGACAGGGGTGTCGGGGTGGAACCTGACCGTATTGGAAGGCATGACCATGGGCGGTACCGGCATCAAGTCAATGGGTTGGACAGGCAAGGCCACGGCAACGCTGGCCGAGATGCTGCTCGACAGCCTGCTCGATGTACAAATGTTTCCCGATGGCAACGCCTCTATTGCACGCCTGCTCGTACAAAAACTGATTCCTGCGGTTGCTCCGGATATGCAGGGGCCGCAGGACGTGGCCATTGCCCGCTTCGATTACAGCGCCCTGGATCGGGATAACACCGCCACACGGCTGCGTCTCAACAGTACTGTTGTAGGGGTACGTGACGATGGCAACAATCGGGTAGCAGTGGACTACGTACAAAAGGGCAAGGCCCTGCAGATAACCGCCGATCACTGCGTGCTGGCCTGCTACAACGCCTTGATCCCCCACCTGTGCCCGGAAATGCCGGAGGCTCAGAAAGAGGGACTGAGCTATGGGGTGAAAACCCCCTTCGTCTACGCCAACGTGCAATTGGAAAATGGTCAGGCATTTTCCAAACTGGGCGCCACCTTGTACCAGTGCCCCTATGACCCCTTCCAATGGGTGAGTACATCACCCTCCATCCCTGTCGGCGGCTACGAGCCGCCCCGCGGTCCGGATGACCCCATGGTGGTGTTCATGATGCACTCGCCCATGACCGGGCCGGAACAGCCCATTTCTGGCCGCGACCAACTGCGCATGGGTCGCCACAAGATCTACAACACCAGCTTTGCCGACTACGAACAGCAGATACGCGAGCAGTTGCAGTCAATGTTGGGCAAACACGGCTTCAACCATGAGATGGACATTCGCGCGATTACCGTCAATCGAATTCCCCACGGCTACGCTTATCCCTACCTGGCACTGGACGACCCGCAATGGGAGGAAGGACAGGCACCCCACGAAATTGGCCGGGCACAATTCGGGCGCATTTCCATTGCCAACACCGATTCCGAGGCGATTGCGCTGATGGATGCCGCTTTCGATGCAGCCTGGCGTGCGGTGCAGGAGCAGACCGTATGAAGCCCTGAATATCAACTCACAATGTGTCACGATGAATGACCCTTTATGACATGGGTTTCCTAAACAATTTCACCTAAACTTCACTGAAATTTTGTAGTGGAGTAATCACATGCCTCCTGTGCTCGATATCATGGTGTTTTCGCGCCCAATGCGAAGCTCAGAAAGCTGATTATTCCAAAGAGCACTAAAAGTGTAAGAGGGAAAGAGAATAGCAAATCAGACAAAACGTCTGAATTTGAAGAAATTACGAGCCAGAACGAACTTCTCGCACCACTATCCTGGGCTCAACGACTCAAAAGAGTGTTTAATATCGACATTACCCTATGCCCTCTTTGTGGCGGGACTATGCGTATTATTTCCGACATTACTGACCCAGACCTAATTCGGAAGATTCTAGATCATCTTGCCGCACAACCACCCCCGATTAAACCTGCGACAGCCGACAGCTCTTTAAGCCTCAACCAGCAATCTCCTATTACGCGATAAGCGTGCCCAGCCCGATCAAAAACCCCGATCAGTGATCAACCCTCCTGTGCGTATGCCAGCAGATCAGCATCATGACAGACATTGACCATCTAAAGGATTACCACGTCAGGGGGGCGTAAATTTGACTGAACATCAACAATTACCACACTTGATCGTTCTTCAGAAAATGTGGTTTATTTCCCTTATCTTCTCCATGATCAAAAACTACCTGACAGCAGTAAAGCAGCGCCAGGAAAGTTCTCACGGCGGAACAGGTGCGGTTGATTTATATGAGATTTGGGGGCGTTCAGATTTCACCAGCGATGTCGATTTTATTGATCGGGTAGTCGTGCCACCAGGATCAAAAATTGGCTTCCACCAGCATGGTGAAAACGAAGAAATGTATATCGTGCTGGAAGGGAGCGGGCTGATGAACATCGAGGATGGAGAAGTCACTGTTAGTAAAGGTGACATGATCTTAAACCCCGCGGGAGGACGCCATGGTCTCGTTAACAATTCTGCTGAAAACATCGACCTCCTGGTCATTCAAATTAACGTTGATGAATAGAGATTCTTTTAACAAATACCCGCAGCCAGACGCGGCAGAGCCCTGGCGCTGAAAGGGTTCGATACAGGGAGCAGAGATTGACAATGGCTAAAGTTATTTTGAAAGGACACATTATTGTGCCCGATGCTGATATCGCCGCGGTAAAAACGGAGCTCATCAATCATATAGCGTTAACCAGGCAGGAAAGTGGTTGTCTGGTTTTCGAGGTATCTCAGGATACCGAAAACCTGAACAGGTTTGATGTTTATGAAGAGTTTACCGACCGCGATTCATTTGCCAGCCACCAGGATCGAGTGCGTCAGTCGGCATGGGGCGCTATTACCGTAAATGTAGAGCGGCACTATGAAATTACTGATGATCAGTAATACACGAGCCTATGAAACAAATGTATGCAGCCGGACATTTTGCCCGCTCCGCGCGCCTGACGCTGCTGATGCCAGCCGTTAGAGATCCCAGGGGTACGTTATGATCGAAAATGCAAAATCTACTCTCAGCCTTCGAAGCTCGTTGGAGCTTCCTTGCGGCGCGATTTTCAAGAATCGACTAGGAAAGTCGCCAATGTCGGACTCGCTCGCGAACGGTGAAGGTGATCCCACCGAGGCCCAGATTCGCCTTTATGAAAGATGGGCGGAAGGCGGAGCGCAAAGGATTACCACGTCAGGGGGGCGTAAATTTGACTGAACATCAACAATTACCACACTTGATCGTTCTTCAGAAAATGTGGTTTATTTCCCTTATCTTCGGCAGCACGTGGATACTGGCAAGCATTCCAGTCCGTAAAACAAAGTATTGCGAGGATTCTGGATGGCGAAAATCCCGGCGGAGTCGTACGACAGGAGCATGGAAACTGGTATCGCGAACTCTGGGCGCCCAGTGTCACAGCGGGCATCTTACGTCCTGGCGATCTGGCCGGCTACAGAAACGGCCCCATCTATATCCGTCGCTCCATGCACGCTCCGCCCAGCATGGAGGCTGTCCGCGACCTTATGCCCGCGTTCTTCGAATTGCTTGAAGAAGAAGAGGAAGCGTCCGCGCGTGTTGTACTCGGACATTTCTTCTTCGTCTATATCCATCCCTATATGGATGGGAATGGCAGGATTGGGCGTTTCCTCATGAACACAATGATGGCGGCAGCGGGCTATGACTGGACAATTATTCCTGTGGAGAAACGAGATGCTTATATGTCAGCTCTAGAATCTGCAAGTGTCGCACAGGATATTCAGCCGCTTGCACGCTATCTGGCCATGCTAATGCAGGACTAGCTGAACCGTAAGACTAAGTAGCACTTCCTTCTAGCCACCTGATTTGTTCAAGGTCATGGTTTGCCAGTTGGTGTACTCCATCAGCCCGTGCAGGGAATTCTCACAACCCAGCCCCGATTGTTTATGACCACCAAAGGCCTGGAAAGGTGAATACTGGTGCACTTCATTGAGCCACACCGTACCCGCCTCAAGTTGACTGCCGATGCGCTCACAGGCTTCCAGATCTTTACCCCAGACAGAAGCACCCAGCCCGTAGATGGTGTCATTGGCGCGGGCAATCACATCGGCTTCGTCTGACCATTTCAGCAATGGCAGAATCGGGCCGAAAGGCTCCTCCTGCACAATTCTGGAATCTTCCGGTGGGTTATCGACCAGAGAGACAGGTACAAACCAGCCCGCCGCGTCTTCGTCGATGTCGCCGCCCAGGGCGAACTGGTAGCCATTGCTGTGACAGTCGGCAAAGTAATCCTGCACTTTGCCATACTGCATGGAATTCTGAATCGGCCCCAGGTGAGTGTCAGCATCAGCACCGTCGCCGACCTTGATATTGTTGGCGACAAAATCAGCCAGCGCATCACGCACCTCGTCGTAAACGTCCTCGTGTATATACAAACGCTTGGTGGAATTACAGAACTGGGCGTTGTTCTGGAATGCGGCCCAAAACAACTCCGGCGCCAGCGTCTTGGCATCCACATCGGGCAATACAATCGCAGGATCATTACCACCCAACTCCAGTGTCACCCGCTTGATGGTGTCTGCCGCCGAACGCATCACATGGCGCCCGGTTTCGGTAGAGCCAGTGAAGGCAATCTTGTTGATATCGGGGTGCGCTGTCATCCACTTACCCAGCTCGTCGCCGCCGCTGACCGCGCTGAGCACTCCCGGCGGCAATACCTGCTGGGCCAGCTCGACAATTTTCAGGTCGCTGAGCGGTGTATAGGGTGAAGGTTTAACGATAATCGTGCAGCCCGCCATCAAGGCCGGGGCAATTTTCCAGATCGCCAGCAGTATCGGGAAGTTCCAGGGGACAATGGCGCCCACCACACCTACCGGCGTATAACGAGTGACCACCCGCCGCTCGTCGGTATCATCGACGGTTTCCTGCGGCAACCGCAGCGAGGCCGTGGCGCGCAGCCAATCGGCCGAGCCAAGCACTTCCCACTCGGCACCGGCCCGGGGTTTACCCTGCTCGCGAGTCAGCAGCGCCATGATCTCCTCGGCATTGTCCACGATCAGGTCGGCAAAACCTTCCAGTGCCGCCTGGCGCTCCTCCATGGATGTTTTGCTCCAACTCGTAAAGGCCTGGCGTGCAGTACCCACCGCTTCATCCAACTGCGCCGGCGAGGCATCGGGCACCTCGGCGAAGACCGCGCGGGTGGCCGGGTTATAGACCGGCTGGGTATTGTTGGCCGTTACAGATTGACCGTTGATGGTCATGGCAAAATCGCAATCAAATTTCATGGCTGTCTCGCTTATCGTCTCTATTGATCTAGTGTTTGAAGTTCCCGGCGCATCACTTTGCCGGTACTGGTTTTGGGTAGGTCTTCCACAAACTGCACCGCGCGCGGCACTTTGTAAGCTGCCAGGTGCTCACGGCAGTAGGCAATGATGTCATCGGCGTTCGGCTCGGCGCCGGTTTTGGGCACGATATAGGCCTTGGCCAACTCGCCCTTTTCCTCATCAGGAATGCTGCCCACCGCCACCAGGGCCACATCCGGGTGCCCCGCCACGATGCGCTCGATCTCCGCGGGATAAACGTTATAGCCAGCGGTTAGTATCATGTCTTTCTTGCGATCGACAATGAACACACAGCCATCATCATCCATGGAGGCCACGTCGCCGGTGTGGAGCCAGCCGTCGGGTTCTATCGTGTCGCGGGTGGCCTGCTCGTTACCGTAGTAGCCCTGCATCACAATGCCACCTTTAATCATCAGTTCCCCCACTTCTCCCGTGGGTAAACTTTTACTGGCATCCTCGGTATCGGCGATTCTTGCCTCGGTATAAGGCAGTGCCACGCCGATAGAGCCGTGCTTGATCGGGCCATTGGAGGCAAAGGTAGTCCCCAGCCCGCCGATTTCAGTCATGCCCCACCGCTCGAT
>Ga0213861_10002880_pt1 | contig 14469 bp, 8 predicted proteins | sample PICome_4_FD_160110 | JGI IMG/M metagenome (GOLD analysis project Ga0213861, IMG submission 160110) | Coastal seawater microbial communities near Pivers Island, North Carolina, United States - PICO131 | ecosystem: Environmental > Aquatic > Marine > Coastal | place: USA: North Carolina | collected... | reverse complement strand
CAATAAACCATTTTTAAGTGGAATTGATCTAGACATTGAAGAATCAGTTTCTCTTGAAAACGTAAAAATGCTTATGTCAAGAATTAAAGAAGATTTTGGAAATTCGCTAACACTGTCAATGGCACCCATTCAATCCTCCCTTGAAGAAGATGAACCTGGAATGGGAGGATTCACGTACAAAGACTTGCTTCAATCTCCGGAAGGTAAACTTATTGATTATTTTAACGTGCAATTTTACAGCGATTATTCATGCGATGCCTTTGATAGAATTGTTGCAAATGGATATTTACCCGAGATGATTGTCATGGGAGCATTGGCCGGAACCTCCACCAGTGCAGAAGTAACAAAGACAGTTCAAAAATATAAAAAAAAATTCGGAGGTGTTTTTGTATGGGAGTACTGCTTTGCAAAACCAACTCCTTTAGAATGGGCAAAAAATATGCATGAAATCATAGCAAAAAATACAGATTGTGAAAAAATTGGAGTAGAATGTCCAAAACTCTTTTACTTTTAAATAATTGGATCAAAAATTCGTAAATTTTAAAATGATGGATGGGTGTATATGGGAGTTATTTTAATTGGATTGATATGTTTTGGGGCAGGATTAGGTGTTGGTTTAATATGGAAAAAATGTTTCTGTTGTTAAGTTATGTCAAAAAAGGGGAACCAAGAAATTTATGAACATTTAAATACAATATGTAGTTATATTCACCGTGGAAAATCTCAAAATCAACAAAACACAATACAATTTTCGTATACAATGGCATCATTTGCTTGTGAACATTATTTTATTAACCAACCTAAAAATCTGGATTCTTTTGTAAAAAAATTTGTGAATGATGAAGAACGTATTTCTCAACTTATACCTCAATCAATTGATAAAGAAATAAATATATTAGTTGGTCTGGAAAAAAATAAAGAAGAAGTTACTTCTGATAGATTTTTTATAGGATTATTTTTCTATATATGCATGTTTTTAAAGTATATCCAAGAAAAAGAAGAAAACATAAATCGGGTCCCAGATTTAATGAAAACAAGTCCAGATGAACTTTTTTCGAGAATTATTATTTTAGGTCAGCAATACAATTCAATAAACAATTATTCGGATCATAAGAAAACGACATTGATTTGTGGATTAGGCAATTTTTTCCATTTTTATGGTAATCATTTGCGCATTTTAGAAGAACATGGAAAAATAACTGGTGAACTTTTTTTAAAAACAACTGATGTATGGGTTTTATTAAAACTCATTGAAAATGAAGCTGACATTGATGTATTTACCAAAGAATGCAAACCAAAAGAATTTAAATCACTAAATTACGATAATCCATTGCAAAGTCATTTTGTTAACTGTGTGTTTGAATGTATTTTTAACGAATTATTGACCAATGAAAAAATAAGCAATGCATTTCCTCTTTATTTAAAAGACATCATGGAGGTTAAAGATAAAATGGAGAAAGTAAGACCCTCTTCTCGTTTTAGTATTTTTACTAGTTATTTTATCTTTTAAAGTAATAATGTCTCCGCTATTGAATATTTTATTTTACTTACTAAAATATCCAATTAAATCACTAAAAATCCTATGTTGCCCTGAATTTTTCCCTATAGGAAGAGAAGTGAAAAAGATTTTTATAGATAAAGATAAACAGACAATTCGTAAAGTATATCGACCAAAAAAAATTGATTGCATGCATTACAATGCCAAGATTTGTAATGAATATCAAGATCATCTTTCTTTTATTCCCAAACTTCTAGAATCAGGAAAAGACAGTCTCCTACAAGAATATGTAGGATCGTTGGTTGATGTCCGCTATAATTTACCAAACGATTGGAAAAAACAACTTGCAACTATACAAAAACAACTTAATAACGTGCAAATTTTATGCGATGACGTCGAAGTATGGGACTTAAATCCGTATATTGTAAACAATCTATGTGTCAAAGATAATAAACTTTATATAGTCGACTTTGGAAAATGGAGGACCAACAGTAAAAAAAGAACTACGTTTAAAAAGTTGATGAGAGATATCGACTATGCGAATGACACAACACCATGGTTTGTAGTGCCATGTCATATTATTAAACTCTTTTGGAAAGTAGGAAAAAATATAGTCGGTAAAATTATACCTGATGAGTTGAAGTTTTTCTTCCTCTTTATTCCGTTTTTGTTTTGCATTGTTATTTCTAGTTTAGTAAATTATAGTGAAACAATTCGTGTTTGGATTGCCGATTTTTGTTTTGGACAACTTTTATTTTCAAGCAGTCATTATATACTGAAGAATCATATTCATCTTTCGGGAAGTTTTGATTCTATTCCTAAGGAAGAATTAAATATAATTAATGCCAATCATACCTATCAATTTGATAATTTTATTTTTTTCTATTTATTTCACCATTTTAATATTAGTGGTTCTAAAGTGACAAGTATTTCAACTAAGAATGAAATTGGGGACCTGGATAAGAGTGTTTTAAAGTTAGCAGAAACACATTTTGTACAAGAAAATAGTGTACCTCAATGGCATTCACAAAAGTATGTGATTAATTATTTTGAAGGCATTGCTTCCTGTAATACTAATCATAAAACTAATAAACCAAAATCACTGCTACTGCAAAAAATGTTAGAAACATATCCAGAAAAAATGAATTATTTAACTCATTTAGATATTCAATATTTTTATAAGGGAACAATCTCACCTATAAAAGAAAGCAATGGGACTATATGGAAATTATTTTTACAACGTAAAGTCGATATACATGTTAATATTCAACACTACAAGATGCCCACCGCTAAAAATTGTACAGAATGGTTAAATAAGTTATATAAGAATCATAACTTATATGAGTCATAACTTATATTTATCAATATGAACCACAATTCTAAAATCATCGTCCATTATAGATTTAAATATATTCTTTTCACCTAAAAGGCGTTTACCATTTTTGGTGTAAATAATAGTTAAATCCATAAGAGTTTTAATATCTCTATCAAACTCTTTTAATATTAAATTAAATAATCCTGATTTTGGGAATAATAGATTTTCATATTTTTCATTAGATTTATTGAAAATATGTTTTGACAACTGTTTTTCTGGTTCACTCATTGTCTTTAACTTTCCTGTATTTGTGGTCCCTTCTGGAAACAATATAATTGCTAATTTATTATAGTTTTTCCAACTATCAAATAATTTTATTTTGTTAGACATATCATGTTCTAGATCTCTATCAATAAGCAAGTTGTTATGAGCACACATAATAGTGTTTTTATATTTTTTGTTTGAAACACGTGAAATTGATACAATTTCATTCCATGTATATTGGTTTGTAAATAATAATTTCATGAGTACTACATTATCTAATACTGACGTATGATTTGCTATAATCAAATTACGGGTTACATGCATATTAATATTTCCTGAAAATTCAATCTTATCATAAAGACCAATTATTTTAATACAGTTCATTGAAAATGATATATAATTATCAAATGCCCAATTAAAAATTCCCAACATTTCAAATAGTGGAGTTAAATAAAAATAAAGATATATTATGAAAATAAACGGTAATGAAATTATCGATTTCATTGATTTAAATACTTATTATAAATGTTTATTTAAATGAAAGAAAAAATACATATAACTGGATATTCACTTAGAGCACCAGAATCAAATAATGTTAAAGAATTTTATGAAAACTTGAAGGACGGAAGGGATATGACTACAGATGAAACACGATATCCTTCTCATTTTATGGGATTACCACCACGCATGGGAAAACTGCCAGAAATTAACAAGTTTGACAATGAATTTTTTCAATACAGTCTTAAAAGTGCAGAACGGATGGACCCTAGTATCCGTCTCCTACTAGAAATAACCCACGAGGCATTACTAGATGCACGTGTTAATATATCAGGTTTGCGCGCCAGTAAGACAGGTGTATACATGGGTCATTGTTTTAGTGATTATTTAAATAAGATTAAAGAAAACGATGATGTTACTGGGCATGAACTGATACACTCATGTAAATCTATGGCAGCAGGTAAGATTAGTTATTTTTATGATTTTAAGGGACCAAGCGTTTGCTACGATACTGCATGTTCTAGTTCTTTAGTAGCACTTGAGAATGCGTTCAAAGACTTACAAAATGGAACAATTACGCGTGCCGTAGTAGGTGGAATCTCTCTTACTTTGGACCCGGCAGTTAATAATCTTTTTAACAAATTCAAAATGTTGTCCCCAGATGGAAAATGTTTTGTTTTTGATGACCGTGCAAATGGATATTGTCGTTCTGAAGGTATTGGTGTTATCATTTTGGAATCATCCGCTGTTTGTTCCCATGGATATGCTACACTAGAAGGGATTGGTGTTAACTCTGATGGTTATATCAAAGAGGGTATTACTTATCCTAACAAACAGGCACAAATAGATATTGCTGAAGACGTTTTATGCCGATTTAATATTGACCGGGCAAGGATTGGGTATGTGGAAGCACATGGCACCGGAACTAAAGCAGGTGATAAAAATGAACTAACATCCATTGCTTCGGTCCATAAATATAGAAATGCAGATTCATTACCAGTTGGTTCAGTTAAATCTAATATAGGGCATTGTGAAGGAGCATCAGGTTTAATGGCAATTGTAAAATTACTGATGATGTACGAAAAGCAGCAAATTTTCCCTAGCATTAATTTTGAAAACACTTCACATCAAGAACTTTTGGATGGAAAATTGCGTGTTGTTACACAAAATGAATCTTTGCCGGAGGACTCACTAGTTACAGTAAGCAATTATGGTTTCACTGGGACGAATGCCTTTGCTGTTTTAGGTCCAGGAAATGTGGATTTTACTGAAAGACCTGAACTTGCTTTAAAAGATACTAAATTCGCATTCGTCTATAATGGACAAGGATCTCAAAATTTAAATATGGGAAAACAACTCTACAAAGAGTCTTCTATTTTTAGAGAGACAATAGACCGTCTTTCTGGGTACTTGAGTAAAGATTTATCGGAATGGTACACAAGTGGTGATAAATGGATGGATAAAAAATACAGTTCACTTGGAATCATTAGTTTTCAAATTGCGTTGACGAATATGATGCGGGAAGTTGGCGTTTCCCCAACTCATGTTTTTGGTCACAGTCTAGGCGAAATATCATGTGCTTACGCGAAGGGTCTCTTAACTGAACAACAGGCAATCTGTGCAACTAATGTTCGTGTTTTACTTGTTGAAAAATTCAGAAAAGAAGCATACTTACACGTTACTCAAGAAGAAATTCATGACCTGGAATTGTGCGTGAAAAACGGAAATGATTACATCTATTACGTTTCCAAGGAATACGAAACTAAGGTGCAAATGAATGGTAAAATGTTGTTTGTTGGTGGTGAGGCAGATATAATTAATAAGTGTATTCAGGAATTGAATTTAAATCACACATGTATTGCGTGCTACAATAATCCAAAAGGGCATACTGTCAGTGGACCAGCAGATGAAATAGATTCTCTCTTTGAAGACATTCCGGAAGGTATTATGAAAAAGATTATTGATACAGACGGTATTCCATATCACTCTCCTATTCTTCAATATTTTGAAGAATTTTTGAGAGAAGAATTTGAGAAGGCAGTGGGTACTTTACCTGACCAAAGTTTAGAGGCATTGGGATGGATATCTACAAGCAAAAACGATACATTTAATATTGATTATTTGGTGCAAAATATATTGAGACCAGTGTATTTTTATGATGCTGTGGAAAATGTCTCCTATGGAAGTCATTTTTTGGAAGTGGGTCCAAAGAAATATTTGGCAAGTAATATTGGACGCACTACAAAAGATTCAATCGTCTATGGATTAATGGGAGATGTAATCACTGAGAGTTCTTATACAGAATTATTTGACAACCTTTGCAAAAAATGCCAAGAATATTCCAAAAAATACCAAATGCCATTGGAAAAACGATACAACGTTGAATGGAATCATTCTAAAACGCATAAACTATTGATTCAAGATAATAAAAATCGTGCAAATAATTGTGAAAAAAAGATTTCATTTGACCTACGTGGGGAGTATGCCTTTTTGAAGAATCACCAAATGAACAATGAACCGATTTTTCCTGCCTCTGGGTATATATATTTAATATGGAAGCACTATTATTTCGCAAATATACAACTCAATAATTTTGAGATACATCAAAAAGTCTCACTCGAAAATAAAGACCGAATTGTATTTACATTGGGAGAAAAAGAAATTAAATTTGAGGATGAAATAGTTGTTTCGTTTGAAGTTTCTACTGATGTAACACCTTTTGGAAGTAAAGTATCAATAGGAAATAACGATACTAAAATTTCTACAGATGTTATTTATCCGTTTTTAGAACGGAGTGGAGTAACCTACAAAAATGAGTTTTGTTCAATCGACGGATGGGATTTTAAAAATAAATGTTGTTCATTAAAAACCGATTTACATCCCATCTGTTATTTGGATGCCATACTGCAACAATATATATTATTTTATTTAACAATAGTTCCTCCCTTGCCTACAAAATTTAAATCTATTCGTCTTACTAACTACAAAAATTTAAATCAATTAAATCATACTATAAATACAAAATGGATCGGTAATAATGACATTACATTTATTGATTATGAGTTTAAGAAATATTATAAAGAAAAACCATCCCTCGTTAATAGTATAACGAAATACTTTGAACTTGGTTCTAACTGTGAATCTAAAGAGGAACTCGAACAATTTTACACTATACTTGGCATCAATATGGAAAACTGTCAACTTTTCCCATCTAAAGATGAAACATGGGATGAAAAAATGCAGTCCTTGGTTCTAAATCAAAAGACAAACAACTCGTATACACTGCTGATTGATGGGGATGGTTACAATGATGAATTTTACGATGATTATGATTTTATTCTCTCATCTAAACCTCATCAGCGTTCTTTAATTTTAAGTGATGATGAAACTTATTATCTGTATGTAGGAAAAAAATATGAAAGTGTTTGTATTAGAACTGATGAATTATTGGATATTAAAAAAGGAGAGCATTATTTATTGCGAAATTCTACTAGAGAAGATGGCATCTTTGGTGCCGTACGAACATTAATAAAAGAAGGATATTCTATACGTGCCTTTTATAGTGAAAATGATGTATTAGAAAATGAATTTATGTTCTCATCGTTGCCGTTTATTTATCAAAAGACAGATGGGACATCTTATATTACATATGAAAGTATAATCGAAAATCAAAATAGTTATAATGAAAATTTTCAGCGTGAAAAATTTAATCTTGTTCTTAAAAATAAAGGAAATATCAATAGTTTAACCTGGGTAGAAAATGATGCACCATGTCAAGTTTACTTTGCGGCGTTAAATTTCCGGGATGTCATGAAAGTGTACGGTAAATTGGATGAAGATGTTTCATCTTTGGGTATGGAATTTTCAGGTGTGGATAAAGAAGGTAAATATGTTATGGGTCTTGGAGAAAAAACACTGGGAAGTTATTGCACACCTTACTTTACTTATCCAGTTCCTGATAATATGACTATGGATAAGGGAGCAACTATTTTAGTTGCATATTTAACCGCATATTATTGTCTTTTTGAAAAAGGAAGACTTAATGAAGGCGATAGTGTTTTAATACACGCAGGAGCAGGTGGTGTTGGAATGGCGTGTATTCAATTATGTTTATCAAGGGGTATTCGTGTGTATACAACGTGTTCCACCGGGAAACGCGAGTTTTTAAAGGAGCGTTTTGGTTTAGAAGAGAGACAAATTGGTAATTCACGAGATATAAATTTTAAAGAATGGTTGCTGGAAGAAACTGATGGATGCGGAGTTGATTTGGTTATAAATTCACTTGCAGGTCCATTCCAAGTTGCCAGTATTGAATGTGTTGGCGATTGTGGTAATTTCTGTGAAATTGGTAAGTTTGACATTTCTCACCATTCTTTATTAGACCAGCATTTATTAGAACGTAATATTTCATTTCATGCCATAGATTTGTTGCCCATGTTTAAAAACGGAAGTAAATATGGCAAACTATGGAAAAAATATTTGGATGATGGTTTTGCAAATAATGAAATAGTTCCTTTGCCTACACATACATATCATATGGATTCAGTTAAAGATGCTTTTCGGTATATGGGTCAAGGAAAACATATTGGTAAAGTACTAATAAAAATAGAACCCCCAAACAAAGAAATGGAAATAGAACCACGTTTTTTCACAAAGGGAACCCATATTATTAGCGGTGGTTTGGGTGGGTTGGGATTGGAATTATCTAACTTTTTATCTGCTCGTGGTGCTGAGAAACTCTATTTAATTTCTAGGTCTGGAATTAGAAATCCTCAGCAAAAATGGAGACTCAGTACTGTAAATACAAAGGTGGAAATTGTAAATTCCATTGAAGAAATCGATGAAAAAGAGCACATTGAAAAAATTTGGCATCTAGCAAATGATTCACAAGATGCTTTACTAGAAAATATTACAGAAACTCAATGGAATGCCACAATGGCAACAAAGTATGGTTTATATAAGTTACTCAGGAATAGTTATCCATCTAGACCTATTATTTGCTTTGGTTCAGTGGCAGCATTGCATGGAAATATTGGACAATGTTCGTACAGTTATGCGAATGATTTACTAAAAAAATGTGCAGAAAATGATGAGAATACCTATCTTCTTGAATTAGGTCCACTTTATGATGTGGGAATGGCAAAAAAAATGCAACGGGTAATGGGTGATTATGAATTCATTTCATCATTAGATGTAATCAGTCAATTTGACAACCTTGATTTTTGGAAACAACGCATAATGGCATTGTATGCTAATAAGAAAAACAATGACTTTTTAGATGAAGATAAAAAGGATTTTCTATTAACATTGGATGCTATGAAAATTAAACTTGCCGAGTTATTAGGTGGAAGTTCAGATGATTACGAAATTGATATACCAGTTTATAAGTATGGATTAGATTCACTTTCTCTTGTTGAGTATATAGGATGGTTAAAACGTACTTCTCAAAAAGAGATTAAAGTATCTTTTATTGAAGATAAAACGACCTTGCGAAATATTTTTGATTATATTTATTCTAATAGTTCTAATGAGGTGCAAAATGAAGTACAAGGTGGTAATGATGTACAAAATGAAAATGGTAATGAATCTATTGAATTAGAGATTGCTAGTTTATGCAGTGATTTAGATACAGAGGATGAATTAGACGATGATGAGGAAGAATTAGAAATAAATAGATTTACATTATATAATTTATGGAAAAAGAAAGACGAATTCATTCGTCACTTTATTAACATTTAAAAATATGATATTTATTTAATTCATGTCATTAAATAAAAATCAAGTTCGAATATGGTTATTACAGAACTATTTCAAAAATAAATCATTATATACCATTTCTTTTATTGTACATTTTGATAAACCATTTAACGAATACTTATTTGAAAAAAGTATTCGTTTTTTAATGGCAACATATCCTATCTTAAATTTAAATATAGAGCAAAATAAAGATGGTCTTCCTGTAAAAATTAGACAAAAACATAATTTTTCGTTAATGCATCATGATGAAGAAGAAGTAGACATCGTAAAATTGCAAAATAAATGTTTTGATATGGAAAACGATTTACTATTTAAAATACATCTTATAAACAATACAAAATTACTTTTCGTATTCAGTGATTTAATTATAGACGGTAAATCGGTGCATTATTTTATAACCATATTGGAAAAAATATATAATACATTTTTAGAATACAAAAGACCACCAGTTGTAAGAATAAATAGCGCATCTCCAGAAAAAAACAAAAATCAATTAGAATTTTGGAAAGAGATTCTACGTGAAAAAGAAAATTGTGCGTTAAAATTTCCAGTAAACTTTCAATCTACCCATTTTGAAGAAGGGCGTCATTATTTAAAATTAAAAAATGAATGGTTTGCAAATTTAACGTCCACCAAATTCCAATTTATTCAAAGTCTGCTTTTTATACTTTTATATAAATACACTAAACAACCACGAATTGTTATTGATACAATTATGGATGTTTCAGCAGGAACTAACCAGATTGGTCTTTTTAACAATACAGGTTTAATTCCTTATAAGTTTGATGAACAAAAATTACACCAATTATCGTATAAATTATTTTTAAATAAGCATAAAAAGTTGCATCTTTCTATACTAGAAAATAGAGATATACTTCTCGAAGATATTGTAGCGCAGTCAGATTTGACCGGTTTACCGAATATTCGCCTACATTTTGAAGTCAAAAATACTGTTAATGAAATAAAACTAGGTGAAACAAGAGTCTGGAGTGATTATGTGGAAAACAGTGCAAACACTATACGTCAATTATTAAGTTTTAATTTTGTCGAACACGCAGATACTATATCTGGATACATTGCTTACCGTAAACATTGTTTCACTACTGAATTTATTGAAACATTAGCTCAAGATTTTACGGCATTAATTGAATTGGTATTGGAAAATCCATCTATAACTTTGGATAAATTAACACTACAACCAGAACATGTTAAAAATATGTGTGTCTCTTTAAATGAAAAAGATATACGCTTACTTTCATATAAATATGCTGGAAAATATCCAGACATTAATTACCAAGATTTCAAAAATAAATTAAGTGTATTACATAATAATACTTATGGAAGTTTATGATTTAATTTTTAAGAATAATAATTATAATAAAATTCTTATTGTTATAGATGGTAAGTTTTTAGGAGATTTTATACATAAATTATTACCATTGGTTATTTCAACTAAAATATATAAACCCTCATCTATTGTCTATGTATATACTTTAAATCTTACTGAGACATTAGATAAAATTGCCAAATTATTCTCTAACTTTTTTGTATTATTTAATTCTAATTTTGATATTACTTTTGATTTAGTTTATAAATTTGAAAAATGGGACAAGAGAATTAAAAATTTAAATTTTAAAGAATTATATTTAAGTAACAATGATTGTACATTTTTTAACTGGCATCATATTTTTGATTTTATACCGTTTCTACATAAAGATACTATTGATGTACTACAAAAAACATGTAAGGTAGAATTTTATAAATTTTTTAATGAACCTAATAAATTTAATATATTGAAAAAGGATATAGTAATAAATATTGGTGCAGGTACACAAAACAAAAATTGTAATAATAATTTGTTATTTCAAAACAGAATAGCACAAGTTATAGATAATTTACCAAACAAAAAAATAATATTAATTGGTTTTACAAGGGAGTTAGTGTCAAAAAATCTAGAAAACTGCTTAAATTTTCCTAACGTTATAAATTTATTAGATAAACAAAAATGTATATACGAGTTAATAGATATTTTATTCAATTGTAATTATTTAATAGTAAGAAACACTGGGGTTATGCATCTAGCAGGATTATGTAAAACAAAAAATATAATAACTTTTAATGCAAATAACAAACCCTTAGATAGATTATCTAATTTTTTAAGATGGAGACCTAATATTTTAATTGATAAAAAGTTATATTTTAAAGAACGTTGGAGTCCTATGATAACTAATATTATTAGTATTATAGAATATAAACCTTTTAATTACTGTTATAATAATAACATTCCAATAGAAGTCGTAAGATTAATTAATGAAATAAATTAGATAAATGTATTTCGTGAAACGTATTGTTATAGGATTGCCATAGTTTTGTAGTCACTGAAACATAGAGAATATTTTTATAATAACACATAATATGCAATTCTCCACTTTTTGTATTAGGTACAAACTTTTTAATAATTGTTTGTACATCGGTCAATAAATGAAAGTTCTTATCAAAATCTGCTTTCTCTTTTGGTGTAACTGAATAAACAAAATCGCCTTCCTGTTGTCTAATAAAGTTATCTTGACATGAGAGAAAAATAGACGATTTATTATTGTCCGCAAAAAGCAGTTGCAGATTTGATTTTCGCTTACTATCTTCTAAACACTCTATACATTCACTAATATTACTTGCACATGATAATGCCAAATGAGAAATATGTCCAATTGGCATGCCTTCATAGGATAATTTTCCTATTTTGAAATCATAGAAAGATTCGCCAAAAAAGATACCCTTCTGTGAAAACCCCGTATATAAATTAAATACAAAAGACAGATTCAGTGAACAATATGCATTTTTTCCAGTAGGATGAAAAACGATTAGTGTCTGTGTAAAAAGAGGCAATCCATAATCAAGTGTTCGTAGATGAAAGGGAGCATCATCTATTTTTTTGGAAAGAAGAATACAATGATTATTCATTAAATCAAAGTAATAATTACATAGGACTAAGTCTTGGTAAGAGATACTAGATGATTTTGCAACGCCTTTCATAAATTGGACAACGTCTTCGTTTAAATTACGCCTATTTTGTTTATAATACCCCAAAATTGATTGTTGCAGAGTATCTTTTCGATATTGTTTTGGTATTTTACCAAGAATCCTATTTTGATTTTCATTTAAAAAAGTTAAAAAAATAGTAATATCCCTTTTTAAAATACTATTCATTTGCTCTCCATATTGTTTACCCATCTCGTAATAGGAACCAGAAACTTTTACAATATGCAAATAATCATTTATCTTAATATTTCTGGTAAAGGGATAAAAATAGGTTGGTGCAATAGTTGTAAGTTTCAATATAAAGGCGATACATAGATTAAAAGCACATTTCAAATAATATAATAACCAGGTAAATAACCACATCTCTGCTTATTATATGACTACCATGTTATTTTTTTAAATGGAAGTGTTACATAGAAAAATTGCGAAAATAGATATTGACTTGATGCGTAAAATATTGATAAGTATAAATTTTTATAATCTGTTGAGACATAATGCATTACTGATTCTACACATAATATAGATGCTTGAATACGATTTAACAATGAAAATTTAAATCCGCTTAGTAAAACTAAACAAGGTAAAAAATAATACACTGAAATAAGGACGGCAAAAATATTTTGTGGAGGAAATAAACATCGGTTTATAATATCCCCATACATCCATCGGTATTTTTGCCTTAGATAGAGATTCCATGTGTTAGGAAGCGCGTCATAAATACGAATAAGTGGATGTTGATAAATTTGCACGTCTTTCAATTTCAACTGTAATGAAAGATGCATGTCTTCGGTTATAGTCTTCCATCTATCCAAATATTTCCTAGCAATAAAATATCCATTACTTAAAAATGCTTCTTCATAGGTAAACATGTACCGTTTGTAATTTTTCTCTAAGAATGCAAGGTACTGAGGTAGACTATTAATTGTTTTTTGTTGCGAATAATTAGCCATCTTTAAACATGCAACATCATGATTTTTTAAAAAAGAATGCACTTTTTCGTACCAGTCTTTTTCAACATGGCAATCACCATTTAACACACCAATGTAATTGCTGTTTGGTGAAACATACTTAAATCCTTCATTTAAAACATCAGCTACTATACTTTGTTTTTCAATGGTAACGATTTTATAGTTATAGGTTTCTTTGTATTCTTCTAAAAGTTCCAAGGAATTATCAGTACTGCTATCGTTAATAAAAATAATTTCAGCATCGTGTAAACATGAATATAATGTACATAAGAGTTTTTCGATGTTTTTTCCCTCATTGAAAATTGGAATTAAAATACTAATGTAAATTTTTTCTTTATTGACGCGTTTAGGTGCACTATAAATAAGAGGTTTCGTTTTTTTGGAAAAAGCAACTACAAAGGACATAAGTCCTATATGGAGCATAATTTCAAGAGGATGCATCACTTAACGTATATAAATATTCTTTGGAATCAATATCTAACTTGTTTTTATTGCAAATACCAAAGATAGGTTCAATTTGACTACTATAGCAAAGCATCAGTTTTTTTTTCAATGTTAGGTTTACTGCTTTTTCTAGAATAGTTGCTATTTTTCTTTGTTTATAGGGTATGAAGTAATAAAATAAAGAAGTAATAATTCTGTAGATTCGTACTATTCGTGGACAAGATGCATACATTGCATGATTATAATACGAAAAAATATCATTCCAGGTTAATCTTAAGTTTATACCACAAGAAAATGATACCATATTCAGTTTTAGACTATTGTAGGGATACTCACTATAATATGTTATTTTATAGGAAGGGAACAATTCGCCACACGCTTTATAACATGCTACGTGGTCAGGGTGGTTCCCTATTCCTAATGGGCAATAAATATGATTAATTTGTTCACATGCCAATTTGTTTTTTATGTCATTTACAGGATTTTCCCAAAATGAACGAAACATAGCATCAGGAAGGTCAAAATATCTAGGAATCAGTTTTAAGTTTCGGTTTTGTTTTACAATTTGTTCCATTGCACACGCATCCTCATATTTTCGCTGTTTCAAATTTCCATATTTGCTATAATCGCCTTTCAAATGCTTAAATTCACACTCTTGTGTAAAAACGGTAATGAGTGTAATTGTT
>Ga0213861_10002879_pt1 | contig 14471 bp, 10 predicted proteins | sample PICome_4_FD_160110 | JGI IMG/M metagenome (GOLD analysis project Ga0213861, IMG submission 160110) | Coastal seawater microbial communities near Pivers Island, North Carolina, United States - PICO131 | ecosystem: Environmental > Aquatic > Marine > Coastal | place: USA: North Carolina... | reverse complement strand
TAGTCGCAACCAGGCATCATACGCACCCCTTTCATGGTCAGGCCTGCGCGGTGAATCCAGCCGGTGGTTTTACCGAGGCCGGAACCGACTTTGGAGGCTTTACGCTGCAGTAAATAGACCTCGCGGGGAGAGGGCTCAGGCTGGGCAGTTACCCCTTCAATACCAGAGCGCGATGCAAAGCTCATATCTATGCCCCACTCCTTCATAAAGGCGGGAATATTCTGGCTGGTAGATTCGCCGCTATGGGTAAGGTATTCCGCCGTATCAAAGCCAATACCACCGGCACCGATAATGGCAACCTTTTGACCGACCGGCTTTTTGTCAACAATCACATCCACATAGTTCATCACTTTGGGGTGATCTATGCCGTCAATTTCCGGGGTTCGGGGGGTGATTCCGGTGGCAATAATTACCTCGTCAAAACCGCCACTGTTAAGCTGTTGTGCGCTGACGCGCTGATTGAGTTTTAGGTCGACACCGGTCAACTCAATCTGCCTGCCGTAATAGCGCAGCGTTTCATTGAACTCTTCCTTGCCGGGAATCTGTTTAGCAATATTAAACTGTCCGCCAATCCTATCTGCGCTATCGAAAAGAGTGACATGGTGGCCCCTTGAGGCTGCAGTGGTCGCCGCAGAAAGTCCGGCGGGGCCGGCTCCCACTACGGCGATTTTCTTTAGCTGGGTTGCCGGTTCAATATGCAATTCGGTCTCGTGACAGGCGCGGGGATTGACCAGGCAGCTGGTCATCTGGCCGGCAAATACATGATCCAGACAGGCCTGGTTGCAGCCAATGCAGGTATTGATCTCATCGGCGCGATTTTCCTGTGCTTTGAGTACAAATTCGGGGTCGGCGAGAAAAGGGCGCGCCATAGAGATCATATCTGCATCACCGCGAACCAGGACTTCCTCGGCAACCTCGGGGGTATTGATTCGGTTAGAGGTAATTACCGGCACCGAGAGTTCTTTTCTAAAGTGCGCGGTCACCCAGGTAAAGGCAGCGCGGGGAACCTTGGTGGCAATGGTTGGAATCTGCGCCTCGTGCCAGCCAATACCGGTGTTGATAATTGTGGCGCCGGCCTTCTCAATAGCTTTGCCCAGCTCTGTCACCTCTTCCGCAGTGCTGCCACCCACCACCAGGTCGAGCATCGATAGGCGGAAAATAATAATAAAGTTTTCACCCACAGCCTCGCGCACACGGCGCACAACTTCCACCGGCAGGCGGATACGGTTTGCATAGCTGCCGCCCCAGTCGTCGTCGCGCTGGTTGGTGCGTGCGGCGATAAACTGGTTTAGGAAATAGCCCTCGGAACCCATTATCTCCACACCGTCATAGCCGGCTTTTTGTGCCTGCAGTGAGGTGAAAACAAAATCGTCGATCTGCTTGTAAATCTCCTCTTCGTTAATAGCTTTTGGCGTAAAGGGGTTGATTGGGGCTTTAATGGCTGATGGGGCGATCTGGTCTGGCGAGTAGGCATAGCGCCCAGTGTGCAGAATCTGCATGCAAATCTTGCCATCGTACTGATGGACTGCATCGGTAATCTGTCGATGGTTGGCGACATCTTGATCACTGACCAGGTTCTTGGTGTTGGGGTGAGTGCTGCCCTCTGTATTGGGGCCAATGCCGCCGGTAACTATAAGTCCAACACCGCCCTTGGCGCGCTCGGCAAAATAGGCCGCCATACGCTCATGGCCATTGGCAGCCTCTTCCAGACCGGTGTGCATAGAGCCCATCAGAACGCGATTCTTGAGTTGGGTAAATCCCAAATCCAGTGGGGCCAAAAGGTTTGGATAGCTACTCTGTGACATTTTATTCTCCATCGGCGATTTTTTTTATAATGGGTTTTCGATTGTTTGCGGCATTTTTAACAGTTTTGGATAAATGTTTTAAGGCAGGTTAAAGTGCAATTTTGACAGTGTCAAGATGGGTTGTTACATTGTCGGGATGAAGTTATCAGTTAATCCTCAGGATAGTCGCCCGAGTTACCATCATGGCGACCTGCGCCAAACATTGCTTGTAGCCGCCAAGTCGCTGATATCGGAGGCTGGTATAGAGAGTCTTTCGCTGCGCAAACTGGCGGAACGGGCCGGTGTATCGCGAACCGCGCCATACCACCATTTCCCGGATAAGAATGATCTGCTCTGTGCGATTGCCGCGGAGGGCTTCAGTCGTCGCCACAGAGCTGTGGCTCGGGCCTTTGATAATCCTGCGCTTACGCCCCGGGAAAAATTTGAGGAGTTTATCTGTGGCTATATCAAGTATGCCGCCGAAAATCCTGAAGAGTACGAGCTGATGTTTGGGCGCAATATCTGGAAGCAGAAAAACAGCACCCAGGAGTTGCGCGATGTCGCCTATCCCTGTTTTCAACACCAGCTTGAGATGATTCGCAGCTGGCAGCAGTGTGGTCTTATCGGCGGCACAAATCCATTGCGCACCTCCCAGGTTATCTGGGGGACGGTGCATGGTATTGCCAAATTGTGGATTGATGGTATTTATACTGATTTGGCGCAAGTTGAAGAGGTTTCCCTCTGCGCAGTTAATATGTTCGTTAACAAAACTAGCTAACTAATTGTTTTTAAAACGCTTTGCTTTTCGGCACATTTCTATAGTTCGTTGTTTGTTCCGTTAAATTCGGGATAAGTGATTGATTCTCCGCATAAAAACCCGCAAATAAAACCGGTTTATTTTTTGACATCATTAAAAATGAGAACTACGTTTAACTAGCCTGTTAAGCAGTTATGTTTTTTAGTTTCAAAATATGGATTTGGTCGCAAATGCTTAGATTTTAAGTATCCCTGCGAAATATTAGTTTCAGGAGTTAGTTATGAATAAAAGTTTTGTAAAATTACTGCAGTCATTCGCAGGCGTAGTACTGTTATCAATGGCCAGTTTTTCGATGGCAGCAACCTATACGTATGATTTTGATGCTGATGAAGATGAGCGTGGTGGTCAGCCGTTAAATTTTGGTGATCTCAATGTTTATGGATTCAAAAATGGTTCAGCTGCCAATGCCTATCTGGATAGTGGCAATCTTGCCGGGTTGGGTGTTTGTGGCGTTCTGTCCAGTCAGGTTCAAACAGGAACTGGCAATAAATGTAACCCAAGCAGTGATGACAATCTGCAGGTCAATGAAGTCCTTAAGTTCGTCTTTGATGCATCCAAGGGCATCGCAAATGTTGGGATCAATGGTCCTCACAGGCATGCAAATGGAGAGTGGGTTCGTATTTGGACTGACACTCAGGGTTGGGATCTGCTTCAGATTGCCTCAGATAAAATCACCTTGGGTTTTTACCTGACAACATTGAAAGTCTTTGGAACCATGTCTGGTGCGCTGGCTGACAAGTGGGGTCGTGGTACTACTACTGACCTTTATGTAGCCGGTATCAATGAGGTGCCAATTCCTGCTGCGGCTTGGTTATTCGGTTCAGCACTTCTGGGTCTGACAGGATTGCGTCGCCGCAAAGCTGCTGCTTAAGCTCTCGTTAAGCGATTTACTGCAAATAAAAAACCCCAGCATTGCTGGGGTTTTTTTATTGTTGAAATATATCTTTATCAGCTAGCGGTTAGCTAGTTGTTCATCATTTTGTCCATGGACTCCGAGAGGTCTTTCTCAGCGCTATCAGACATATCTTCAATCATTTCATCCATGCTGTCAGATGCCTCATCGACAGCCTCTTCAATGGTTTCCATAGCATCTTCGCTTGCTTCTTTGCCTGTCTCCTCAATGTTATCCATCATGCTAGAGTCTTCGGCGGGCGATGATTCATCGGCCGGTGAGCCGCCATTATCACAGGCGCTTAACCCGAGAGTTGCCATAGCGGCAATAAGCAAAACGTGGTACTTCTTCATATCCTTACTCCTACCAAATTGTTTGAATTATGTGAGAAAAATGTTGCTCCAATAAAGCATAGTCCAAGGTCGTTGATAGTGAAGAGTAAACAGTGAATTTTTTTGATGGCAGCTTATGAGGACGGTTATGTTTCGATTAAAGTCATATATGCAGGTTAATTCAGCTAATTTTATGTGGAATAGGTTGCTGATTTTAAGGTGCTGTGGCAAACTTCACGCCGCTTTTAATCAGGGTCCCGAAGTAAAATGGCAAGTCCTGAGTTTTCTGAATATTAAAAGCCCATTTTTTTGCGAGTGTGGCGGAATTGGTAGACGCGCTAGATTTAGGTTCTAGTGTCCTAGGATGTGAGAGTTCGAGTCTCTCCACTCGCACCATTTTATCCAGTTTGATCAAGAGGAAAATCCATGCAGGTTTCCATCGAGTCGAGCACGGGTCTTGAGCGTCAGCTTAAGATTGGTGTTCCTGCTGAGCGTATTGAAAAAGAAGTTACCGAGCGTCTTCAAAAAGCGACTAAGACAGTTAGAATTGCTGGCTTTCGCAAAGGTAAGGTGCCTCTCAAGGTAGTTAAGCAGCAATATGGCAAAGGTGTTCGCCAGGAAGTTATTGGTGAAGTGGTGAATTCGAGCTTCTATGAAGCCATCAAGCAAGAAGAATTGCAGCCCGTTGGCCAACCGCGTATCGATAATGTCACTGATGCTGAAGGTCAGGATCTTGAGTACATTGCAGTATTCGAAGTCTACCCGGAAGTTGCCCTGGCGAATTTAGACAAAGTTGCTATCGCTCGCCCAGTAACCGATCTCAATGACTCCGATGTTGATACTATGATCGAAGTGCTGCGCAATCAGCAGGCTACCTTTGATGTGGTTGAAAGGGCCGCTGAAGAGGGTGATCAGGTTAATATCGATTATGTTGGCACACAAAAGAAGGTTGAATTTGCTGGTGGCAGCGCAGAAGGCCAAGATCTGATTCTTGGTTCAAACAGCATGATTCCTGGGTTCGAAGACGGGCTTGTGGGTCTAAGTGCTGGTGATGAAACTATTCTCAAGTTGAAATTCCCTAAAGACTACCATGCTGAAGATCTTAAAGGTAAGGCTGTGCAGTTCGCTGTTAAGGTGAACTCAGTCGCTGCAAAGCAAATGCCTGAAATGGACGATGAGTTTTTCAAGCTCTACGGTGTCAGCGAAGGCGGCGAAGAGAAGTTCCGCGAAGATGTTCGCAATAATATGGAGCGTGAATTGCGCAATGCGATTCGCAACAAGGTAAAGAACCGCGTTATGGATCAGCTGTTTGATCTCAACAAGGTCGATTTGCCCAAGGCTCTGATTGCAAATGAGATCACCCAGCTAAAGCAGCAGATGATTCAGCAATTTGGCGGTGGTCAGCAGTTTGATCCGAGCATGCTGCCCGACGAGATGTTTACTGCCAAGGCCGAGCGCCGAGCAGCATTGGGTGTAATTGTCTCTGAAGTTGTTAAAGTTGAGGAGCTCACGCCGGATGAAGATCGTGTGCGCGCAAGGGTCGATGAAATTGCTTCAACTTATGATCAGCCAAAGGATGTTGTCGACTACTATTATAGTCAGCAGGAATTGTTAAGTTCTGTAGAAGCGGTAGTTTTGGAAGACCAGGTAACAGAGCTGGTACTTTCTAAAGCTAAGGTAACTGAAGAGAGCCTCAGCTACGAAGAGGCAATCAAGCCGGATCCTGAAACTGTTGCCTAAGAAGGTCTAATGGATAACCGACAGCTCTTGACGGAAGTCCATTATTGACAATCTGCTTCTGGAGTAGAAATATTTATGGCAGGGCATTTGAATCGACAGTTCAATCCGTAGTTTGACTGCCCTGCGTATATACCGATAATCTTGAATCGAAGAAAAATACAATAGCGAGGAAGCAATGAATTTTCAGCAATCAAATGTCGGCAGTATCCCCAACGACGTTCAAGCCAGTGGATTGGTCCCAATGGTCGTTGAGCAGTCTTCTCGCGGTGAAAGAGCTTACGATATCTATTCGCGGCTTTTAAAAGAGCGCGTTATCTTCCTGGTTGGTCAGGTTGAAGACCATATGGCCAATCTTATTGTCGCCCAGATGCTATTTTTGGAATCTGAAAATCCAGACAAAGATATCCATCTCTATATCAATTCTCCCGGTGGCTCTGTGACTGCAGGTATGTCTATCTATGACACCATGCAATTTATCAAGCCAGATGTAAGTACCATGTGTATTGGCCAGGCCGCCAGTATGGGCGCCTTTCTATTGGCTGCCGGCGCAGAGGGCAAGCGTTACTGTCTACCAAATTCAAGAACAATGATTCACCAGCCAAGTGGTGGTGCCCAGGGCCAGGCTACAGATATCCATATTCAGTCTCAGGAAATACTCAAGATTAAAGCGCGCCTGAATGATCTGATGGCCAAGCACACTGGTCAGCCAGTGGAGCGAGTAACTGAAGACACTGAGCGCGATAATTTCATGAGTGCCGAAGAATCCAAGTCCTATGGGCTGGTGGATGACGTGCTGGACAATCGCGGGTAGAGACGCTAGTCTTTCCCTTATAAGCTGTTGATTTTTTTATTAGTTTTGCAGAGTTTTTGGAGATAGGTTATGAGTGATGGTGAGACGTTGGATGAAGGCGGTAAACTTCTCTTCTGTTCATTCTGTGGAAAAAATCAAAATGAAGTACGCCGTCTAATTGCCGGTCCTTCTGTCTATATCTGCGATGAATGTGTCGATCTGTGTAATGATATTATCACTGAAGAGTCTGTTGTTGCCGACTCCGGCGATAGCAGTGATCGCCTGCCAGTCCCCTCTGAAATCAAAGGCAATCTCGATGAGTATGTGATTGGTCAGGAGCGCGCCAAGAGAATTTTGTCGGTCGCGGTCTACAATCATTACAAACGATTACAGGCTAGCGAAACCAGTTCCGACAGTTTAAATGTCGAGCTGGGCAAAAGTAATATTCTGCTGATTGGCCCAACCGGTAGTGGTAAAACCCTGCTGGCTGAAACCATGGCTCGCATGCTCAATGTTCCCTTTACTATTGCCGATGCAACCACACTGACTGAAGCTGGATATGTCGGTGAAGATGTCGAAAACATTATTCAAAAACTGTTACAGAAATGTGACTACGATGTGGAAAAAGCTCAGCGTGGCATCGTCTATATCGATGAGATCGACAAGATTTCACGCAAGTCTGACAATCCCTCAATTACTCGTGATGTCTCGGGTGAAGGTGTTCAGCAGGCCCTTCTGAAGCTGATTGAGGGCACCGTTGCTTCAGTGCCCCCACAGGGTGGTCGCAAGCATCCTCAGCAGGAGTTCCTGCAAGTTGATACCTCGAATATCCTGTTTGTCTGCGGCGGTGCTTTTGCCGGACTGGAAAAGGTGATTCGCGAGCGCTCTGAGAAGGGTGGTATCGGTTTTAAAGCCGAGGTCAACAGCAAAGACAACCAGAAATCAATTGGTGAAACACTGCTTGATGTGCAGCCAAGCGATCTGATCGGTTACGGGTTGATTCCTGAGTTTATTGGTCGTCTTCCAGTTGTGGCAACTCTTCAGGAGCTGGATCGCGATGCCCTGGTAAATATTCTCGTTGAGCCAAAGAATGCTCTGTTCAAGCAGTATCAGGCATTATTTAGCATGGAAGGTGTCGATCTCGACCTGCGCTCTGATGCGCTGAATGCAATTGCCGACAAGGCCATCGAGAGAAAGACTGGTGCACGAGGACTGCGTTCGATTTTGGAGACAGTGCTTCTGGATACAATGTACAAGATCCCCTCAGAAGAAAATGTAGTCAAAGTGGTTGTCGATGCCGCCGTGATCAATGGTGAAAATGAACCATTGTTGGTTTACGAGCAGAATGACCAAAAACTGGGTACTGATGAGGCTTAGGTCTGAATTTCGGCACAGCTTCTTCTAAAGTGATAAAAAAGGCGACGAGAGTCGCCTTTTTTTCGCCAGTAAAAACCTCTCGACCCCATAAAGCGTATTGTAAAGACACTATTTTTGTTTATGCTTGGCCGCAAGGTTGTTTTTAGCGTGCGCGTCCCAATATAAAAGACTAATCTACTAATAAGACCGTTTAATCCAGACCGTTTATTAAACGGTGTTCTGAACAGCTTTAGATAACCAGAGGTAATAATGGCTGCTAAACCAATTGAGTCTACAGATACAACCTATCCGCTTTTACCTTTGCGCGATGTGGTTGTCTATCCGCATATGGTCGTCCCACTTTTTGTCGGCAGAGAGAAATCTATTCTGGCTCTCGAAGAGGCCATGGAAAATAACAAACAGGTTGTCCTGGTTGCTCAGAAAAACCCCGGTGAAGATAACCCAAGTATAGACGATATATACGCCGTGGGGACTCTGGCCACTATTCTGCAAATGCTCAAGTTACCCGATGGCACTCTGAAAGTTCTGGTCGAAGGCGTCAGTCGAGTTTGCCTTGTAAAACCGGTTGAAGCAGATATCCCCTATATGCAAACCCAGGTTTCAGTGCTTGCCAATGGCGATTTGGAAGAGCGTGAGGCCGATGTGCTGATGCGCTCGGCAATCTCCCTGTTTGAGCAATATGTCAATTTAAGCAAAAAGATACCCTCCGAAGTGATAGCCACCGTCAGCGGGATCGAGGACGCAAATCGTCTCGCCGATACGATGGCCTCCCACATGACCCTGAGCATCGAACAGAAACAGGATGTTCTTGAAGTGGCCGATCTTACCGAGCGCTTTGAGCATTTAATGGGTCTCATGGAATCAGAGATCGACCTTTTCCAAATTGAACAGCGTATTCGCGGTCGGGTTAAAAAGCAGATGGAGAAGAGCCAGCGCGAGTACTACCTGAATGAGCAGATGAAGGCGATTCAAAAGGAGCTGGGTGACGTTGATGATGAGGGCTCCGAGCTCGATCAGCTGGAGAAGAAGGTTGCCGAGATTGGTATGCCAAAAGCGGCACTGGAAAAAACCCAGTCAGAACTCAGCAAGCTAAAAATGATGTCACCAATGTCTGCTGAAGCCTCGGTGCTGCGCAACTACATTGACTGGATGGTCGGTGTGCCCTGGAAGAAGCGCAGCCGCGTAAAACACGATCTGGTTGCAGCACAAACTACTCTGGATAAAGACCACCACGGTCTGGAAGAGGTTAAAGAGCGCATTCTGGAATTTCTCGCAGTTCAGCAGCGGGTTAAAAAATTAAAGGGCCCTGTCCTTTGTTTGGTAGGGCCTCCAGGTGTGGGTAAGACCTCGCTGGGTGAATCTATCGCTCGGGCAACTGGCAGACAATTTGTGCGCATGAGTCTGGGTGGGGTGCGCGATGAAGCGGAGATTCGCGGGCATCGTCGAACCTATATCGGTTCATTGCCCGGCAAAGTGATCCAGAAGCTCTCCAAGGTCAAGGTCAAAAACCCCTTATTCCTGCTCGATGAAATCGACAAGATGGGTATGGATCAGCGTGGTGACCCGGCTTCGGCACTGCTCGAGGTTCTTGATCCAGAGCAAAACCATACCTTTAATGACCACTACCTAGAGGTTGATTACGATCTCTCTGAAGTGATGTTTATCTGTACAGCTAACTCCATGAATATTCCCGACCCACTTCTCGACCGTATGGAAGTGATTCGTATTCCCGGTTATACCGAGGGTGAGAAAGTCGCCATTGCAGATAAATACCTGGTACCAAAACAGCGCAAGGCAAATGGCCTTAAAGACGATGAGTTGGCGATTAGTGAAGAGGCCCTCAAGGACACGATCAGGTACTACACCCGCGAAGCAGGTGTTCGTGGCTTGGATCGTGATATCGCAAAAATATGCCGCAAAATTGTCACCGAGCATGTTCGCGATGGCAGCGCATCCACAGATTGCATCGGTTCAGAACAGCTGGAGAAACTGTTGGGCGTAAGACGTTTCGACTACGGTCGTGCCGAGGCAGAAAATCAGATAGGGCAGGTTACAGGTCTGGCCTGGACACAGGTTGGCGGCGAGTTGTTGACCATTGAATCGGCAGCTATCCCGGGCAAAGGCCGTGTGATCAAAACCGGTTCTCTGGGCGATGTGATGCAGGAATCGATTCAGGCAGCCCTGACTGTGGTCAGAAGTCGCGCTAAAGCACTGGGGATTCGCAAAGACTTCCATCAGGAAAATGATCTGCATATTCACGTCCCCGAGGGTGCAACACCAAAAGATGGCCCTTCCGCCGGTGTTGGCATGTGCACGGCCCTGGTTTCTGTTCTAACCGGTATTCCAGTTAAATCAAATGTCGCCATGACGGGTGAAATTACATTGCGTGGGCAGGTACTAAAGATCGGTGGTCTCAAGGAAAAACTCCTTGCAGCCCACCGTGGTGGAATAACAACGGTCATTATTCCCGACGATAATGGTAGTGATTTGAAGGAGATACCAGACAATATTAAAGCAGACCTTAAAATATGTCAGGTCAAATGGATCGATGAGGTTTTGGCGATAGCGTTAGAAAAGGGTCCTGAATCACTTAGCGAGGAAGAGTTTAATCGCAGCAGCGGAATCGCGAATAAAGAGGAGTCATCCTCCAGACCAAGCACACACTAGATTTAAAGAAATTGTCTATTTCGTCAAACGGAGCTTGACCCGCTATATAGCTATTGGTATAACGTACGCAAGAAAGTGCTTGAGGCCAGACAGACAGGGAGTTTGGCCGAAGAAGCTGCTCTCTATACGACTAGGAATTACTAACTCTAAGAAAAGGGGAATACCGTGAATAAATCTGAACTTATCGACGCAATCGCTGCTGGCGCAGACATCTCTAAAGCTTCTGCTGGACGTGCACTTGATTCAGCACTCGAAGCAGTAACAGGATCATTGAAAAATGGCGACCAAGTATCACTGGTTGGCTTTGGTACTTTTTCTGTTAAGCACCGCGCAGCACGTGCTGGCCGCAACCCGCAGACAGGTCAGGAAATCCAGATTAAAGCAGCCAACGTGCCTAGCTTTAAAGCTGGCAAGGCTCTAAAGGACTCTGTAAATTAATTTACAAACGACCTTTTAGCTTTAAGTTAAGGCGCATCGGTGATGCGCCTTTTTTAATAATATAAAAACAGATTATGACAATCTGTAATGGTGATAGAAGTATGTTGGAGAATTTTAGAGATAATATGAAAGGTATCGCTTTTGCGATTGTAGTTTTGATCGCAATCGTCTTCGCGTTTTCTGGTATAGGTTCGCTATCAATCTCCGGAAGCGCATCGGAAACCGCAGTAAAAGTAAATGGTGAGCGAGTTTCAGAGTTGCAAGTTCAACGAGCTGTTAATTCCGAGAAGCAAAGAATACTCAATGAAAATGAAGGCCTTGATGCTGCAATGCTCGAGGATAATTTACTCCGACCACAGGTTCTCAACCAGGTAATTCGACGCAAGTTGCTGTCGCAGGAGGCAAAGTCAGGTGGTATGGCGATCTCTTCGCAAACCACAGGCAAGCTACTAGTCGACACACCAACATTTCAGACCGACGGTCGATTTGATCAGGAATTATATCTCTACAGAGTGCGTAATCTGGGCTATACCAGTGCCAGTTTCTTGGAGATGATTGAAGAGAACCTTCTTATAGAACAATTTGTACGTGGCTTTGTAGCCTCTGCTTTCACAACTAATAATGAGTTAGAACTTCTCGCCAGTATTTTCGATCAGCAGCGCGATTACTATTATCTAACCCTGCCCCTGCAGCCAGTTAAGGATGCGATCAAAGTGACTGATCAGCAGGTCGCCGCTTACTACGAAGACAACAAGTCAATATATCAGGCTGAAGAGCAGGTTGTGGTCGACTATATCGAACTTAACCCAACTCAGTTTGATGGCGCTGATGCCATTGGCGAAGAGCAGATTAGAGCGCGCTTTGAAGAGCAGGCTCAATCACTGGAGTCAGGCGTTTCCCTTCAGGCCGCTCATATATTGCTATCAGAGCCCGATGCAGCACTGCTCAGTGAAATTCAGTCGAAACTGGATGCTGGCGAAGACTTTGCAGCATTGGCAAAACAGTATTCACAGGACCTGGGTTCTGCTGACTTTGGCGGTGACCTTGGATTTACCTCTGGTGATACCTTCCCGGAGAGCTTCGAAGCGGCCCTGGCTGCACTGGAAGTCGGTCAGGTTTCCGCGCCAGTAGAAACGGACAGTGGTACACACCTTATCAAACTGGTCGACAAACAGGAGACTGTTATTGATTTCTCAACTGAGCGAGCTCGAATTAAACAAGAGCTTGTCGCAGAGTTGAGAAGTGAGTGGCTGGTAGAGACCCTCGCCAAGCTGAAAGAACTGAGCTATAACGCCGAAAGCCTCGGCGAAGTCGCTGCAGATCTGGGTTTAAAGGCTCAGGTTTCGGCAGCTTTTTCCCGCTCAAATTCATCTGGCATAGCGGCTTATCCAGCGGTTAAAAAGGCCGCCTTTAGTGCCGAAGTCATAGAAGAAAATTATGCCAGCGAGGTGATTGACCTCGGTGATGATCGCTATGTAGTCTTAAAACTCAATGAAAGCATCCCAGCCCGCCAAAAAGTGCTGGCAGAGGTTAAAGATTTAATTGTTGTAACTTTAATTAATGAACTATCCAAAGCTCAGCTGGCAAAGCAGGGTGATGCTCTCTTAGCGCGTGTAGCTGCTGGAGAGACTGTTGAAGCTGTTGCCAAAAGCCAGGATTTGAATTGGCAGGTGGTTTTGAATGCCAAACGCAGCACTGGCGATATCAATGCAGACGTTAATCGTTTTGTATTTCAGCTTCCTGCAACATCCGACTCCAGTGTAGTTGAAAGCCTTTATACCCGCGCTGGTGACTATGTCGTCGTCGCGATGACTGAGGTGACTGCTGGCGATAGCAGGACCCTGAGTGCAGAACAGAAGAATAATCTGCTCTATTCTGGCGCTGCAACTAACAATAGCCGTGAACTACAGTCACTGCAGGCGTCACTGATGGCCGATGCTAAAATAGTTGAGTAATTGAAAAGTAGTTAGTAGATAAACAGGCACTTAATTAGGCACTGCCAGCGGCAGCGATCGCAGAAGCTGGCAGTGGTTTTTCTTCAAGGTGTTCGTTCTCTAAGGGCTTCAGGGCTTGCGCCTTAAATCTTAAGCCCATCAATAAATAGAGTCAGACGCTGACCAGGTTGCAGCAGGTCGTTGCGACTAATTTTATTCCAGCGAGTAATATCCCTTATCGCAATATCAAACTTACTGGCAATTAACGATAGCGAATCGCCACGGCGCACACGGTAGGAAAGTCGGCGAAGATTTTTTGCCGCCGTCTCTTGCACACGGCTGCCAACCACAAGGCGGTCACCTACACGAAGTGTGTTGCTGCTAAGTTTGTTTGTCTTGCGCAGTCGGCTGATGCTGGTGTCGTATTTTTTGGCAATAGTCCACAGGGAATCTCCCTGGCGAACAGAATGGTAGACAGGTTGTTTTCTGCTGCCCAGACTATTCGACAGATAATCAATATTATCTCTGGAGTGAGGAATCAGCAGAACTTGGCCAATCTGCAAGCGGTCAGTGCGCAGGTTATTGCGACTTCTCAACCAGCTGGTAGGAATATCAAAGCGCGCAGCGATATGCGACAGTGTGTCGCCACTGGTCACTGCATACTCGGTGTGAGGCACCCAGGTTTTTGGGTCAGTGGTCGCCAGCATATGCCTGAGCGGTTGCGCAGTCCCCATAGGTAACAGTAAGTTATGTTTGCCCTGGGGTGGCGTAATTGCTCTGCGATAAGCCGGATTAAGTCGGGTGAATTCATCCACCTCTATTCCAGTAACCTTGACCACATTGTTTAAATCAATCTGTGACTCAATCTCAACCACTTCAAAGAATGGCTCGTTGGGTATAGCGGGCAACCTGACATCGTATTTTTCAGGGTCGCGGATCAGCGTTGCCAGTGCCAGCAGCTGAGGCACATAGTTGCGCGTTTCCCGTGGCAGAGAAATCGACCAGAAATCAGTGCCCTTGCCAAGCTTTCGATTGCGTCTAATCGATTTGCTCACCGAGCCCTGACCAGAGTTATAGGCCGCCAGTGCCAGCAACCAGTCATTATCAAAGCGCTTATTAAGCTTCTTTAGGTAGGTAATCGCTGCCTGGGTTGAATAGATAACGTCGCGTCTGCCGTCGTACCAGCGATCCCGTCGCAGACCCAGAGACTTGCCTGTCGATGGGATAAACTGCCAGAGTCCGACCGCATGGCTGTGAGAATAAGCGAGAGGGTCGTATGTGCTCTCCACAATCGGCAGCAGTGCAAGCTCAAGGGGCAGGCCGGCCTTATCCAGCTCATCGGTAACATAGAAGATATAGGGTCGGGCGCGGGCAAAAACTGTCTTTAGATAGCTCGGGTTGCGCAGGTACCAGTCGCGCTGTTTGCTAACACTGGCAGGCATGGACTCAGGGGTCATGTTGTAGCCGTCGCGCAGGCGCTGCCACAGGTCGATCTCTACAGGTTCAGGGGTTTCCTCAATAATTACAGTAATCCCATCCAAAATAGCTTCAGAGGCTTCTATTGCTGCGCTAGCAACCAGATCTGTTTGTGTGCCAGAGCTTATCGAGGCTGTTTTAAAATCTGTCTCATAAGCCCTTTCAGAAACTTTCTCAGCGGATTCAGGGAGAACAGCAGCAGTATCAGCCTTTTTAGGCAGAAG
>Ga0213861_10002877_pt1 | contig 14486 bp, 14 predicted proteins | sample PICome_4_FD_160110 | JGI IMG/M metagenome (GOLD analysis project Ga0213861, IMG submission 160110) | Coastal seawater microbial communities near Pivers Island, North Carolina, United States - PICO131 | ecosystem: Environmental > Aquatic > Marine > Coastal | place: USA: North Carolina... | reverse complement strand
ATGGCGGTTCAAAACCGGCCTTGGCTTTTCGGCTCCGACGGGTCCAGCCCGCTGGAACGTGCGCGCCGCGTTGGTTTCCCCGGGCGTCTATTGGGCGAAAACATCTCGGAATCGTTTGAGGCAGAGCTTCAGACGCTCGCTGCCTGGATGGCGCAAACAGATACACGCGCCGTTATTCTTGACCCAAATGCCCGGTTTATGGGGTTTGCATGGTATCAAGAAGAAACTGGCAAGTTGTGGTGGACCCTCAATATGGGCAGCGATCCCGCAGTGGTCGCACCAATCGCAAGCGTCGCGTTCTAAGGATAGATGAAAATCTTGGTGCCAGTTTGCACCATAGCAAAGATTTCGTCCATTTCTTCGTTCTTCACCGCGATGCAGCCCCATGTCCAATCGGGTGTTCCCATCCACTTTTCTGGTGTGCCGTGAATAAATATATCTCCGCCGGGGCTTACACCCCGGGCGCGAGCTGCAGCAACGTCACTGACATTGGGGTAAGAAATACCAAGCGATAGGTGGAACCGGCTACGCGGGTTGCGTCTGTCGATCCGGTAAGCCCCTTCGGGGGTACGTCCATCGCCTTCTTCTGCTTTATGACCTGTCGGGGCGAACCCAAGGTCGAATTTATACGGCTTTATCAGTGTGCTGTGGTGGATCAACTGCATCACACGATCTTGCTTGAATATTTGAATGCGCGTGACCTCTGGCCCCGTGTATTGCGGCGCTGCCGCTGTGCACCCAGCAAGGCCGAGTGCCGTGCCAACCATCATTGAACGTCTTGAAATCATTGCTCTGCCTATCGTTACGGTCTGCGCCGTTTTAATCTGCTTACATCAAAATTCTGATTCACAATAGATAGGTGTGACAGTTTGCCATTATTTCCGCGTGAAAGCGGCAACAACTTCGGTATGCGGCGACCAACGAAACTGGTCCACGACCTGCACCCACGGCATCGCAAAACCCGCATCCACAAGCGTTTGCGCATCCCGTGCAAAACTTATTGGATTGCAGGAAATCATCGCTATCGTTTTCACATCAGAAGCTGCCAAAGCTGCTATCTGCGCTTCTGCACCTGCACGCGGCGGGTCGATCACTGCTGCGTCGTAGTGGCGCAATTCATCCGGCTCCATCGGTCGACGGAATAGATCCCGTGCTTCGACAGTGACGCGGCGCAATTGATGCCCTTCGCGCCAACCTCGGTCGAGTGCTGCCGTCATTGCGGCTTCGCCCTCAACCGCATGAACCTCGGCTCGTTTCGCCAAGGGTAGTGCAAATGTTCCGCACCCTGCGAAAAGATCAATGATCCGCGATGCCTTGGCGGTGATTTCCTCAACCGCTTGCAGCAACGCCTGTTCACCATGCTTAGTGGCCTGCAGAAATGCACCCGGCGGCGGCACAACGCCTGTGCCACCAAAATACTGCACTGGTGGGTGAATCATCACAACCTGTTCGTCGTTCCAAACCAGTCGCGAAAGACCGTGTTGGTTGGCCAGTGCTGCCAACTCGATCCGCAACTGCGATGTCAGTTCCTTTTCGGTTGTTACCAAAACATCCGGCCCCCGTGGGGCGTCCGTCACGGTCAAGTCAATCTCGCCTTTGCGTGAACAGGCCAGAACCGTCAGCGCCTCAAGGGCAGGAAAGCAAGCAATCAATGCGGGCACCAGAAGTTGGCATTCGGGAACCGCTATCAAGGTATCCGACCCCTTGGCATGAAAGCCAACCATCGCGCCCTTTTTGGTGCGCCGACCTGACAGTTTCGCACGCCGCCGCGACTGTGCCGGCGACGTCACAACATTGCGAAATGCTGGCATAAGTCCTCGCGCGGACAGGGCCTTTGCTACAATATCACGCTTCCAATCGGCAACAAATGCGTCACTGGCATGCTGCATCGCACACCCGCCGCAGGTTTTGAAATGCCTGCAAGGTGCTGCAACACGGTCCACAGAAGGCGTAACAATCCGCATCGTCCCGTCTTGGGCGACGTCGACTTCTTCACCGGGCAGAACACGCGGCAACAGCGATCGCCCGTCAGAGGCGCGGCCCATCCCAAGGTGGGTCAAACTTTCGATTGTCAGCATTTATTCGGCCGCATCTTTCACATTAATGAATCCGCCCGATTGCCGGTTCCAGTAGCGGGCATAAAGCCCGTCTTGGGCCAGCAGGGCCGCATGGGTTCCTTGTTCGACAATGCGCCCAGCGTCAAGGACTACGATACGGTCCATTTGCGCAAGCGTAGACAAACGGTGCGCGATTGCGATGACCGTCTTACCGTCCATTATAGACTCTAACGCTGCCTGAATTGATGCTTCGACTTCGGAATCAAGCGCGCTTGTCGCCTCGTCCAACACCAAAATTGGCGCGTCTTTCAAGATCGCGCGCGCAATGGCAATGCGCTGCCGCTGACCACCTGACAGCTTAACGCCGCGTTCGCCCAGATGTGCATCATAGCCTGTGCGACCTCTATGATCCCGCAAATGCCCGATGAATTCATGCGCTTCGGCCTGCCGTGCCGCATCTTCGATTTCGGCCTGCGTTGCGTCAGGTTTGCCGTATTTGATGTTGTCATGTGCAGAGCGGTTGAACATCGCTGTTTCCTGCGTGACCATCGCGATCTGACGGCGCAGGCTTTCTTGGGACACATCACGCACATCGACACCGTCAATTGTGATCTTGCCCGCTTCGGTGTCGTAAAGCCGCAAAAGCAGCGCCACGAGTGTTGATTTACCCGCACCGGACCCGCCCACCAGCCCCAGCTTTTCGCCAGGCTTTACGGTCAGCGACACGCCGTCCAAACCACCTGGCCCGCCGCCATAACTGAACGACACGTCCTTGAGGGCAATAGCACCCGTCTTTGCCACCAATTCGGCCGCGTCCGGTTTATCCGTCAAAGTATGCGCGGGGCTTAGAGTATGCATCGCATCCTCAAGTTCGCCCACATTGGCGTACATCCCCATCAGCGTGAAACTGACCCAGCCCGTCATCTGCGACAGACGCAGTGAAATCGCGCCAGCGGCAGCAATGTTGCCTGCCGTCGCGGCACCCGTGCTCCAGAAATAGAGCGTCATGCCGACCAACAAGACCGGAAGCAAACCGCCCAGCGCCATCAGCCAGAACCGGAACCATGTGGACAGCCAGCCATAGTCAACGGCGGTGACCCAATAGTTTTCCATAGCATCTGTCGCGGCGCGGTCTTCGTGATCGTCATGGGCAAATAACTTGACCGTTTTGATGTTCGTGATCGTGTCCACGACCTGTCCCGTGACCATCGCACGGGTCGCCGCCCGCGCCTTGGACCGTTTGCGAATCCGCGGCATAAAGAACCGTATCAACCCGATATAGACCATCGCCCAAACCGCCAGAAGCAGGGCAGAGCGTGCATCAATCGTGAAGAGCAAGATCACCGACGCCACCAGCGATGACAGCGCGAATGCCACAGTGTGGATCATATCAACGATCAGATCCGTGGCAGCCCGCGCAGCTTGCATCTGCTTTTGCGCAATGCGCCCAGCAAAGTCATTGTCAAAAAACGTGACCGATTGCCCCAAGGAATGGCGGTGCAGACGCGACAAGATCAAATTGCCCAGCGCAGGACCCACGACAACTGCCTGCATCATTCCCGAAACACCCATGATGACCGGACGCAGGATCAGGAAAAATGCGGTCACGCCTAGCAACAAGATCACATTGTCAGAGAAATATGTCTCGCCTTGTGACGTCAGTGCGGCATCGATCACCCACCCCAACATGAGCGCCGTCGCGACCTCTAGCGCGCCCCCAAGAGAAGACACTAATCCGGCCCAAAGTGTTGGTTTTGTACTGCCCTTCAGGCACCACCGCAGGAACGCCAGCAAGGTTTGCGGCGGCGATCCGTCTGCGGGTTCAAAGGGGTCGATCCAGCGTTCGGGTGTCATGCTTTTCCTTCATTACTTTGTCCTAGAAACCCGCCGGATTGGCGCGCCCAGAACCGAGCGTATTGTCCGTTTTGCGTCAATAGCGCGTCATGCGTACCGTCTTCGATAATCCGTCCTTGGTCCATCACGATGATACGGTCCATCTGTGCAATCGTCGAAAGGCGGTGCGCAATGGCGATGACGGTCTTGCCCTCCATCATCCCGTAAAGGGTTTGCTGAATGGCCGCTTCGACCCCACTATCTAGCGCGCTTGTGGCTTCATCCAACAACAGGATCGGCGCATCTTTCAAAATGACCCGCGCAAGGGCGATCCGTTGGCGTTGACCCCCTGACAGCTTAACTCCGCGTTCACCGACCCGCGCAGCATAGCCTTTGTTGCCCTCGTTGTCTTCCAAGCCCAGAATAAAATCATGCGCCTCTGCCTTGCGGGCCGCATCAATCATCTGGTCTTGGCTGGCGTTCGGATTGCCATACAAGATGTTCTCGCGCACTGACCGGTGCAGCAGCGCGCTGTCTTGTTGGACCATACCAATGGCGCTACGCAAACTGTCTTGGGTTGCCGACTTGATATCGTGACCGTCAATCAGGATTTGACCCTGTTCGACGTCATAAAATCGTAGCAACAGTTTAACGAGCGTCGATTTGCCAGCACCCGACTGCCCGACAAGCCCGACCTTTTCACCCGGTGCAATTGTCAGATTGATGTGGTCCAAACCACCGGTTTTTTTGCCGTAATGATGCGAGAGGTCGCGCACTTCAACGCCACCTGCGGTCAGTTTCAGCGGCTTTGCGTCCTTTTCATCCAAGAGAGTCACAGGCTGCGCAATGGTCAGCATCCCTTCGGAGACCACACCCAATTCGCGGAAGAAATTCGTCACAGCCCACATGATCCACCCCGACATCGCGTTCAGGCGCAAAGCCAGTGACGTCGCGACCGCGACCAAACCAACGGACGCCGCCCCCTGCATCCACAGCCAAATTACCCAACCAACCACGCCGACAACAAGAAAGCCGTTCAACACCATCAGACCTGCGTCCATGATCGTATAAAGCCGCATTTCGATTTTGAAGGTGCGGCGCGCCTCTTCGATCGCCTCTTTGGCATAGTCGACCTCGCGGGTGTGATGCGCGAACATTTTGACGGAATGAATGTTGGTATAGCTGTCCACGACACGGCCCGTGACCGCACTGCGCGCGTTCGACGCCGCCTCGGATGCGGGACCGATCCGGCGCACGACCCAAACCAACAAGAATAAATAAGGCACGATCCAGAACATGAGCGGCAAAAGTAGACGAATATCCGCCTGTCCCATCAGAACAGCCGCCGCGATCAGGTAGGCAATGGCAAAAGTAATCGCATCAAAGAGCTGGAACACCACCTCGCCTGCCGCGGGCGGTGTTTGCATGATGCGGTTCGCGATACGACCTGCAAAATCATCCTCGAACCAGCCAACGGATTGGCGCAACACGTGCCGATGCGCCCGCCAGCGAACCAACGTGCCGAAATTCGGCAGGATCGTATTGTTCAGCAACATGACCTGAAAGACGTGCAATGCGGGCCGAATTGTCAGGATCAGGAATGCGACGACAAGAAACTCTGTCCCGCTGTCGTCCCAGACTTGCGCAGGCGTCCCGGCGGTTAGAATATCGACTAGCCTACCCAGATAGCCCAAAAGCCAGATTTCCGTGATCGCGATAATGACTGACACGATACCTGTGATCCAGAACACACGTATAAACGGCTCTGCGTAGGCACGCAGAAACGGGTAAAGCCGCTTGGGCGGCGTGTCGGTCTCTTCGTAGGGTACGTAAGGATCGACAAGACCTTCGAAAAACCGAAACATGGGTCTGCCTTTTCACACTAGATGCCAGCTATAGCAAAGCTGGGCTTAGAGAAAAAGCAGAACCGAGAATCCACAAAGGCCCAGCGCCATGACGCGCATGAATATCCGCCACGCGACCGCGTTTGTCAGCAGATAGGATAGCAATGTGCCCGCAACCGCCCAGAACGTGCAAACGCCCAGATTGATCGTTGAAAAGGTCGCAGCCAAGGTCATCGCTTGCTGCACGGGGGCAAGCATAGCGACATAGGCGGTCGCACTTAGGGCGACGGCCCAGACCTTGGGGTTCACCCATTGGAACAGGATCGCCTCCAGAAATGTAAACGGTTTGTCGGTGTCTTTGGTTTTCGCAGGATCAGCACGCCACAGGTTATAAGCCATCCAAAGAATCCACAGGCTCGCGATAATTTTCAGGACGATCCCTAGCGCCGGTTGTGCGGTGATCAACGCCCCAATCCCGATGCCCGTGACCGCTGCAATCACACCGACACCAAGCGCCACACCAAGGATATGCGGCACAGTGCGTTGAAACCCAAATCGTGCGCCAGAAGCGGTGATCAGGATCACGTTTGGACCCGGAGAGAACAGCCCGAAGAACACAAAGCCGATGAGCGGCAGAAAATCAGTCAATCAAATCAGCTTTCGTCAGAGTGAAACCAGAGGCAATCCAACGATCCTCGGCCTGTTTGAGGGCTTTGCCCAGTGCGGGACCTGTCAGTTCTGGCATCAGGTCAGCGGCTTTCAAAGGGAATGCCTGTTTTGCGGCATACGTGATCGCGTCATAGGCATTGATGGCCGGCGCCTGCCCAAGCGAAGCAGATTGCACAAGCAAAGCATCCCGCCCGGCGATAAGGCCGTGACGGTAGGCGATTATCGTCGGAAGTTCACCGCTGGTAATCTGGGCTAATTCGCGGGCTTGGGCATTCGACATGCGTAGATTATTCACAGGTGCCCCGCCCAACACGGCAAGTCTACGGATCGGGCTTGGCTCAATGCTCAACTGTTCTTCAAAATGTACCAAGACGGCCAATGCGCCACTATCAGCACCGGGCAAAACTTGTGCCAAGCCACCCGTAGACGCCAGCGCTGCCAAAGCCGGTGCGGGGTCAGTCGCGGATAGAAGCTTGAGCATTTCTGCGGTCACCCGTTCAATCGAAAGCGACTGCAGTCCTGCAATGTTGGCGGCACAGGCAGCCAAACCATCTGGGTCCGGCCCTTCGTCAGTGTCACCGTACCATGCATAGAACCGAAAAAACCGCAGGATACGCAGGTAGTCTTCTTTGATGCGCTGGTCGGGGTCTTCGATAAACCGAATGCGCCGCGCTTTTAGATCTTCCAGACCGCCCAAGGGGTCCACGACCTGCCCATCAGGTCCGGCATAAAGCGCGTTCACCGTGAAGTCGCGTCTGCGCGCATCGTCAGCGATGTTATCTGAAAAGGCGACGATTGCATGCCTGCCGTCGGTGGCAACATCGCGCCGGAACGTTGTAACCTCGAACGGGATACCGTCTTGGACCAGCGTCACAGTCCCGTGGTCAAATCCGGTTGGGATCGCCTTGATCTCTGCCTTTTTGGCTAAGCGCATTACAACTTCGGGCACTGCATCGGTCGTCAGGTCCAAATCAGCGACTGGCGCGCCCAATAATTCGTTGCGTACACAACCGCCGACAAACCACGCCTGATAACCCGCATCAGTTAGCAACCTGCAAACAACTTGCGCAGCATCGTTCTGCAACCATGGGGCGGTAATTTTCATCATGCCATGCGTGCGGCCAACCCGCGCAAGATGCGCGCCGTTGCACCCCAGATGTAATATGGGCCATGGGGGACAGCGTAATAAAGGCGCTTGCGCCCCTGCCAGAGGCGACCCTCGATGCCGTACATGTTTTGATCCAGCAGATGCTTTAAGGGAACTTCGAATACCTCGCTGACTTCCCCGATTTCCGCGACAACATCATAGTCACCTGTGATCATCGCAAGGACAGGTGTCACCTGATAGCCGGTCACAGTCTGATGCGGTGGAAGCTCTCCTAGGACATCGACGACATGGGACGGAAGCCCGATCTCTTCGTGCGCTTCACGCAGGGCGGCATCAACCAATGTGGCATCGGTTTCGTCCTGTTTGCCACCCGGAAAGGCGATCTGCCCGGGGTGATGTTTAAGACGCGCGGCACGTTTTGTAAGGATCACCGTCTGCGTTTCAGCGCGAACACCGATCAGAACGGCAGCGGGTGTCAGGTTCCCTTGCGGGATTTTCATATCGGGGTTGAGGTCAAAATCAGAAGACGCGCCGCCAGTGCTGGCTAGCGCGTCTATCAATTTTTGACGTAAGTCAGGCACTGGCATCCTTGGCCTCAAACCCCAATGTATCGGGATCAAAGATATAGTGTGACCCGCAAAACTGGCAGTCTGCGGTCACTGTGCCTGCGTCTGTTTTCATCGTGCCGATTTCTTTGGCGGAATAGATCGACAGGCTTTGGCGCACTTTGTCTTCGGAGCAGCTACAGCCGAATTTAACCGGCTGGGCATCATAGACACGCGGCTGTTCAGCGTGGAACAGGCGCACCAAAAGATCGGTTGGCGCGATTGTCGGGCCGATCAGCTCGAGCTCATCTACGGTATCCAATAAAATATTTGCGCGGTTCCAGTTTTCACCTTCATCCGCATCCAAAATATCTGTGGCGTCTAGCAAACCGTCCTCGCCTGATCCACCTTCACCGATCACAGATGGCGACGCCTTTGGCATATGCTGCAACATCATGCCGCCTGCGCGCCATTGCGCAGCTTCACCCGCCATTTGGGATTGCCCAAAAGTCAGCTTGAACCGCGTGGGCAACTGTTCGGACTGGGCGAAATACGCCTCTGCACAAGATGAAAGGGACCCGCCAGAAATCGGCGTAATGCCTTGATAAGGGGTCATACCTTCGCCTTGGTCGATCAGGATCGCAAAGTACCCCTTGCCAATTTGCCCAAACGGATCAGCAGTTTGATCCAGTGTTTCCGCATCATAAGAGGCATAAGCACGAATGCGCGCTGGCTGCCCATCTTCGGTCGGACCGTAGTAATCCGTCGCGATCAATCGCGCCGCGCCAGAACCACGGACCTGCAGGGACAATTTCCAGCGCAGTTTCATGGTTTGCCCGATCAAAGCGGTCAGCAATGCCATTTCTGCCACAAGCCCTTCGATCATGGGCGGATAGTCGTGCTGCTGTAGCACTTGCTCCAATACGCCATCCAAACGCGCCACCCGTCCACGGATGTCGGATGCGTCAAGTTGAAACGGCAGGACAGTATCGTCCCACGTAATTTGGGTGCCGAGGCTCATGGTCTTTCCTAACAAGTCATTGGGTGGCATACCGCGCCTATATAGGCGGGGCAAGCCAGCGTCCAAGGGGGCAAGCTATGATCAAACGGTATGGCGACACGCCAGTAAACGGGCAGCGTTACAAAACACGCGCTGGTGTTTATGCGGTTTTACCGCGCGACGGGAAGCTTTTGTTAACCTATCAGGGCGATCCACATTTCGAAGTTCAACTGCCCGGTGGCGGCATTGATCCCGGCGAAAGCCCCTTACAAGCGCTGCACCGCGAAGTGTTTGAAGAAACTGGGTGGCGCATCGCCCAGCCTCGCAAATTGGGCAGCTTTCGACGGTTCGTGTTCATGCCGGACTATGACATGTGGGCCGAAAAGCTGTGCCATATCTATCTGGCGCATCCGGTGCGGCCGCACGGCCCCCCGCGTGAGGCGGGACATGTTGCGCTGTGGCTTGATCCGGCAGAAGCGCTCGCAGAACTTTACAATGATGGCGATGCGGATTTTGTGGCAGCAGCATGCTTCTAGAGCGCGCTATCCTTGCCCCTGTTCCTAAAACCCGTTATCGCGCGTTCCCATAGACATTTACCTAAAGGTGCCACGCATATGACCGCTCCGAAAAAAGTTGTTCTGGCCTATTCTGGTGGCCTTGATACCTCGATCATCCTAAAATGGTTGCAGACTGAATATGGCTGCGAGGTGGTGACATTCACTGCTGATTTGGGTCAGGGCGAAGAACTGGAGCCAGCGCGCAAAAAAGCAGAGATGATGGGCGCATCCAGCATCTACATCGAAGACCTGCGCGAAGAGTTCGTGCGCGACTTTGTTTTCCCGATGTTCCGCGCAAATGCGCTGTACGAAGGGCTGTATTTGTTGGGCACATCCATCGCCCGCCCGCTTATTTCCAAGCGTTTGGTTGAAATCGCAGCTGCCGAAGGCGCTGACGCGATTTCCCATGGTGCGACCGGTAAAGGCAACGATCAGGTCCGGTTTGAATTGGCGGCCTATGCCCTGAACCCTGAAATCAAAGTAATCGCCCCTTGGCGTGAATGGGACCTGACCAGCCGGACCCGCTTGCTGGAATTCGCCGAAAAGAACCAGATCCCTGTAGCCAAGGACAAGCGCGGCGAAGCGCCGTTCAGCGTTGACGCCAACCTGCTGCACACATCGTCTGAAGGCAAAGTGCTGGAAGACCCCGCGCAAGAAGCGCCTGAATACGTCTATCAGCGCACTGTCGCACCCGAGGACGCACCAAATACGCCTGAAATGGTCGAAATCACGTTTGAGCGTGGCGATGCAGTGGCAATCAATGGCGAAGCAATGTCGCCCGCAACCATCCTGACCAAGCTGAACGAACTGGGTGGCAAGCACGGTGTTGGACGTCTCGATCTGGTCGAAAACCGTTTTGTCGGTATGAAATCACGCGGTATCTACGAAACGCCGGGTGGCACATTGTTGCTTGAGGCGCATCGCGGGATCGAGCAGATCACGCTTGATAGTGGCGCTGGGCACCTCAAAGACAGCATCATGCCAAAATATGCCGAACTGATTTATAACGGCTTCTGGTTCTCGCCGGAACGCGAAATGCTGCAAGCGTTGATCGACAAAAGTCAGGAACATGTGTCCGGCACCGTGCGGTTGAAGCTGTACAAAGGGTCTGCGAATACCGTCGCCCGTTGGTCAGACAAATCGCTTTATTCCGAGGCACACGTGACGTTCGAAGAAGACATGGGCGCATATGATCAAAAAGACGCGCAAGGCTTCATTCAGTTGAACGCATTGCGGCTGAAGTTGCTGGCGGCACGAAACCGCCGCAGCTAAAGCTTATGCTGCGCTAGTTTTTCATAATGCGGCATCGCAAGGTGCCGCATTTTTTCTTGCGCGCTGTCCAGGACTGGCAAAGGCCCCTCTGCACCCGCAAAGCCCGTGCTTTGATGCACGGCGTTGTACCAATGCCTTGCCCAAATCCCGTCATCGGAACGCGGCCCTGTTTCCCAATGTAACATCGCAGGATCGAACGGTAGCGATATTGCAGCACATAGCTTTTTCAGCATCTTCTCAGGGGCTGCGCGAATATCAGAGCTATCGATCACAATGCCCCCGATCTGATCGTAAAGCACAGCTTGCTGAACGTACCCGATATCTGCGAGCGTCATTTCGTCCCGTTTCACCCCATAACTTGCAATAACGCGTGATGGATGGCGGATCAAATGCACATTGATACAGTCCTTGGCCCAGTCCAACGGGAAACCCTTAATCATGTGATGCGGCATGTGTTTCATGTAAAAGTGCGTCTTTTGGGCTGGAATAGTGTCTAAACAGCGCTCCGCCACTTTCATAGGATCAGTTTCATGGGCTTCGACGATCTCATCCCGCATCGGATGATCTGCGCAGGTTGCTGCTAGGTATGGTGCATAGAATGGTTCATCCCAAATCGCGAAGTCCGCGCAGTTTCCGAACGCGTACATCATCGCGGTAGATAGGTTTCGCGGGCCTGACCACATCGCGATCCTCATGCCCGGTCAACCAAGTCTTTGTACAAGCTGCGCAAGCGTTTCGTCATCGGACCAAGCTCTCCCGAACCAATCTGCCGACCATCAATTGTACTGACAGGGGTTTGCGCGCCGAATGTACCCGTCAGGAACGCTTCATCAGCGGAATATGTATCAACAAGGCTGAAATTCCGCTCGAACACCAGAATGTCATTGGCGCGACACAGATCGATTACCTTTTGGCGGGTGATTCCATTCATGCAGTAGTCCCCGGTCGAGGTCCAAACAGCACCTTTCTTAACAATAAAAAAGTTACAGGCGTTGGTCGTGTTCACAAATCCATGCACGTCCAGCATCAGCGCCTCATCTGCACCCGCCTTTTGGGCGGCGATGCAGGCAAGGATGCAATTCAGCTTGGAATGACTGTTCAGTTTCGGGTCTTGTGTCATCGGTAGGCCGCGTTGATGCGGCACAGTGGCAAGCGTGATCGGTCGCGGGATTTTAGGCTGCGAATGCTCCATGATAATTACAAATGTTGGTCCCTGTTGCGATAGACTGGGATGTTGAAACGGGCGGACCTTGATGCCCCGCGTCACCATCAAACGGGCATGCGCGTTTGATGTCATCCCATTTGCATTTTGTGTGTCTAACAAGGCGGAAATCACGCCTTTTCGATCCATGCCTATGTCTAGGTCAATGGCCTTGGCTGCCTCGAACAACCGATCGATATGTTCGTCCATGAAGGCCCATTTGCCGTCATAAAGGCGCAAGCCTTCCCAAACACCATCGCCCAGCATGAAGCCACTATCATATACGCTAACTGTTGCCTCATTCTTCGGAACAATCCGGCCATCAACATAAATCAGAATGTCCTCGTTGCGGGCATCGTCTTGGGCTTGGTGGGTGGTGACTTCGCTCATGATAATTCTCCCTTAACGAAACGCTAGGCCAGCCTGCGAAGTGTTCCAAGTGGTAAAGAGCACGTGAGAATTGCCTTCAGTGATTGCTTTGGTGCGCGCTGGACTGAAATGGTGCCGTCAAAGGAGATCACTCATGTTGAAATATATTGCCCTGTCATTGGCACTGCTGCCTGTCGCCCAAACAGCCGCCGCAGCGGACATTCAAACCACTGTCTTGGCCGGAGGTTGCTTTTGGTGCATCGAAAGCGACTTTGAAAGCGTCCAAGGCGTGCAGGATGTCGTGTCCGGCTACACTGGCGGGACAACAGCAAACCCTACCTATGAAACGCTGAAAGGTTCCGGCCACTATGAAGCAGTCGAAATCACGTATGACGCAGACATCGTCGCCTATGAACAACTGTTGTACGCGTTTTTCCGTTCAGTTGATCCGACCGACGCAGGCGGGCAATTTTGTGACCGCGGGGAAAGCTACCGCACGGCTGTTTTCGTGTCTAACTCAGCGGAAAGGGCAGCTGCAGAGGCTGCCAAGGCCGCGGCCCAGCGCGACTTGGGACAGACAATTGTCACTCCTATTCTTGACGCCGCAACGTTCTATGATGCCGAAGCCTATCATCAGGATTACTACAAAGGCGAAAACCGGGTCATCACGCGGCGCGGCGTAAAAACACAAATTGAGGCTTACAAATTCTACCGCAATGCCTGTGGTCGTGATCAGCGCGTCACACAGTTATGGGGTGACGCAGCGCCGTTCGTTAATCACAACTGAAACGCCTGAACCTCTGACAGATCAGGTATAACATCGGCGGTACCATGGCGGGTGACCATCAATGCACCCGCTTTGGTCGCCAGCCCAATCGCTTGCGCCATCGGCATATTGCGATCAAGACCAGCAAGCACATAGCCCGTGAACGTGTCGCCAGCACCCGTTGTATCCACGGGGTCAACTTTTATAGCTGCGAAGTGTTCTTTCCCGTTGGGACCGTACCAGTCGGCCCCATCAGCACCCAGAGTAACGATCACATCGCGGACCGGTAAATCGCTTGGCGCCTGACCTGTAGCTTGCTGTAACTGATCAGCCTCGACCGCGTTGAGGATCAAAAAATCAAGATACGGCAAGACCGCCTGTACACGTTCCGCATCAAACGGGGCGGCAGCATAGGCCACTTGCAGCCCCAGCTTTTTGCCCATCGAAGCGGCAGTGCGTTGCAAGTTGGTTTCGTTCTGAATAACCAGCCAGTCGCCTGTGCTTGCCTCTGCCATGGCAGCCTGCAATGTTGCCTGCGGGATTTCAGCATTCGCACCGGGATGCAGCACGATCGCATTTTCACCATGCGGGTCTACCATGATGATTGCATGTGCCGTTTCAGTGTCTAACACAGCGATATTGCGCGTATCGACGCCATATTCCAGCAGACGTTCGATTGCCCAGCGCCCATCTTCGCCAACCGCCCCTATGTGGTGAACGCGGGCAGCAGCACGGGCCGCGGCAACCGACATGTTCGTGCCTTTCCCGCCCAAAAAAACCTCGCGCTTCGTAGACGATAAGGTCTCGCCAGGCGCAAGAATATGCGGAACGCTATAAACGAAATCCGCGTTGATTGACCCCAGATTCCAAATCGCCATCAGTCAACCCGACACGCCGCGATTACAGCCATATTGAGGATGTCATTTACGGTGGATCCGGTTGAACAAATCTGAACCGGCTTACCGATACCTGATAGAATAGGACCAATCACGGTTGCACCTGCCATTTCCTGCATCAACTTCACCGAGATCGAAGCAGAGTGTCGCGCTGGAACGACCAAGACGTTTGCCGGTCCGGTCAACCGCTGAAACGGGTAGTGCTCCTGCGCTTTGACGTTCAACGCCACATCCACGGTCATCTCGCCCTCATACTCAAAATCAGCCTTGCGGGCGTCCAACACTTTGGGGGCTTGGTGCATCTTTTCCGCGCGCTCTGACACAGGATAGCCAAAGGTAGAAAATGATAGGAACGCAACGCGCGGTTCC
>Ga0213861_10002874_pt1 | contig 14490 bp, 16 predicted proteins | sample PICome_4_FD_160110 | JGI IMG/M metagenome (GOLD analysis project Ga0213861, IMG submission 160110) | Coastal seawater microbial communities near Pivers Island, North Carolina, United States - PICO131 | ecosystem: Environmental > Aquatic > Marine > Coastal | place: USA: North Carolina... | reverse complement strand
ATAAAACAAGTTGCTGAAACATCTGGATATGAACACAGAGAAAATCCTTGGGTAGCATTTTGGGGATTGTGTGAAAGTTTACGTACAAGAACTATTACAGGCAATGCGGCAAGAGAAGCAGTGCAACTAATGAGTGAAAAGTTTGACAGTGATCAATGGAATCTACTTGCAAGACGTGTGCTTATAAAAGATCTACGTTGTGGCATCACAAGTAAAACACTTAACAAAATAGTTGGTAAAACAGAATGGAAGATTCCTGTATTTGAAGTACAACTAGCAACAGACTCAAAAGGACATCCTAAGAAACTTGCTGGTGAAGTAATGATTGAGCCAAAGTTAGATGGTGTGAGAACTATTGCAATCATACATGCAACTGGTACTGTAAACTTGTACAGTAGAAACGGTAAAGAGTTTGAGAACTTTCCTCATATTGCTGAAGAACTTGGTAAGATAGCAGACACATTTAGATCGCATGACACTGATGCATTAGTCATAGATGGTGAGATTACAGGTAAGAGCTTTCAAGAACTAATGAGAGGTGCTACCAAAAAAGATCATACTGCAACTGACAGTGTGTTTAATGTGTTTGATTTTATGATACTGGATGATTTCAAACGTGGATTTTGTAATACAAGTCAAATTGATAGATTACTTGCTCTGGAAAGTCTTGTAAATAGAGTTGAAATGAAAAACGTTGTTATGGTTAAAGGCAAGCAAATCAACCTAGACGAACCCGAAGCACATGACTTTATGGCAAAGTATGCAAATGATTGTGTTGCCGAAGGCTATGAAGGCATTATGATTAAGAAGTTAGATGCTCCATACGAATGTAGACGCAGTACATTTTGGATGAAGTGGAAGCCAGTTATAACAGTAGACTTGGAGGTAATTGACATTGAAGAAGGAACAGGAAGAAATGCAGGACGTTTGGGAGCTCTTGTATGCGAAGGTGTCGACGAAGATCGTACCATACGTGTTAACGTTGGAAGCGGCCTGTCTGATAGTGATAGGGATAATTTTTGGACTAGAAAAGATAGTCTAGTAGGTTATATTGTTGAAGTCAAAGCTGATGCAGTAACACAGAATCAAGACGGAACATACAGTTTACGTTTTCCTAGATTTGAAAGATTTAGAGGCTTTGAAGCAGGCGAGAAAATCTAATGCACAAGGTTTACTTTGAAATACGTTACATTGACCAATGGTATGAGATCATTGCAGAACTAAGAAAATGGTTTGGTAACGAATGGAAAGGCCAACGTGGCATACGTAAAAAGTTTCACAAAACTATGTGGAGCCTCGACGCACACACTGTTTGGTTCATAGTTCCTGATCTATCATTTAAAACTTTTATGGATTTAAAAATGACAAACTCACCTAAATATAGATAAGTACAACATGCTCTTAGGTTTATTAATATTATTCGTTGCACTAGCACTAAGTGGAATTGCCGCTTATTACAGTATCATTGGCTTGACTGCAATTTTTGCGGCGGCTGTTATACCTATCATTGTTATGGGTGGTATACTTGAAGTTGCTAAACTAGCCTGTACTGTATGGCTACATCAAAACTGGCAACGTGCAAGATTTGTGATGAAATTGTACTTGGTACCAGCAGTAGCAGTACTAATGTTTATTACTTCAATGGGTATATTTGGCTTTTTAAGTAAAAGTCACATCGAACAAAGTGCTATGGGCACAGAGCAAATTGAACAAGTTAAAGTCATAGACGACAAACTACTCAGAGCACAAGCAAAAGTAGAACGTTGGAACACCGAGATTGGAAGGCTAAACAGAGGTGAGACATCAGGACGTATTGATGGACTTATCACAAGAGAACAAGAACGTATTGACAAAGCAAACAAACGTATACAACCACAGATAGATGCAGAAAATAGCAAAGTAAAAGGCTTGCGTCTGCAAGCAGACAAAGAAATTGCACAACAAAATAAAAGGCTTGGAGATGCACAAAAACGTACCAGTGCTGACATTGATATTGCAGAAAAACGACTGGCACAACTTGACAAAGATGTAGCGGCATATACATCACAAGGAACTACCACAGGAGGCGTATTTACTGCTGACGTTGATAACGTAAAGAAAGGCAATCAACTACGTGCAAGCCAAAAGCCAGAAAGAGATGCATTAGAAAAAGCCATTGCAAAAGCAAAACGTACAGAAATTGGTGTAGCCAGTAGAGTACAACGTGAGATAACAAATATAAACAAACGCCTAGCAGAACAGATAAAAGCAGTTGAGGCAAACGTAGCCAAAATACGTACAGGCATTATAAAAACCATCGACAGTGCGAATGCAAATATTGCAAAGTACACACTAGAAGCCGGAAGCAGTAATAAAAATGTTGATGTAAGAATAAAAGAACTTGAACTGAACATAGAAAATATTCAACCACAAATCGACGGTTTACGTGAAGAAAAGTTCGTTTTTGAGAAGCAGTATCGTCAGTTTGAAGCAGAGGTTGGTCCGGTTAAATACATAGCTCAACTGATTTACGGTGATAATCCAGATCAGAACCTATTGGAAGCCGCAGTTCGTTGGGTTATAATACTAATCGTAGCAGTGTTTGATCCGCTTGCTATAATGATGTTACTTGCCGCGACTGAAACATTTGCATGGCGAAGACAGGATAAGGAGACAGCAGTTGAAACTGTTACGACGATGCCGAGCCCACTGCCGGTTGAGGAGGTTGAAGAAGTTCAAGAGCAAGAAGCTCCAGATGAACCAGAGCCCGACCAGCCAGTTGAGGATGGACCAACAGATGAAGAGCCTAGTGAGACTAGAAGCGAGGATAAGTCTGATGGAGGAGAAACTAGAGTCGATACTGAAGAACCTAGCAAAGATCCTAAGCCCTTAGAACGCACACTTCATGTTGAACACATTGTCTTACCAGAGCCAGATGAAAAAGAAGAAAAAATCTATGCTCATGCATATGAAAATGAGTATGTACCAAATCCTGAAATCGAAGAAGAAAAAGTTGAAACAATACAAGTAGAAGTACCTATTGAAAAAACTGCTAACATCTATAACTGGCAAGAAGAAGAGGTAAAAGAAAATCCAGTTGTTGTTAATGATGGCAGGCAAGATGAACCAATATATAGCGACGAACCAACCAAAGAAGAGATACAAGCAGTAGAAGAAGATATCTTTGAATGGAAAGAAGAAGATGAAGATGATCCTAATAAACGTGCAAAACGTATATGGAAACGCCTTAATCCAGACGATACATTGAAAAACAACGAACAGATGTTAGCACATGGTGAGATTGATGTTTTACCATGGGAGCAATATATTGATCAGCCTGATGAGAAATTAGAGCAATTTGCACAAAGCACATTTGGTGATACATTTCCTACACATCCAATCAAAGGTGATACTTACGTAAAGACAGATGTTTTTCCAAGCACACTACACAAATTCAACGGTGAAGTATGGATTGAAGTTGACAAAGAAACATCAACTTCATATGTTTATAATGAAATGTATATAAAGCATATAATTGAAAAACTAGGTTCAGGTGAGTATGATCCTGAGTTACTTAACGATGCAGAACGTTCAGCGATAGAAGAGCAACTTAAAAAGGATGATCTATAATGGCAATTGATAAAGACCAATACGATAAATGTAATTTTTGCAATAAAGCCAAGAACGACGTCGAAAAGTTAATTGTTGGGGATAGTGTAGCCATTTGTAACGAATGTGTGAACTTATGCGGAGATCTACTAACTGAACTGGCACGTAATACAGTAAAAGCCTTAGATTTCAAAGAGATAAATCCTAAAGAACTAAAGGACTTCCTTGACAAATACGTGATTGGACAAGACGAAGCAAAAATAGTTTTAAGTGTTGCAGTTGCAAATCATTACAAAAGAATTAATAATAAATCAAAAGACTTAGAACTAGACAAAGCGAATGTATTACTACTAGGACCAACAGGTTGTGGTAAAACATTGCTGGCAAAATCAGTTGCAAGGTATCTCGACGTACCTTTTGCAGTTACAGATGCAACAAGCATCACAGAAGCTGGTTATGTTGGCGATGATGTTGAAACACTTATTGGAAAACTACTAAGCAATGCAGGCGGTGACATAGAAAAATGTCAACGAGGTATTATATTTTTAGATGAAGTTGATAAAATATCACGTAAAAGCGAGAATAGTAGTATTACACGTGATGTTAGTGGAGAAGGTGTACAACAAGCACTGTTAAAAGTTGTAGAAGGTACAGTATGCAGAGTACCACTTCCTGGTGCTAATAGAAAAAATCCACAAGCAGAAATGGTTGAAGTTGATACATCAAACATATTGTTTATAGCAGGCGGTGCGTTTGTTGGAATGGAAGATGTAATAAAACGGAGAGCAGAAGGTTCAGGTATTGGCTTTGGTGTTGATGTAAAAACAAACCACGATGGTGCATTAGAAGATTTAGAGCCAGATGATCTAGTAAAGTTTGGCATGATACCTGAATTTGTTGGGCGTTTTCCGACCTGGGTTGGACTTACACAGTTAACAGAAGAACAATTGAAGTTTGTGCTTACAGAAATTAAGAATAGTCTAATAGCTCAGTACACTTACTTGTTTGAAACAGATGGTGTGAAACTAAAGTTTAGCGATGAAGCACTGCTTGAGATCGCAAAAAATGCGGCAACACGTAAAACTGGAGCAAGAAGTTTGCAAGCCGAGCTTGAACGTATATTGATGCCGCATATGTTTAGCCTAAAAGAATATGCTAAACAGGATATTACCGAAGTAGTTATAACTCCAGGCCTCGTTAAGAAACCACTAAAATTAGCTGCCTAACTGGCTTTTTTGCAATTGCAAGACGATTTGCGATAGTTCAGTATTTTATGAACTAGAGCACGATTCCGTGCGTCAGCAAACTTCTTCCATTGATATGGTCTGTAAGTCATTTTGCCACCCTCCCTAAGTAAATGGTTAGGTGCGTTCCTTCAGCGATTGCCTACTTCCGCCCTCTCGGGTGAACGTACTTATATTTATAACATTTGTCATGCAAAACACAAGAAAAAGGTTGCTCTTTTTGCATAATCCGGTTATACTATGTGTATGTATAAAGGTAAACAAGTTCATTTTTTTGGTTTTAGAGGCTATGAGTACGTAAGTGCAGTAAGAGTTTGGGGTCAGCCTGACTTCATACATCCTGTGCATGACAGACGTAGTTACATAGAGTACGACCCTATCAATGACATTGGTATCTTTGCAAATAAAGAAACAGAAGAACTAATACACAGTTATAGACGTGAATACGCCGATATGAATAAAAAGGTTGACAATGTCTAATACTGTGCTATACTGTTTATATTGTTAGAGAATAGGAGACTTTACAATGAAAAAAACAAATAACAAAATAATTGTGGCTTTACTAGGTGCAACTGCTCTTTCCGCTTGTGGCGGTGGTGGTGGCGGTGGCGGAGGCTACTCCAATAATAATCCAAGTCCAATAGTGACTAATCCTCAACTTAATTACACTACGCCTACAGAACAATCAACAGTTGACCCAATGGCAGGCGCTAATTCAAACAAAAACTTTGTAGGTGATACGTTTATTACAGACTTAGATGGTGACGGTGCAAATGATGACATGGTTATTGCTGGTAGAGAAACAATGCCATTTGATGGTAGTGTAAACAAAAACAAACTGAGTGTACACAGTTTTGAAAACGGCCAGTTAGTTGACAAAACGTCGCAATGGTTCTCAGGTACAGACAATGAAATACTAGGTACAGAGCCAGATGTTAAGTTTGCAGACTTTTTTAACACAGGTAAACAAGACATGATTGTTGCCCATTCGCAAGATATGGCATCATATGGTCCTGCTACTTTCTTTAAGAACAACGGTAGTAATTTTACAAGGGTTGATATTCCAACTGCAAACATATGGTCACACGGTAGTGACGTTGGCGACCTTAACAATGATGGTTATAAAGATATATTCTTAACTGACTATGGATACAACAGTACCGTTCTTGTAAACAATCAAGTAAATGGATTTGATGCTAAAGTAGATAGCAGAGGTCAATTTGGTGATATGAGACTAGGTGGTTCGGGTGCCGCAATTGGTAACTTTATGAACAACGGTGGTAACAATGAAATTATTCTAACTGATGCACAATGTCCTACAAACGGAAATGGTGCAAGTTGTGACAACACAAAGAAAACTAAACTTTATAGTGTAGATTTTTCCGGTGGTGGTGCAAATTATACTTGGGTAAGTGACTTGCCTGCAAGTAATGCAGTTACAGAACACCATGTTAGAGTTGTTAATCATGACTACAACGAAGATGGAAATGCTGACGTAATTGTGTTTAGTTTGGATTCCGATGGCGGTACAAAACAAAGTGAAATACAGTTTTTGCAGAACGATGGTACTGGTACATTTACAGACACAACAAGTGCTACACTAATTGGTTACCAAAGTGATACTTCGAGTACATACAAGCCGAGATTCTTTGATATAAACGGTGATGGTAAAACAGATATCCTTGTAAGTGGCGGAACACATGGAACAAACGATAGTCACCAGTTTTTGCTTAAAACAACTGACAACAAGTATGTTGCCGCATACCAGAACGTGCTTCAAGGTTTTATGGATGATGTTACAAGTATAAGTGGTGAAACTACACTTGGTTCAACTGTAAACATATTTGAAGGCGACGATGGTAATCAGTATTTGGTGACATATGCAAGTGCTGGTGTTGGTGGTACTGATACTAAACTTAAAGTGTTTATGAGTAGATTAGATGGTACAACTATTGCCGCAGGTACTGCTATTAACATGATACAAAATGCATGGAGCTATCTAAGTGATGCACAAGCCACTCAAGCACTTAGTGACACTGGACAATCATTTGCTGGTGGTACTATTATAGATATCAACAAGGCAATGCAACCAATTGGTACTCTTAGCATGGGCGGTTTGGATCTAAACGGTAGTGTTTATGGTTTTAATGTTGGTGATATAACTGGTCAGGCACTTGACGGTATTGGTAGAAACTATGCAGTGAATCTTGCTCCTACTAATATTGACACAGACGGTGCAACAATGTTCAATAGTATTGCTAGTTTTAACACTAGAACTGCTGATGGTGTTACTGTAGGTGTTGATAACGAGTCACAACAGTTTACAATGGGCTACAACATGTGGTCTAATGCAGACGAAGATACTGGCGATGGTACAACATACAGTGTGCATATGTCAAAGTTAAACAGTAATCCTTGGATGGGCTTCTCTGGTGTATGGGGCGAAGTTCACAACACAAACATTGTTGACAGTGTTGTAAGTTACAAGCAAGGTGGGTTTACTGCTAAAGCCAGTCTTATGCATGTTAAAACAAACTTTACTAAAGGATTAGTAACTGATGTAAGTGATCAGGTAGGTGCATGGACAGAGCTAGGTTACAAAACAGGTGGCTTAGAACTTGGTGCTGGAGTACATCCTGTGATGCTAAAAGGCGATGTTAAAGCAAACGTTCCTACTAGTGTTGACATGAGAGGTAACCTACAGTACACAGAACATAAATTCAAGTTGCCAACACACGTAAATGGTTACTTAAAAGCAAATTACGACTTTGTCTTAGATACTAATACTAAGATTAAAGTGAGTAGTGCCGTAAGTCAAAGCGGTGATAAGAATGCTAGTGTAAAGTACACTTGGTCATTCTAATCTAAATTTGACAAGGGACTCCTTTCCCTTCTAACAATAAAGTTGCTAGGTTTAATTATCTAGCAACTTTTTTTTACCAAAACTCTTTACAATGTACCAGTTTCCGTGTATAAATAATATTGTAAGTTGCTTAATAGGACTTACATTTAAATCTTGCTTTTATAAAGGAGAAAAAAATGACAAGAATAACCTCACTCGACCTAAACCCATTTTACCGTAACTCAATTGGATTCAATCAACTATTTGATAGAATTACAAGCAATATTGATACGGCATCACAACAGAACTATCCACCTTACAATATTATACGTACTGGTGATGAGTTGTACACTATAGAAATAGCGGCAGCTGGTTTTGTTAAAGCAGATGTTAGTGTTGAAATGGAAAATGGTACCTTAACTGTAACTGGCAATCAGCCAAAGAAAGTTGACGGCGAAGATGAAGCCAACGGTATCGAATACTTGCACAAAGGTATATCACAACGTAACTTCACAAGAACCTTTAACCTAGCAGAACATGTAAAAGTTACAGGTGCAACAATGACAGACGGAGTACTAAGAATTAACTTAGAAAAAATAGTTCCAGAAGCATTGAAGCCAAAAACTATTGAAATCAAATAACCAACGATAAGTATTAGTGGAGGGCAACACTCTCCACTAAGCAACAATAGAGAGAATAAATGACCAACGCAGATCCAAATACACGTGTTAAAGTTACAGTCGATACTAAACTTAAAGAACCAAGTTTGTTTAAACTAATATATGTAAATGATAACGAAACTGCAATGGAATTTGTAATAAAAACACTTATGGAAATATTTCATTACAAAGCCGAAACTGCAGAAAGCCTTACTGTTGATATACACGAAAAAGGCAGTGCAGTGGTAGCAGTTCTCCCTTACGAAATGGCTGAACAAAAAGGTGTTGAAGTTACTGTAATGGCACGTGGAGCAGGTTTTCCGCTACAAGTCAAATTAGAACCTGATAATTAAAATTCAATTTCAATACGTTTAGGATAGTACACTGGCTTACACCATTCTGTGCCGCCACGTCCTCTAGCATTGTTTAAGTAACGTATGCCATCTAGTTGTTGCTCTATGTCGCTATGATAGTGCCCAAAGCACCATGTGTCAATCTTCTTTTCATGGTCTTCATCTAAACAATGTGTAAGCCAACTATTTCCAGTTGTGCCTAATCTGTGTGTACTATCTAAATGCACATCATGTTTAAGCAATCGTGCATCTGGCACAAAATGACTAAGCATGACTATTTTTGTAATGTCTGAATGTGTTTGCAGTTTCTTAACTGTTCTACATAAAAAACCAGCATCACTCTGCGCCATTGCTTCTACTTGTTGAGTCGCATACATTGATATTTTATATTGTGATTGTACCCACTGTTTGCAATCTGTATATGCTTGACTTGATTCTCCAAGCCCAAAGTCATAAGAACACCATCCGTTTGTACCAACAAAAGCCACATTGTCAATTACTAAACAATCATCTTTTAACCAAATAAAGTTTTCTATCTCGCCTATGTCTTCCTCAAGAGTTTTATAACTTTCACCTAAGTCATCAAGTGTCCAACGGTGTTCATCGTTACCATCAACATACATGGTCATTACATAATTTTTAGCAAGCTCTTGTAGGACAGGACGCATATCAGCACGTTCTCTACTTACATCACCTATTACAACTGCATAAGGACTCGTGGCTTTACCTTCCCAGGAAAATTGTTCATCCCAGCTATCTACATGTAGGTCAGAAATTAAATCAAAGTGTATTTTCATTATAACTATACTTAACTCAGGAGAGAACCATGAACATAATTATTGGCGATGAAGATGCAGAAAAAATGCAAAGCAAGTATACAGTACTTCCTTTAGAAACAATGAAGTGGAAATCAAATCCAGAATTGCCTGCGACAACTGCTTACTGCTTGATTGAAAACATACCAGTCACTGAAATGAACAAGATCGACGAGCAGAAAGATCTACATATAAAGTTTTATGAAAACTACCAAAAAGGTGACTTTACCTTTTGCACAAACGCACTTGAACATCTCAAAGGCAAGTGGGGAGGAGAGATTGACAGCTACTATGATATAATGGAAGACAGAATCAGTAAATACAAAGACGCAGAAGATTTTGATCCAATACTTTACAGATAGGAGCTAGTATGTGGGAAATGATAGAACGTATGGCCGCAGACAGATTGTGGATATACACTGGTATCGTAGGAAGTTTATTTGGTGCTGCCTTTCTAGTTTGGTTTCAAGGCACACGAGCTGGTTTATGGTGCTATGCAAAGTTTGTACTCGTTATAGATTATTTTGTACAACGTTACGGCTGGACTTGGTTAGAGCCACCTAAAGATGCATGGCGTAAAAAATACCCACATGTCACTAAAAAAATTGACGAACTAGAAGATCGCATCAAAAAATTAGAGGGTTAGTGTCTAGCACTAAATAGAAGGTGGTTACCCAAAACCACATTCACAATAACCTTAAGGAAAGATAAGATGAAAAAACTAGCCCCTTTAGCAGTGGTAGCTACACTGTTAAGCACGACTGCATTAGCAGACGTTACAATCTCTGGAACTTCAGAGTTCTATTACAAAGACGTTGACTCGCAAATTGCATCACAAAAAGGTGATTCAATGGGCAACTCCGATAACGAAATTAAATTTTCATTCTCAAACAAAACAGAAACTGGATTAGCCTATGGGATGGTTGTTGAAATGGCAACTGTTGCAGATTCTAGTGCAACTATCGACGAATCATCACTGTACATAAAAGGCGACTTTGGTAAAATTACATTAGGCGGTAACGATGATGTAACAGGAAGTTTTGGTATAGGCGAGCATGATATCATGGATGAAGAAGTAGGTGGTACATACACTGATTCTTCAATACAATCAAGTGCTGGTGAAAAAGCATACGGTTCTGATTCAGACAAAATATCATACATTGCTCCGGCAATTGGTCCACTTACAGTAGGCGCAAGTTACATGGACGGTGGTGTTGCAGGCGACACTGATGCTACAGCATTAGGTGCTAAATTAGCAATAGGCGACAACATTACTATTGGTGCTACTTTGGCTGAACAAGGTGTATCAGGTGCAGTTGATAACGAATCACAAAACATTGGTGCAAAAATTGCATTAGGTGATATTACTGTAATTGGTGCAATCAGTAAAGTAGAAGGTGCTGACGAAGACATCGACACAGTAGGTGCTGGTGCAAGTTATAAACTTAATGACACTATAACTGTTGCTGTATCTACAATGGAATCAGAAGATAGTTTAGATGTTTCTGGTACAGAAAAAGAAAACTTGAAGCAACATATGGCAGAAGTCAAATATGCTATTGCTCCAGGATTGACTGGATATGTGAACTACACAGACTACGAGTACAAGAACGGTGGTGAAGCATCAACTGACGATGATGGTTCTGTGGTACAATTTAAAATTGCTGCCAAGTTCTAAAAAACCAACAACTAAAACTTTTAATAGCACCTTTGGGTGCTATTTTTTTTGATAAAATAAGCATATTATATTTGGCTAGGAAAATAAATACTATTGTCCAGGAGCTAGATTGTTCCTACCTGGGGAACAGAAAGAATGATATGCCAGTAGCAGAAATACTAGCAGGTATCGCATTGGTAAAATCAAGTGTAGACTTTATTAAGTCTAATATTGATACTTGCAAAGACATAGGTGAAATCGGTAGTGCTATCGATGGATTACTTCGCGGTAAAGACGAAGTTGAAAAACGTGCCAACAAAAGAGGATTGGGTGTTGCAGAACAATTTGACACTGCACATATTGCACGTGAAGCAATTGATGCTAGACTTGCCGCAGAACAGTTACAAGAAATTTCAAATATGATTAACTTGCGTTTTGGTCCAAACACCTGGCGTGAGATTATGGAAGAACGTGCTAGACGTATACAAGAACATAAAGAGGCACAAAAACAAGCAAGAATTAAAGCACGTAAGGAAAGTGCTGAACTATGGTCCGACATCAAAGCAATCCTATTAGTAATTGGTGCTATAATGGTTGCATTTGCTGGTGTTGGTGCCGCAATCTATTATTCATAATGTCGCATGCTTTTTTGTTAATAGTCTATCTTGGCTCTAAGATTATTAGCCAAGACATGTATTTCAACAACATAGATAACTGCAAATACTTTGCTAGTCGTTTTAACAATCAACCACCAGTGCCTAATCCAGTTGCTGGCGAAGACCAACCAAAATCACGCAGTTATACAGCAGTATGTGAACCTAAACGCATAGGCAAAAATCAACCAAGGTACAATTAGGTACAAAATTTTGACGGTGTTAGAATTTTGACGATTATTTGGTACAAATTTCCATGTTGTACTGCATCGGCAAGAGTGATTGTACCAATATAAGTAAAATTGAGAGCTAGAATTTTCATCTAGGATGAGTAATGTAAAAAGAATAGGGGGCTGTTCTTGCATTACTCTGCAGGCAAAATTCCGAGGATGCAGATGGAACAAAAAATACAAGAATTAGAAGCACAAATTGCTACACTTGAAAATACACTTGATGAAATAAAACTGGTTCTAAAAGGTTTCGCAGAACGTGAAACTGAAACAAAAGATCAAGTGGAGTATTTAAAAAATGTACTATAAATACAGCAACGAAGAGCTAGAGATTAAATCACATATATTTTGGAGACGCCCGTGTTAAAAGTATTATTAACACTACTGATAATGACGACTGCAGGAACTGCATTTGCACAGACAACGAGTAATGTAAACACTGACAGTAAAAGCAACAGCACAGTGACCACAGATGCGGATACAAAAACCATTGTGATCTCTCCTCCAGGTAGTGCTATCACGCCTAATGTTAATGGCTCTGGTAGTGACCTTTGTACAGTAGGAGTTGCTGGTGCAGTACAAACACAGATACTAGGAATAAGTTCAGGCGAAACCGTTAGAGATCCAAACTGTGAAAGATTGAAACTATCAAAAACACTATATGACATGGGAATGAAAGTGGCCGCAGTAAGTGTACTATGCCAAGATTCTAGAGTACATGATGCTATGAAGATGGCAGGCACGCCATGTCCGTACTTAGGAAAGATTGGACAGTCAGCACAGGATGCTTGGGACGCCAATCCAGATGCAATTCCAGAACCCGTAGTATTGGAGACTAAACAAGATGTTCAAAACAGAAATGGTGCGATCGCTGCTGGTGGCATTAGTCTTGGCTTGTTGCTACTCCTCTTACTCTAACGCAGATACGAGCGACAACCTATTACAAAATAATAACATGGGTAGCAATTACGACTATTCAAAGGCTGAAAACTGGTCAGGCACTTATGGCACAGGCTATTGGGGCGGAAGCACTGCTTCAGGAGGTGATACTCCGAGTGCTCCAAACAGGTTGCCCAATAATTCGGGTTTCATATGGGGCGGTGCAGACAGTACTGTTAGTGCAACTATTGCACTAAACACTGCATTAGAAGCTGCTGGTATACAAGTAAATGGATTTCAATACCAATGGCGAGTTAAAAATGCCAACACAACTGCAGGTAACCTCCAAACACAAGCCGATCCCTTGAAAATATCAGTAGATATTAAAAAAGCAGATGGATCAACCTTTGCGTCTTTTGATTACTCATATGGTCAAAGTGGTTGGAGAACTTATAGTGGATCACGATCATTTAGTATGCCTCAACCAACATCTTTCTTTGGAGATGTTATAATATCGGCACAGGCCCAAGATATTGAAAACTTCGCAGGACATTACGGTCCTGAATTCAAAGTAAGTGCAAGTTCATTTAAAATAACCTATACCATTGATCCTTGTCAGGCTAATCCTCTAAGTTCACCTACATGTGCTGGCTATGCAACTGCATTTTACAATCAACAATGCACTGCTAATCCATTGTATGATTCAGGTTGTCCGGGCTATGCAGCCGCTTATTTGACGCAACAATGCAACAGTAATCCACTGTACAGTACCAGTTGCACAGGATACACAACTGCATATTACAATCAACAGTGTGCTTTAGATCCTTTATATGATAAAGGTTGTACAGGTTATGATCAGGCATATTTTGATAAACAGTGTCTTGCAGATGGTACATCAGATCCTAGTTGTCCAGACTATTTTATAGCAATGTGCAAAGCAGATGCATTATACAACATGGCTTGTACAGGATATGCAACTGCTTACTTTGATCAACAGTGTGGTTTAGATCCACAGTACGATCAGGCATGTGCTGGATACGTGGATTTATCGGGTAATGATGGTGACTTTGTGGTTCTTGATCCTGTAATCAATGATGCTATCAAAATTGAACCTCCAGTGGTCGTTGTAGAAACACCGGTGGTAGTTGAAAATACAGTTGTTCAAGAGACTGTTGTTGAAGAAGTCATAGAAGAGGTGGTCATTGTTGAAGAAACAGTCGTAGTTGACCCAGTAAAAGCAAAAACTAAAAAAATAAAACAAATACGTGAAGAAATTACACAGTCATTGGCTGATAAAATGAGTACTGCGGCTAGTTTTGAAGTACAACAACAGATACAAACACAATTGATCAGCATGATTGGTTATGTACCAGACTATGCCAAATATAATAAAGCAAAACTATATGGCGGTGAACTACAAGAAGAAGTAAATCTAAAGGGCGGACGCATAGTTGATAATGCATTTGCAAGATGGTTTGTAAACGATCCTAACTATGAACGTTTAGAAGCATTACAATATAATTTAAAAGGAAATTAAAATGGCAGAAATAGAATATGGTGGTATAAAGTA